>Ga0272441_10001482_pt1 | contig 50081 bp, 39 predicted proteins | sample SSMProp6N_FD_193582 | JGI IMG/M metagenome (GOLD analysis project Ga0272441, IMG submission 193582) | Marine sediment archaeal communities from Little Sippewissett salt marsh, Falmouth, MA, United States - SSM-Prop-6N | ecosystem: Environmental > Aquatic > Marine > Wetlands > Sediment ... | reverse complement strand
AACCTGTATTCCTGCTGTGACACTCTGCTTACAACATGATATGCAGCAGCGTGGCTTTTTACCTTGATCCTGGGTCTTCGGGCCATTGTTTGTCCTTTCAGTCAGTGTCTATTTTTATTTGATTTTTTTAATCTTTATCAATTTCACTTCTTTTCAGGGACTTTTTCCGTTTCTAAGGATATTTTTACCAAAATTACAAAAACTATATTATACAGCAGTTTCCAAATATGTCAAGTGTTAATAGTATGAATTGTCCCTTTTTAACAGTTACTAACACTGCCTGCTCCGCCGGCCCGCCTTATTCCACTATATCTTTTATGTTTTCCACGATGAGCTTAAGCCCCTTTTCATTGGGGGATCTGAACAGCTCCTCCCTCTGCCCCCGCGAATAATACTGTTGCCATCCCCCTTTTCCGCCCATTTCCCTATACAGGTTTATAAAATAAATATGATGTCTGAGTGCAAATTCAGCCAGGTGTGTATTTATTCTTTCGATCAACTCATCTTTTCCGTATGCAGGGGCCGGGCCGGCCAGAATAATCCTGGCCCGGGGATTTGTTTTTCTGATTCCTGTAACTGTCAGATCGAACACTCTGGTAAAAAACCAGTGCGGCAGGCCGTTCTCTATCTCATATCGGCCTGCGAAAAGGACCACCGTTGTTTCCGCTGGAACTTTGGCCATCAGCTCCTCAACTGCAACGGGGAACTGAAGCAGCGGGTACGGCTGTTGGTCTATTTTTTCAGCTGTTACATTGAAACCCCGGAAATTATACTTGAACACCGATTCAAGTTTTCCTGCTGAAGTAAGAGGTTCATACACAAACAATATATGAGGAGATTTTGAACTGAACGCATCCTTCATCCATTTGAAAAACACCCATTTCCTGTATGTCTCTTCCCGTTCCCTCTCTGAAATAAACACGCATATCCTGTCCGAGCCTCCCCCCTCTGTCATGTAATTCTTTTCCCTGACGAATATCTTTTCAAAACCTGCAGTATCAGAAAGGAACTGTAGGCCCAGCCTGTTAACTTCAAGCCCGTCATACAGAAGTGTATATGTAACTTTTGACCCGTGCGACACCTCTCCGGGCTTGAATACGAACTGCATGCTTTTTATGCCCATAAGGCTCGCAGGAAGGCTGCCGCTTTTTGAAAACTGAAGAGGATATGTGTTTGAATAATACACTGAACCGCCGCTGTCAACCCTATCCTCCCGCAGGATATACGCAATATCACCGGAAGCAGGCTCCCTTTCAGCCCTGACCCACACAGAATATTTTTCATCGGTATAGATAAGGGGAAGCACTCCGCCTGCATCAAATTCAGCGTCTGCAGAGATGTATGAATCAGGTTCGGCCACCTTTATAACAAAAGCTTTTCCCGGAAATCCCCTGAGCCCGTATTCGACCGTGCCCCCTGTTTCCGCATAGTATGATACTGTTCTGTTGTGATGCATAACCCCGTTTATATTCCACTCATAATGCTGTTTTTCAGGACCGCCTGCTGAAAACAGTATTTTTCTCAGGGCACGCCCCTTCAGCCGTATGCCGTTCTTCTCAAACGTGATCCGCGGGAAAATGTGCTCTTTCCCCTGAGAACCCCTGAGAGATACAGTTTCCGCGTCTCTGAGCACGAAAAAATCCCCGGCTGTCAGCACAGAAAAAGATTTTTCTCCCGGCTTCTTCCAGGCAGCCGCAGCTCTGCTTCCCTGAGTGATATTGTAATGGATATATATGAACGGGTACAACCCCGGCTCCAGGTCCAGTGTTGCTGAATGGGTCCATCCGAAAACAGGTTTGTGCAGACCGCCCCATTCAGCGGCGACCCGGTTGCCGACAAGGACAAGCGAACCGTCGCAGGAATCCGTGGCGAACTCATACACTCCCTTCTCCGGGCAGAGGAGATTTCCCCTGTATACACTTACAAAATACCTGTTCCGCCCAAAAGGATTATGGTTGTCATCAATATGCAACCACTGTCTGGTCACCTCCCTTCCCGTATCGAATGATTCCACGAGCTTCAGAAGGTCAAGCCCCCTGCTGCCGGCAAGCTTATGGCTCAGTTCCATGCTGTGAGTATGGGGAAGTATCCGTACTGTTAGAAAAAGGCCTGTACCGGAACGTGCCCAGTCGCCGCCATCCCGGGGCCGCGTATCCTTTTCCCCTTCAGCATATATCAGTGTGTATGTTTTGTCCCCGCCTGCATGGTAAAGGCCGATCTCATCTTCGTGTATCCTGAAAAAAGGGGCAGGTGTCCCCTTTGATTCAGCAGAGATTCCGAATTCATTCTCAGAAAACAGCCGGTCTGCCCTGTAAAAACCCCGAGGGCCGGAAATCCGCACATGCTGAATATAGGAAACAGGGCCGGCAGAGGATTCGTCTCCGGGAATGACTGGCGCACTGGAACAGACAGCTGCAAGCACAGCAATAAGAACTGCTCTCACGGGATATGGGCGTGGATGCACGGAATGCGGTTTCCTGCAGGATCGTTTCTGGAAATTCAGGATTCTGCCTCGGCAAAAACCCTCATTCCTGAATAATCACTTTCGTACCGATCGTTATAAGATCATATAATTCTATCACGTCGGGATTGGTCAGACGCACGCATCCGTTCGAAGATTTCTTGCCTACAGTGCTGTCATCATCCGTTCCGTGAATACCGTAGTGGGCAAAATTCTTTTTGTCAAAGCTCATCCAGCGTTCACCCAAAGGGTATTCGGGGTCACCGTACTTGACAGCAGGTTTTCCTATGCGTGTCCACGGAGGCCGGATCTGGCGAGTGGTTATCTGCGTCTCACCTGTGGGGGTTTCCTCACCTTCCTTTCCGATACCCACCCTGTACGATTTTATATATATCCCGTCACGGTACATGGTAAGGTTGAACCTGCTTTTGTCTATGATAACTGTATAGTTCCCTCCGGGCACGATCTTGATCGTCTGGCCGGCGTGGACAACATGGATATTCTCGATACCGTTGATCCGGGCGATCATAGAACCGTTTGTCTTGAATTTTTTCCCTATGCTCCGCAGATTCTCTCCCTTCTGTATCGCATAACGCACCGTTCCTTTAAGGATTTCATCCGAGAATTCTATTGTCTGATTGAGTTTCTCTATCTTCGCAATGACCTCATTCACATCTTTGGGCTTAGCATAGAGTCCTATACCAAGAAGATCCCGTGTTATCACCCAGAAATCCTTGTTCGGTTCTGCCTGTGACACGAAACGTTTATAGAAGTTCCTGCCAAGCTGAAGCGCTATTTTCTGAGCGGAAGGTTTCTTTCTGAACGGGAGGCTTATAAGGGTACGGGCAAAGGTTTCCGCCTCCTGGTTCTTTCCCAGTTCCAGACCGCTCAAAGCGGCAATACAGTATGGCCCCGGATCCTCAGGCTTCTGCTCCTTTTCAATCGTTTTTTTAGCTGCGGCATATGCTCCTTCATAATCCTTTGCATCATATTTCTGCACATAGACCGGCTTGTTCCCGCTATCGCGGTCTGTTTCGGTCTCGGTCTCCTTGTTGCCGATAAAAAAGATATACCCGCCTGCAGCCAGTGCTGCAATAATGATCAGTAGCAAAAAACTCCTCATGTCATTTCTCCTTTTTAGCGAAGAGTACATAACATCCGTATATCAGAAAGCCGGATCCTGCGATAATGCTCAGCTTGGGCAGATAATTTATCAGAGGATTCAGTTCAAAAATACGGTAGAAAAATATACCGGCAAGAATCAAAAAAACACCGAATACGATCTCATCCGGGGTTTTTTCAGGAAACACAGCCATCAGGAAGCGGCTTTCTCGGCAATGTAATTGAGCAGGCCTCCCCTGGACAGTATCTCTCGTGCCCGTGCATCCCCGGCAATGACGAGCTCGATCTTCCCGTCAGCACCGTCGGATTGCGCGAAAAGATGATCTCCGGTCTCAAGAGCATTATGAATGCCGGTAACAGTGAGCGTGCTTCCCTGTGCGAGAGAGTCATAATCACTGCTGTCCGCGAACTTCAGGGGAAGTATACCGAAATTGATCAGATTGGAAAGATGTATCCGGGCGAAATCCTTCACTATAACAGCCTGGATCCCGAGAAACATAGGGGCTATCGCAGCATGCTCCCTGCTTGAACCCTGTCCGTAGTTCTTGCCCCCCACGATGATCCCTCCCCCCTTCTCTTTCGCCCGCCGCACAAAGCTTTCATCGATCTGGCTGAATACATATTCGGATATGGCGGGAATATTAGAACGGAGAGGAAGTATTTTTGCACCTCCCGGGAGAATATGGTCTGTGGTCACATTATCCTCGAGTTTTATAAGGACCTCTGAGGTCAGTGAATCTGGAAGTCCGGACCGCTTGGGCACTGAATGGATGTTCGGCCCCTTAATGATCTCTACTGAACTGCCGTCCTCCGGTGGCGGTATAATGAGGGAATCATCAACCATGGCTGTATCGGGAAGGGCCGCCTCTTCAATAGGGGGATACTCTTCCGGAAGTGTAAATGCTCCGTTCAGTGCACACACGGCAGCTGTTTCGACAGACGTGAGGTATACCCCGGCGCTTTTGGTCCCGCTCCGTCCGTAAAAATTGCGGTTGAACGTGCGGATGGATACAGCATCCGTGCCTGGAGACTGTCCCATGCCTATGCACGGCCCGCAGGTGCACTCAAGGATACGGGCCCCGCTTTCGATATAGTCAGCAAGTGTACCGCTCTGCTGTATCATTCTGAGCACCTGCCGTGAACCTGGAGAGACTGTGAGGCTGACTTCAGGACTTTTTACCCTGCCTTTGAGTATGCGCCCGCCCGTCTCAAGGTCCTTAAGGGATGAATTCGTGCAGGAGCCGATACATACCTGATCGACTTCTGTACCGGCGAGTTCCCTTACCGTTTTCACATTGTCAGGCATATCGGGACACGCAACCAGCGGCTCTATCGTGGAAAGATCGATCTCTATCCTTTCACTGTACTGCGCATCCTCATCAGGAAGAAGCTCCTCAAAATCGTTCGCGCGGTCCTGAAAGGCGAGAAAGGCCCTTGTTACATCATCGGATGGGAACACGGAAGACGTTGCTCCCAGTTCAGTTCCCATATTCGTAATTACAGCCCGTTCAGGAACACTGAGGGTTGCAACACCCGGGCCTGTATATTCGAAGACTTTTCCGACTCCTCCCTTGACGCTTAACCTCTTTAAGAGCTCGAGTATGACATCCTTTGCTGAAGAGGGGTAGGACAGGGAACCGGTCAAGTACACCTCAACGATCTCAGGCATATTAATATGGTACGGCTGTCCGGCCAAGGCCGCAGCCACGTCAATTCCTCCTGCTCCGACCGCAAGCATGCCGATCCCCCCGCCTGTGGGAGTATGGCTGTCCGAACCTATAAGGGTTCTGCCGGGTCGGCCGAACCGTTCAAGATGCACCTGATGGCATATCCCGTTGCCGGGAGCAGAAAAATAAGCCCCGTACCGTGCTGCTGCCGACGTGAGGAACCGGTGGTCATCCATGTTTTCAAAGCCGACCTGCAGGGTATTATGGTCTGCATAGCTTACTGCACATTCAGCCTTAATGCGCTCGATACCCATCGCTTCGAACTGAAGATACACCATTGTACCGGTGGCGTCCTGAGTAAGCACCTGGTCCATTGTGAGGCCGATCTCTTTTCCGGGCTCCATGTCCCCCTCAGCCAGATGTGATGCGATTATTTTCTCTGCTACATTCATATACTATACCTTTACAGTGCCAGAGTCAACGGATATATCCTTGAACTGTTTCAGAAGAGGTTCAACCTCCGATGCAAGGAATTCAGTAACCTGTTCATCGCAGCGGCCGGTGAACTGCACGGGGTCAACAAGTTTGTCGATCCTGTCCGCGACCCTGGAGAAAAGCGGATCGCTCTGTATCTGTTCTATGAGACCGCCCTCGTCCCCCTTCCGGATCCTCTGCAGCGCCTCAACCGAAAGCTGTCGTATCCGTTCATGCAGCTCCTGCCTGTCCCCTCCCTCCTTAACAGCCTCCATGAGGATATTCTCGGTGGCCATAAAAGGAAGCTCCCGTTCGAGGTTGCGCCTTATCATTTCTTCATGTACGTTCAGACCCGACAGCACATTGAGGACGATAGTGAGAACAGCATCCGCTGCCATAAAACTTTCAGGAATCACCATCCTCCTGTTGGCTGAATCGTCAAGGGTCCTTTCCATCCACTGCTGGGACGCGGTGACACTGGGATTGACACAGTTCAGGATCAGGTACCGGGCGATAGAGGAGATGCGCTCGCACCTCATTGGATTCCTCTTGTACGCCATTGCTGAGGAGCCCACCTGCTTGTCCTCGAACGGCTCTGACACTTCCCTGAGGTTTGACAGGAGCCGGATGTCATTTGCCATCTTGGAAGCGCTCTGTGCTATTCCCGAAAGGACGGACAGTATTGTTGCATCGATTTTCCGTGAATATGTCTGCCCTGTCACCTGAAAACTCTTTTCAAACCCCATTTTTTCTGTCACAAGCTTATCGAGCTTTTTTACTTTTTTGCTGTTTCCATTGAACAGGCGCATGAAACTCGCCTGTGTGCCGGTCGTCCCTTTCACACCCCTCATCCTGAGACTCGCGATTGTGCGCAGCGCGTCATCAAGATCCAGCACGTAATCCTGCAGCCACAGGCAGGCCCGTTTGCCCACGGTCACCACTTGAGCCGGCTGATAATGTGTAAAACCCAGTGCAGGAAGGGCAGCATGCTTCCGGCAGAACCCGCTGAGCTCCCGTATAACCGCTATCAGCATATTCCGTATATGCGTGAGTGCCCTTTTCATCAGAATAATATCAGCGTTGTCGCCCACAAAACATGAAGTGGCACCCAGATGAATAATACCGGCGGCAGACGGGCATTTCTCCCCGAACGCCCGTATATGGGCCATGACATCGTGACGGATCTCGTGCTCGATCTCAGCCGCACGTTCAAGGTCTATATCATCACGGGCGTTCCGCATAGCGGCGATCTGTTCGTCCGTAATATCAAGGCCGAGCTCTTTTTCGCTTTCAGCCAAAGCTATCCACAGGTCACGCCACGTCCTTATCTTTGTGATCGGCGAAAATATTTCGATCATTTCATCGGACGCGTACCTCTCGGCCAGAGGATGACGATACGAATGATGTGAGGAGGGTGTCATGAATCCTTTCCGGATCAGGGAACAGTGTACATATTATACAACGTCATTCATCCCTTTACCCATTTTGAACTTAACCGCTTTTTGGGGCGGAACGATAACTTCTTCTCCGGTCTTCGGGTTGCGTGCCCGTTTCTTTTTCCGGGTCACCACCTCAAACACGCCGAACCCTCTGAATTCAAGCCGGTTTCCCTTGGTAAGCTCGGTCGAAACTTCGGATAGAAACTCATTTATGACTTTCGCTGTATATTTGCGTGTATTGCCCGTTTTATCAGCAACAGCATCTACGACGATCCGTTTTTGCACATTATTCGACATACGCAACCCTTTGTGTTGTTCTTTCTGGTATTCAAAGGAAAGTTTTAATCTCGCTGGATTTTCATTGTAACACACACCTGATATTTGTCAAGTCTTTTTTTATTAAATATTCTGTAACCCGTTCACATGAATAGTGTTAGGGGACAGGAGACAGAAGTCAGGAAGAAGTAATTAGTAATTAGTCAGCAGGGGCGTTTTAGAGTTATAGAGGTTGTAACAGTTGTAGGCCTGCAGCCGTTTTATGAAGCTTCGCTTTTTCCCACTTTATATTTTGACATTTTTAGCCTCTGTGATATAATAGATATTGCACTATGTGAATCATTTGCGGAAATATACATGACTAAACAATTCGAACCTTTCCGGTATTTTCTCCGGTTTTCCTTAAAATACAGAAAACTTCTTGTATTATACTTCATTTCAATGGTTGTCTACTCTTCCGCTAAAGGGTATCCTGTATACCTTTCCAGGAAATTCCTTAACTATTTTTTCTATGACATCCATACACATGCAGATGAGATCAACCGCATTATACTCATAATTATCGGCTGCGGCGTTCTTATCGGAATATTCTCCTATATATACAGATACGTGGGATATTTTCTCAGTTCCTGTATAGGCATTGATATTAAAAACAATATCTACAATCACTTTACCAGCCTCCCTCTGAGCTATTTTGAACGTCAGGAAAAAGGCGATCTTATAACAAAGATGACCCATGATACGGGTGCCACATCCAATATTGTGAAAAAGGTATTTGTCCTGCTTCTTCCGCGTGCTATTGAACTTACTGCTTTCACCATCATCTGTTTTACATTATGCTGGCAGCTCGGCCTTCTGTTTTTTATATTTATTCCGCTCATTTCACTTCTGATCTACAGCTTTGCAAAAAAAATAACACGACGCTCCAGGAAATCCAAAGAAATACTTTCCGAATCGACTGTGACCATGGAACAGTTTTTTCACGGTATCAAACTTATTAAATCATTCTATTCTCATGAACGTGAAGAGGAAAAATTCAGAAATGTGAACGACGAGTTTGTTAAGGCACGACTCAGCACGGCTCGTGTCCAGTCCCGAGCAGTAGCTATCCCCGAACTCCTGGGAACCTGGCTAATGGCAGGAATTATCGCTCTGGGAACATATCTGTTAACCAGGAAACTTTTCGGACTGGAACCGGGAGTACTTGTTGCATTTCTCGGATCATTCTTTATTGTCGCAGATAAATGCAAAAGAGTGGCTCAGCTCTCCGTAGAGATCATCCGTCAGCATCCGTCGGTCCAGAGGCTGTACGAGATACTCCAGACCGAAAGTGATATTACAATAACCGTGGGTGCGGTTGACATAGAGACGATTGAGCCCGGAATCGAGTTTAAAGATGTCCATTTCGCATACGAGGATGACGATGTTATTAAAGGGATCTCCCTGGATATACAACCGGGGCAGATGGTGGCGTTCGTCGGCCCGAGCGGAGGCGGCAAGACAACGCTTCTCGACCTTGTACCCCATTTTTACGAAATTGACTCGGGAGAGATCCGTATCGGGGGGTACAATATCAGGGATATAAAGCCCGACTCCCTCATGTCCAGGATAGCGATTGTTCTGCAGGATTCTTTTATATTCAACAGTTCAGCTCTTGAAAATATCAGGTACGGCCGTCCCGAGGCAACTGACGAGCAGGTAAAGGAAGCTGCTCAGCAGGCAAATGTGAATGAAGACATCGAAAAACTCCCTAAAGGCTATAAAACGTTCCTGGGCGAAGAGGGTGTCAAGCTGTCAGGAGGCCAGAAACAGAGGCTTTCCATTGCCAGGTCTCTGGTGAAAGGAGCCGACATCCTCATCATGGACGAGCCCACTTCAGAGCTCGATTCCCATTCTGAGAAGCTTATCATTGATACACTCGAGGATATCCGCAAAAACAGGATCCTGCTTGTCATAGCACACCGGCTTTCAACGATCCTTCATTCAGACATGATCGTTGTCATCAATGACGGTCGCATTGAGGCGCAGGGAACACATGAAGAGCTTCTTGAGATATCCCCCACGTATACACGCATGTACGAGATCCAGTTCAAGGACAGCTCAGGTGGAACTCCCCAAAGATAAAGCACAAAAGCTCTGCGATTTCACTAATATTTCGGACGTATCAGCTCATGATATCCTCGATTCCCTTATGAACGAGGAGGATATACGGAAATTCACGCCTGACGGCGAATGCCGTATAGACCCCAGGTCTGGTCTCAGGATACTCTATTCAGAAAAACGGGCAAAACGTCCTCATGACAACCTGCCTCCTGCCCGGAAGAAACAGGTTGATCCCTGCCCGGTATGCGAAGGAAACACAACCCGCATCATTGACATGCATCCCCTGTCCGAAGGATTTACATTCATCAATAAGAACCTCTTTCCGATCCTCTATCCGGAAAAGATTCATTACAAAGACTTCGATTTCCACAATCCTTCCCTGACATTCGAACCTGGGCCTGCTTACGGATTTCATTTCCTGCAGTGGCCTTCCAACAGACATGAAATGGATTTTGAGAATATGCCTGTTGAAGATTCGCGCATTGTGCTTGAACGGCTATCCCTTTTTGAGGCCATAATGCTCCATTCAGATATCGACGGACTTGCGTCAACATCTGCTTATGAAACGCCGCCTCATTCAGGCTTTTCGGGGATCATAAAGAATTACGGGCATCTGGTCGGAGGTTCGCTCAGCCACGGCCATATACAGATTGCATTCACCAATATTATGCCCGGTGTTATTGCCGATGACATCAATTTCAGGGATTCGCATAACGAAACGTTCATTCAGTTCTTTTCGCGGGGTAATCCTGAAAACCTTACACTGGAAAAACGGGAACATTTTACCGCAACAGTGCCCTTCTTCATGAAACGTCCCCTCCAGACCCTTATCTATTATAACGGCGGGGAGGATTACTTTCATCATATTCCACATCCTCACTTGGATGACCTTGCTGATCTTTTAAAAAAGAACATAGCTTCCGTTATAAACATAATGAAAGCGATAGGGAGAGAACCCGCGTATAACATCATCTTCCACAGTGGACCCGGATGTGAGTTCTATATAGAGATTCTGCCCTATACGCAGGAAACAGGAGGATACGAACATCTCGGACTGTTCGTGTGCCAGGGATCGGCCCGTTCAACAACGGACATGTACAGGGATACAGGTGACTTCCAGTGACATCATTAATAGACTCGGAAAAAAAAAGAGCGGTTAAAAAAGCCTTTCATACCATAGAAGGCAAAATACTTACAACAGGCCTGTTCCTGATATGCGGGGCGGCTGCCTTTCTTATAATCATTTCCTTTATATATAAGGATATAGCCGGGAAACTCCTCACCGTGATCGGCACGCACCTTCTGAGCGGAAGGGCGGGCGGGATATCCATAGGACTGAATTCAAACCTTCCCGAATGGCTGATTATTATAACGGCAACATCGATCGATTCACTCGTGGTCTTTGTGCTGTATCCCCTGTTCGTGCTTTCCTACAGACGGTATTTCAAGCCGAAATTCCTGAGGAGTGTGATCGACAGGTCGGTGGATGCCGCCCAGAAAAGCCATTCACGTGTCCGCAAATACGGTATGATCGGTCTTCTTTTATTCGTATGGTTCCCTCTCCACATGACCGGCCCCCTTGTCGGTTCCATTTTAGGTTTTATGATCGGCCTTCATACAGCGGTGACACTTGTGATCGTTATCTCGGGCACGTTCCTTGCTGTCCTCTCATGGGTATACCTGTTCAAGAACCTTATCACACTCACGGGCAGATACAGTTTCTATATTCCCCTTGGTGTTATAATAATTGCAGTCAGTCTCCTCGTTTTTCTGAGACTTAGAAAAAAGAAACCTTCCCCTGAAACGCAGGACACATCGGAAAAACAATAGCCCTTCTTTATTTCGCTCGGGTGGGGGTCAGGCGGCTCTATGGAAGGCTCTATTTGTGCTTCTAAAAACTTGTATTATGTACTCCTCATGCTGAAATCCATGAGTTTCTTGCTGATTTTTCATGCATTACAGTAATTATTTGTGGATTTTTCCGCTTGTTTTCCATTCAAACCGTACTTGTACTGAATGAATTTCAGGTGTAATTGTATGGCTTGTTTTTCTTTTTACGGGCCGTCCCGTGAGGACAGAGCTTGTGCTCTGCCTGCCGGAAGATCCTGATGGAATATGCTGAATACGCTCCACAGCTTCTGCCCGCTCGCGTGAAGCCATTTCTGTATGTGCTCTTCTCTCTGTTTTCCCGTATAACCAGGATTTATGTGGTCCTCGTAGAACCGTTTTGCAAAGTCTGATCCGCCTACGAATATGCTCTTTGAGTATTCCCACGTCCTTTTAATAAGACTGCCTGCCTCCCCTTCTATCCCGTATTTCTTCAGACGCACTTTCATTTCCTCTGTTATGATTATGCCCTGCTCTTTTCCTCCCTTGGGATTGCTCCCTGCTTCGTATATGTATGCCAGATACGTTTTGTAGAGTTCCCTGGTGAGTGCTTTCCTATCTGTCAGACCTTTGTGCAGTTCTCCCGGGCACAGCCCTTCCTCCAGGTATTCCGTGTCTATGAGTCCCCCAGGATTGCCCTGCCTCAAGTGGTGCAGACTGCTGTATTCGTAGTCCTCGGGCCGTTTTACCATCGATGCTCTGAAGCTGTTGAGCTCGATATATGCCGATCCCTGAAGTATCGGTATGCCCCGCTCGAATATGGTGCTATGAAATCTGCTCTGCCACAGGCTTCCCACTTTGCCCGTGTGCCGGTTGTAAGCATTGGTCATGAGAAGGTTCAGCTTTTTCATGAAGCGGGATACATCTGTTAAAGTGTTTACCACATATTTCCTGAAGGCTTCCACGTTCGGGTTCAGACGGTATTCCTTTTCATGATACCTGTTCCACCGTTCCATTGCCTCGTCTTCATCTATGTCTTCAGAATCATCCATGGCAATCATTGCATGGAAATGGGAATCCAGAATGCAAAACGATACAAGGTGACAAAAAAAGAGCGACTTCAATGAGATCAGTTTTTTTAAAAAGACCTCCTTCATGTGATCTGATAATCTGTATTCCTGCTGTGATACCCTGCTTACAACATGGTAGGCTGCAGCATGACTGTGTACTTTGATCCTGGGTCTTCGGGCCATTGTTCTTCCCTTCAATTATTTTCTGATTTTTCCTGATTTTCTCTGTTTCGCTCTCTTTTTATGCTTGTTTCTTTTTTCCATATATTTGTGTTTATAAAAAGGTTAATATTATACTAAATCCTCACTATTTGTCAAACTATTTCTAAAATGGGTCTGACCCCTTACTACACCCACCTTCGAAATGAGTCCGTGGAAGGCTTATCCCTTTTTCTGTGCCTCTCCCACTTTTACCTGAGCCGGAATGAAGTCAAGGCCGTTCCCTACCCGGACAACTTCAATTTCATGAATGTCTTCGAATGACCCCTTTAATATCTTTTCAGAGATGGGGTCTTCTATCTGCTGTTCAAGAGCCCTTCGAAGCGGACGGGCCCCGAATTTTGGATCATATCCCTTGTCAATTATGAATTCCTTTGCCTCGGGCGAGAGCTGTATGCCTATATCCCGGTCCTTAAGCCTTTCCTGAATTCCGCCGAATTCTATATCCACGATACTGACAATATCATCCTTTGTCAGCGCCTTGAACACAACAATGTCATCTATCCTGTTCAGAAACTCCGGCCTGAAGAGATTGCGTACTTCGGTAAGAAGGGATTTTTTGATACCCTCATAATCCGACATGTCATCCTTAGGAGTAAATCCCATGCTTGACCCCATAAACAGTTCTGCACCGACATTGGATGTCATTATGAGTACGGTGTTCTTGAAATCCACGGTACGGCCGTAGCTGTCAGTAAGCCTTCCCTCTTCCATGATCTGAAGAAGCATATTGAAGAAATCGGGATGGGCTTTCTCAATTTCGTCAAGCAGAATTACCGAGTAGGGTTTTCTCCGTATCTGCTCGGTAAGCTGTCCGCCCTCCTCGTATCCCACATATCCGGGAGGGGCCCCTGTGAGACGCGAGACAGAATGCTTTTCCATATATTCGGACATGTCTATCTGAAGAAGTGAGTTGACATCGCCGAACATAAATTCAGCCAGAGCCTTTGACAGGAGTGTCTTACCGACACCGCTCGGCCCCACGAAGATGAAACTCCCTACAGGACGCTTCGGGTCCTTCAAACCTGCCCTTGACCTGCGGACGGCACTGGCGACCTTTTTAATCGCCTCATCCTGACTGACAACGGTTTTGTGCAGTTCCTGCTCCATTTTGAGAAGACGGTTCGCTTCACCCGCCATTATCCTGGTCATGGGAATACCCGTTATGCTTGATACGACCTCTTCTATTACATTTTCATCAACAATACCCACCACTTCAGCCATTCCCGCTTTCCACTCCTGTTCCATCCTGATTTTCTTCTCTTTCATTTTTTCGGCCTTATCCCGGTATTCAGCAGCCTCCTCAAAATGCTGGTGGGCAACCGCATCCGCTTTCTTTTTTTCAAGCTCATCAATTTTAGTGCTGATAGTCTGGATCTCCGACGGTTTGCGGGAATTTTTGAGCCGCACACGTGCACCCGCCTCATCCATGACGTCTATGGCCTTATCCGGAAGAAAGCGGCCTGAAATATATCTCTCCGAAAGTTTAACCGCGGCTTCAAGCGCACCGTCAGTGATCTCCACCCTGTGGTGAGCTTCATATTTGTCCCTCAGACCGCGCAGGATCTCAACAGATTCCTCTTTTGTAGAGGGATCGACCATAATGATCTGGAAACGCCGTTCAAGGGCTCCGTCTTTCTCAATATGCTTTCTGTATTCATCAAGGGTCGTTGCCCCAATGCACTGTATCTCCCCGCGGGAAAGAGGGGGTTTGAGTACATTTGAGGCGTCTATAGCTCCTTCAGCGCCTCCCGCCCCCACAATGGTGTGCAGTTCATCTATAAACAGGATGACTGACGGGTCCTGCCTTACCTCCTTGAGCACTTTTTTTATCCGTTCCTCAAACTGTCCCCTGTACTTTGTGCCTGCCACCAGCAGAGCAAGGTCAAGGGTTATGATTTTTTTATCAATAAGAATATCGGGAATATCATTTGACACGATCTTCTGGGCAAGCCCCTCCACAATCGCGGTTTTACCCACACCCGCTTCTCCAAGGAGTACAGGATTATTTTTTGTCCTCCGGCACAGCACCTGTATCACCCGTTCGATCTCATCAGTGCGTCCGATAACAGGATCAAGTTTGTCCTCTTCTGCAAGTTTTGTAAGGTTCCTCCCGAAGGTTGCAAGACCCGGTGTCTTATCCCCCTTCTTGGATGATTGTTTAGATGTCTGATTGAACGCGTTATCAATATCAGGAAGAAGGTTCAGCACCTCCTCTTTCACTTCTTCAAGGGAAATCCCTTTCTGTTCCAGAAGATGCGCAGCCTCCCCGTCTTTCTCCCTGAGCAGACCAAGAAGGAGATGCTCCGTGCCGATGTATTTATGAGTGAGTGACCGGGCTTCATCAAGCGCGAGCTGGAGTACTTTTTTTGCCCGCGGAGTGTAGGGCAGATTGCCGACCTCAACCATGTCAGGGCCGGTTTTGACATGATGTTCAACTCCCTGCCGCAGCTCATCAAGGTCAACACCGAGGTTTTCAAGAGCATTCGCAGCTACACCGCTCCCCTCTTTTATAATTCCGAGAAGGATGTGTTCTGTTCCGATGTAGTCATGATTGAATCTCTGTGCCTCCTGTTTCGCATAGGCAAGCACTTTTTTGGCACGTTCGGTGAATCTGTCAAACATATATTAATCCTATTCAGTGCTATGAGAATCTTTTCTCTTTAAATCTTTTCTTTATGTCTTTGTGGTTCTCTCAAATCGCAAATCATCAATTAAAAATCAAAAATAATTTTCTATCTTCCCTCTTTCAGCCGGGCTCCGAGTATTTCAGGAAGGCCGGCTTCAAGGATCTTGGAAACAGCCGACTCGATATCATACGAAACCCTGACAAGTTTTATTACCATTTCCTCCGAGTCAAAAAGGGCATAGCACGCCTTTGGGTTCTCGTCCCTGGGCTGGCCCACGCTTCCCACATTAACAATCGTCTTCTCTTCACTTGTGACCCTTATTTCATCTTTTACTACATACGAGATCGGATTAGTGTCAAAAAAGACGATAGGCACATGTGAATGCCCGACAAAGCATATGTCCGTCTTCATCTCCTCGAACGATACCTGTGCATCATTCAAGGTTGATATATAATGGAACATTTCAGGCGAGAAAGGTGTCCCATGAACAAGTGTGACACTATCGAGTATCTTAAGGTATTCAAGCCCCTTTATCCATTCAATATTTTCATCGGTAAGAGTATCCCTAGTCCACATTGCCGACTGTTTGGCAAAGGTATTGAAAAATTCAAAGCTTAATTTGCCGACCGATGCAAAATCATGGTTGCCCGCCACAGTATCACAACCGATCTCTCTGATCTTCTCAACACATTCATTCGGCTGGGCACCGTAGCCAATAAGATCTCCAAGACAGTAGATCTTCTCTACGTTTCCCTGTGTGTCGATGTTTTCCAGAACAGATTCCAGAGCATCGTAATTTCCATGTATATCTGAAATGATGGCAATTTTCAACCTGCTTCCTCCGTAATGAGTTCAAGTTCTTCGTGTTCGAGAATATCAAGGAATACATCAACAACTTCAGGGTCGAACTGGGTTCCTTTATTTCCTACCAGTTCACTGAGTATCTTTTTGTCCTCAAACGGCTCATGATATGTCCTTCGAGAATGCATTGTGTCGTAGGCATCGGCAACAGCCATGATCCGCGCAGGAAGGGGTATATTCTCTCCTGAAATGCCATCCGGATATCCGGAACCGTCCCATCGCTCGTGATGGTATTTTATCCAGGGGATGATTTCTTCAAGCCCCTGAACCGGTTCAAGAATCACCTGGGCAATGGCAGGATGCCGTTTGATCACTTCATATTCCTCGTCAGTAAGCTTGCCTGGCTTATTCAGTATCTTGTCCGTAATTCCTATTTTTCCAAAATCGTGCAGCAGACCGGCCATTTCGAGCTTGCTGAGCTCCTCAGGAGAATAACCGAGCTTTTTCGCTATTGCGCATGAGATTGCAGCAACATTCTCCGAGTGATGTTCTGTATATTCATCGCGCTCTTCCAGGAGTTTTGCCATAACACGGAGAATTTTAAGAAAGAATTCCTTATTCCGCTTATTGCTTTCAATAATCCTGTGCTGCATATAAAGACGTATCAGGATTTTTTCGACCTTTATGAACAGAGTATCTGGATTAACCGGCATCTGTTCAACGTCTCGTAGATCCGTCTTTTGGAGAAGCTTTAGCGGCAGATCGCTCCGCTCAGGAGGAACAAGCGTAATAATTCCGCAGTGCTCGAGTTTAGAGAGCTTGCGTATTGTTTTTATCTCCTGAACGTTATCAATACAATAAAGAACACAGCAGATATGGAGACCAGGGCTGTCGGAACCCTGAATACGCCGTATCAGTTCACTGGACCGTGTACCGGGGATAAATGCTACTTCCTTAAATTCTTTATCACGGAAAACCGACAATAATTTATGACATTCCCGATGTTCACCGGAAATAAAGACAGATGTATCCGTAATATCAAAATTTCTTCGCAGCATTATTTCTCACAACAGTACATCAATGTCTTTACCATTTTACATCTAAAGCCAGCTCTGTCAATAAAATTCTTCTAAATTAAACTGGAAAATCTCATTTTAAACCTATAATGAAATACAGCTGTATAGTATGCCTTTCCCTCGATTACAAGGAGATGTCAAATATGTCTTCAACGGTATACCTGTTCAGAATAGATACAAATACATCGCCAAAACAGGTACGGAAGGGCCTTAGTGCCCTCCTGCGGCAAAAGGAGATCAGTAATTCCCTCACATCTAAAGGATTTACAGCCATTAAGATGCATTTCGGCGAATCAGACAGTCCGAATACTGTGGAGCCGTCCATGGTTAAAGTTATCGTGAATTATGTGAAATCGGCCGGAGGGCGGCCTTTTCTCACAGACACGAACACGCTTTACACAGGCCGGAGATCGAACGCCGTCGATCATCTCATGTGCGCTTACAGTCACGGGTACACCATGAAAAATACCGGAGCTCCGGCTATCATCCTTGACGGATTGACCGGCAAAGGGTTTGCGGAAATTCCGATAGGTCTGAAACACTGCAAAACTGCAAAAATCGCAAAAGACGTACTGAACATTGACGATCTTATTGGCATAACACACGTAACCGGCCACGAGGGAGCATCTTTCGGAGGAAGTCTAAAAAACATAGGCATGGGAATGTCATCACGAGGGGGCAAGCAGAAACAGCATTCGGGCATCCTTCCTGAAGTAGATAAGGATAGATGTACTGCCTGCGGGGAATGTGCGCGCTGGTGTCCGGTAGAGGCGATAACCGTTGATGAACATGCGCATATTAACAAAGGACTCTGCATAGGATGCGGGGAATGCACGGTAACCTGCCGGTTCAAGGCGATCGCGGTCAGATGGGATGAATCATCCGCCAACCTTCAGGAAAAAATAGCCGAACACGCATACGCGGTTGTCCGCAGCATCAGGGGAAAGAGCTGCTTTTTCAACTTCCTTATAAAGGTCACAAAAGACTGCGACTGCATACGCAGACCCCAGGACCCTGATTTCACGGATCTGGGCATTGTCGCATCAACGGATATAGTCGCGGCAGACAAGGCGTCATACGATCTTCTCGAGCAGGAGGCGGGTAGAGACATGTTTCAGGAATGGTCCGGGAAAGACCCCCTTGTCCAGATGCGGTACGGCGAAGAGATCGGCCTGGGCACAACCGACTATATCCTTGAACAGGTCTGAATCCAAAAACTTTATCCTTGCATTTTGCGGATTTGGGGATACAATTCCAGACAGTCGAATACTCTTGAGGATGTAGTCCGTTTCGGGTACTATACTATTGATTATATATCTTTTCAGGAAATACCGTAAACCAATTTCTTGTTCGTATAAACTGAAAGGAACGCATATGAGCCTTTTCTGGGAACTTCACCAGTCTCAGCGCATAGCCTCTGCAGGAGCTGCCTCGGCATCTGCCGCGTCAAAAGCCTCTCGTGCCGAACAGAAAGCAACTTCTCTTGCGGCGAAAGCGGAAAAAGCACTCATGATCTGCGAAGCGTTATGGATCATTATGCCCGAGGAGCACGGCCTTGACGACGAGCTTCTTGAAAAAGCTGTGCGTGCAGTTGACCTCCAGGACGGAAAACTGGACGGAAAAGTGGCGCATGACATAAAGACATGCAGGTCGTGCGGAAGGAAAGTGGGCAGGAACAGGATTTCCTGCATCTACTGCGGAGCGGAGATAAGGGGCGGTGTCTTCGGGTAGCGTGAAACAAAAGCTCGTAGTCATTACTGAAACGTACCCGTCCCGTACTGAGACGTTTATATACCGCGATCTCGCTGAGCTCTACAGTAGAGGGACGGATATGTTGCTTCTCTATCTCACGCGGGGAAAAGGCATAGATATTCCCGGAATTGAAACACGCAGGCTGCCATCCCTGTTCAGCATCACGTCTTTTTTGCCTCTTCTGAGATTCGTATGGAAAACGAGAAGGACATTTATGCCCTTGGCCTGGAAAACCTTCATTCACTCACACAAAATATGGAAAGACATGTATCATTTTTTCAGGGCTGCGCATGCAGCCCGGATACTTTTTCCTCTGCGGGACAGTATCCACATTCACGCAACATTTGCGTCCCTTCCTGCACGGTATGCGTGTACAGCTTCAGTGCTTCTGGGGACAGACTACAGCATATCGGCCCACGCAAGGGATGTGCTTGTAAATACAGACTATCTGCGTGACACCCTTTTCGAGGCCGAACTGATCATTTTCTGCACACAGTCCGTTATGAACGAAACATGCAGCAGGCACAGGGACCTTGCCCTGAAATCCGAATGCATATACCACGGGATCCCTATGCCCGAGCCCTCTGTAAAGCAGTTCAGCAGAAAAAAGCTCTGTATTGCAGCAGCAGGAAGGTTTGTTGAGAAAAAAGGCTTTGAATTCCTGATACGCGCGTGCAGAATACTGAAGGAGAAGAAAATAGACATCAACTGCACTATTGCAGGAGACGGCCCCCTTCGAGGAGAATACACGAAACTGGCCTATATGCTTGAGGTCTCCGATATTGTGGACTTTCCCGGTTTCCTTGACCGGGAGGAGCTTGACTCACTGTGGAGAAAGAGCGACGTGATATGCGTCCCCTCCGTACGGGCCCTCGACGGCGACATGGATGGTATTCCCAATGTTATACTCGAAGCCGGTGCATACAGCGTACCAGTAGTGGCATCTGCCCTTCCCGGAATATGCGAAGCAGTGCAGGATGGGTATAACGGATTGTGCGTTCCGCCAGGGTCCGAAGAAAACCTTGCCCGATCCCTTCAAAAATTCATGAAATTCCCTTTGAAGAAAAAAAAGGAGATGGGTGAGCATGCACGTCAGAAGACGGAAGACATGTTCGATATCTCAAAAAACATTCAGGAGTGGATAGATACGTTCAAGCGAAGAGGAATTGGACTATGAGCAGCTCAACAGGCGACAAGATCATGAAGGCGGGCATTGTGGTTATCATCGCCCATATTATATTCAAGATTACAGGATTGGTACAGAACGCCGTTATCGGCCATTTCTACAGTGAAACCCAGACAGACGCGTATGTCCTCGCATTCGAAGGAATACTGTTCATGATCTTCCTCATCGGAGAGGAATCGATCGGCCCCGCCTTCCTGCCTGTATTCCTGGAGGAAAAGAACAAAAGATCCGAAAAGAGTGCGTGGAGATTCGCCAAAGGGCTGCTCACGCTTCAAACCATACTGCTCCTGCTCCTCGCAGCCTTTCTGCTATTCAACAGTTCCTTAATAATCAAGCTGCTCAATTTTTCAAGCGGCAAATCATTCGCGTGCTCAGACGACAAGAGCAGATTCGCGCGTACCCTGATTAAATATATGGCCCCGGGCCTTATCGGCCTCTCCCTCGGAACCACCACGTACATGATCTTGAACGGATTCAAGCGGTTTTTCTGGGCGGCATTCGGGGACGCACTGGCCAAAATATCGGTTATCGTATCGATTCTCCTGTTTAAAAATATAAGCCCAGTCGTTGCGCTCGGTATCGGATTCGCTGTAGGAGGATTCGCAAAACTGAGTGGCCACGTATGGGGCATGAGGGATAAGATCAGGGATCTTGTTTCAGCGAAAACCGTAATACAGTCCAAAGCCTTCAGGAAATTCCTGGTCCTTATCGCACCCCTCATCCTGGGAATACTGTTCGCAAAATTCAGGGATACGGTGAATAATATCCTGATCCTCAACTATCCTGACAACGACGGGTTGCTCACTGCGAATTCATGGGGCATGAAGTTTTTCAAAGCTGCAGGATGGTTTGTTCCCTACGGTGTATCTATCGCAATGTTTCCCTACTTCTGCGACATGATCGATCGCGATGACAGGAAAGCACTCGGAACGTTTATAACGGATGCTTCAAAAATACTCCTTCTCTTCTTCGTCCCTGTTACTGCAGGAGGTGTTATCCTGTCACGCCCTATAATCAGTCTGATATATGAGCACGGAAAATTCGCACTGACTGACTGGACAGCTGTTGCCAACCAGTGCTATTTTCTCGTTCTCCCCTTTTATTCCCTCGAGTTTTTCCTTATGCAGGGATTCTTCGCTGACAGGCGCACAGTCACGCCTACTGTGCTTGGTATTGTATGCTCTTCAGTTTCCGTCAGCATCAGTTTCTGCGCTGTAGTTCTCTTCCAGGTTCACGATGTATACGGCCCGGTCTATGCAATCGCTGCAGTAGCACTGGGATATACATTTTCCCGAGCACTCAAAGTGTTTCTGCTCGTGTTCTTCTTAAAAAAGAAAATACCGGCATTCAAAAACAGTGATTTCGGATCATTTCTTCTGAAGCTTCTGATCATAACAGCAGGGACTGGAGCCGGGGCTTATTTCGTCAGGGAGCTTTTTGGGAACATTGCCGGTACTGAAGGAGGGTTGGACAGAATTATGCTTGCCGTTCAGATCCTCACATCAACAGGTGCCGGCGGAGCAGCGTTCCTTGCGCTTGTCTATATTCTGAAGGTAAAGGAGTTTAAAACAGCAGTCTTCTGGGCTCTTAAAAAGATCAAACGCAGAGAAAAATCAGATGATACACGGGATCAGGGACCTGCATCAGTATCAGAGGAACAGCATGAAGATTCTTGAAGTCCTTGAGGCCACTGAAGGAGGCACCCGGACGCATTTGGACGCCATCTGTACCGGCCTCGCACGCGACTTTGAAATACATCTCGTCTATTCACTGAACCGCAGCCCATCGTATGCAGCGGATATCGAACGGTACGAGCAGATGGGGATCGCGTGCCATGAGATTCCCATGCAAAGGAAGATAGCCGTGCTGCAGGACAGGAAAGCAGCACGGGCACTGTCCCGGCTCATACGGGAACTGAATCCCCGGATCATCCACGCCCATTCGTCCAAGGCCGGATATTTGTCCCGGACAATAGATCGCCCCCCTTCAGCAGTGCTTGTGTATACACCCCACTGCCTCTACTTCCCCCATCAGAAAGGGCTGCGTAGGTTTCTGTATGAATGGGGCGAAACCCGGCTTGAACCTGCTACCGATGTATATATCGCGGTCAGTGACGAAGAAAAGGAAATGCTCATCTCCCGGGTCACGACCGAAGACAAGATACGGCGCATTGACAACGGGGTCAGCCTGCCTAATCTGCCTTCCTCTGACAAACCCGAACAAAGGGTTCTGTTTCCGGCCCGGGCGGTCAGGCAGAAGGGCTGGGAATTTTTTCTCGAGACCGCGGAATCGGTGCACGGGAAGGAGCCTGATATACATTTCGTTTTTGCAGGAACAGGGCCCCAGCTTAGAGAGGTTTCGGACCGGGTCAGAAAAATGGGGCTTTCAGATTGCGTGTCCCTTCCGGGCTTTGTGGAAGATATGGACACTGAATACACAAACGCATCCCTTGTTGCAGTAACCTCACGATGGGAAGGCCAGCCCTATTCAGTGCTCGAAGCAATGTCATACGCGTGTCCGGTTGCTGCTTTTGATATACGTGGGATCAACGAAATTGTCACGCACGGCAGAGAAGGGTTACTCGCCCCCCCTTTCAACTGTTCCGTTCTCGCAGACCATATTATCAGGATCATACGCGATCCTGACGCGGCCCGGACAATGGGAATGAACGGCAGAATGAAAATCGAAGAGCGGTATACCCGGAAGCAGTTCCTGGACAGCATGCGCACGCTTTACGAGGAACTGGCAGGTTAACAATAATACGCTCCTCCATTGATATCCAGCGTTGCTCCGTGAATAAAGCCATCGTATTCCGACGCAAGGAATGCGACCGCACGCGCCACATCTTCACATGTGCCGGCACGACCCACAGGCAGAGACGCGATCGTCTTCTTTTTCGACTCCTCTGTCGTGTGTATTTCATGGAACTTTGAACCGAGGATCAGTCCGGGAGCAACTGCGTTGACCCTGATCCCCTTATGCGCACAATCATCCGCACAAGCCCTGGTCCACGCAAGCACGGCTCCTTTTGCCGCAGAATATACCATTGACCCTGCATGGCCTCCCTTTCTGCCGGCAAGCGATGAGATGTTGACTATGCTGGAATGTGTATTGCGCTCCAGAAAGGGAACCGCTTCCCGGGTGGTCATGATCATCGAATACATATTGACATCAATAACGCTGCGCCAGTATTCCGTGTCTACATCCTCAAGGGAACGGCGTTCAACCATATTCCCCGCGTTGTTCACAAGGATGTCAAGGCCCCCCAGCCTGTCCGCACTTTCGCAGACGGCCTCGCGCGTTTGATTTTCATCAGTGAGATCGCCCTGCACAGTTACGCACGTTCCGGTGCGGGATGACGCATACTCCTCAAGTTCGGCAGCTCCTTCACTGCTGGTGAAATAATGGACTGCCACACTGCACCCTCTGTCGAGGAGTTCGCGGGATATAGCCATGCCGATACCCTGAGCACCGGCTGTAACAAGTGCGCGCTTTTTCTGAAGTGATCCCATTTGTTTATCTCCTAATTTTCAAAAACAGCCACAGAGACACAGCCTCCGGCTCGGAGAGAGAAAGGATATATTTACAAGTTACAAGTAAAGAACTTACCTTGAAAAAAGGCATCGTATAACAAGTTTAATGAACCTTGCCGCGTCAATGAAAGGGCGGATGGAACTCTTTTCCCCGGTACCATATATTGTGCTGACAGGAATCTCCCGTATGATATATTTTTTCCGTCCGGCGAGTATCAGCATTTCAGATTCGGTGTCGTATCTGCTTGTGGTGAGTGTGATATTCTTCAGTACGTCTGTGCGTACAGCCCTGAAACCCGACTGGGAATCACTGATACGTGTACGGGCGAGCCAGGATATGATGCGTGATGTTGTTTTGTTGGTCATTCTGCGGATAAAAGGCATGTTTGACGCGTTATTCATGCGGTTACCGACTACTATATCACATTTCTCCCGATCCAGCGCAGCAACAAGATCGGCAAGTTCGGATGCTTTATGCTGCCCGTCACCGTCCATTATCGCGACTGTACTGTAGCCCTTCTGAATGGCGTACTCGAATCCCTTTTTAAGAGCAGTTCCCTTTCCCTGGTTCTGTTCAAGGGAGATTACTTCAGCGCCTCCGTCCTTCGCAGCAACTTCCGTTCCGTCCTCTGAACCGTCGTTAACGACCAGGACGTCAAAACCTTCGGCCGCTGCGCCGTTCACAACACGATGTATGCGGGATTCTTCGTTATAGGCGGGTATGATAACAAGGGTTTTCAGATCAGTATCAGTCATGCGGGTTCTGTTCGTCCGCTTTTTCCTCTTCCTTTGCGAGTTCATCATCGGTTTTCCGGACGATCACGGAAGTCTCCTCCTCTGCTGCAAGTTCTCTGACAGAGGGAAGTATGAATTCCTCGGTGAGTATCTTGAGTACTGAGGCGATAGGTACGGCCAGGAGAAGCCCGATAAATCCGAGAAGTTTTCCGCAGATCAGGAACATGAGTATAAGGATGACCGGGTGTATTCTGACTTCCTTGCCCAGAATAATAGGATCGAGGATAGAACCCTGGAGTGTCTGCACAAAGGCGTACAGGATAGATGTCCATATTACCGGTGAAAAACCGCCTCCTTCACCGAAATAGGCAACGAGCAGGGTCGGGGCGAGAAACACCAGGCCCAGAAACGGAATAACAGTCGCAGTACCGATACATATCCCGAAAAGGAATGAATACTTGACCCCGATTATCCAGAGGCCTATCCAGGTTATTACGCTGCATATCGCGCACACGATAACCCGCCCCCTGAAAAAAGCGGCTATTGCCCTGTCTATTTTTTTCGCTATCCGAACGATGTCGTCCCTGCTTCTTCCCGGGAGGTATGCCACTGCCCCTTTCTTGAGACCGTCCATTTCCCTCAGCAGGAAAAAGGTATAGATGGGGACGAGGAGAAAACCCACAATAGAGGCAATCAGCGCAAACGTGTTCCTCAGGAAGCTTTTTATGTACGTATCGAGATTTGCCTGCATTTCCCCGGTTATGGTCTTATAGTATTCCTCACTCGAGGCAAGCGCTTTTTTCAGGGATTCCCGTATTTTAGGTGATTCTGTCAGCCTTTCGGCAAGCAGAGAAAGCTTTTCGTTGAACTGCTGCAGAAGGGGTTTGGTATATTTTCCGTCCCTGATACGTTCATAACTGATTTTATCCATATCAGGATCGTACACACCGTTGGAATTTACGTCAATATATTCATCCCCTGCGATTGCGTTGATAAGGTCTTTACCCTGGCGGAATGCGGCAGGTGCGGCCATGGTGATGACAATAACGAATAAGCCGAACATCAGTACAAACAGGAATATAATGCTCAGTGTCCTGCTTACCCCTTTCCGGTTGAGCCTGGTTACTATGGGATTCAGCATGTAGGCAATGATAAGGCCGATGAAGAAGGGGATGAAGATCGTCCTCAGGTAATATATGATCATAACGAGCAGGATGCCCAGTATGATCCCTGACGTGATCCTGATCTTCTTGTTCTCTAAAAATGCGTACATTGGGCGATTATTTCACGTTAAAGTCACTATATTCCTCTTCAAACGTTTTCTTGAGATCGCACAGGTCCTTGAAATCGTTCCTCGAATCCGAACTCTGGGCCGCGAGTATCTCGTTCTCAACCATGAGAAACACTATTTCCCCGATGTCTCCAGTAGTATGGATACCCCATTCCTCAAACACGGTATATGCAAGATATCCGTAATCCTCACCCGCGAGTCTGACCATTTCAAAAACGAGCTCACGTCCGGAGACATGGCGCCGTTTTTGTTCTTCCCGTATGATCTTTTCATGCAGCGACTCAATAACCCGTGCCACATAATAAAAGGCTTCCTGTTTGTACTGCGGGTTGCGCGAAACAATATTTTCAATAATATCTTTCATGATGTCTGCAGGGAACAGGTGTGTAAATAATCAGATATATATTGTATGTATTTGCCCGCAATTTGCAAGACAAAAGGTTAAAATTTTTCAATCTAAATACTTCTTCCTGACCGCAGTACCATAAAAAAAGGGCCGGAATTCCGGCCCTTTTCCCCCCTGTCTCACGTATAGTTATTCTGATGTAAAACCCTTGGATTCAGCCTGTTTCTTCAGGGAGTGTATCATGGCGCCGTCAAGCGTGTCTGCCCCTTTTTCGCTCAGTTCTTTCATTTTCTCAGCCACGTATTTTTTCCGGGCCTCATTGAGCTTCTGTATTTTCTTCCTGATCTCTTTTCTCTTTTCGGCCATTTTTTCAATGTACGCTTTCCTCTCTTCAGGCGTCATCTTTCTCATGTTTTCAGGAAGCTCCTCGTCTTTCAGCTTTTCAACATCAACTTTTTTCTCCTCTACACCGTCAACAAGGTCCCATCCCGCATTTTTATACAGGCGTGAGGATTTTGCAACCGCTCTCTGCACGCCGGCCCCTCCTGAACCCGTGGCAGCGTTTTTGTCCTGAGCCTTCTGGCGCGCAGCACACTCTTCAGCCTTTCTGCCGTATCCGATATATGTTTTATTGAGCTCAACACCAAGACGTGCGATCTTCCTATCCTGCGGAGCCGCTATATGGATTCCTTTCTTGCTCTGGTCAATATTAATATAGCTCCCGTCTGCCAGGTCCGCACCGTCCTTCCATTTTCCGGATACGCCCTGATCATAGGAGCCGCAGAATATTGTACTTATTGTAATACTTCTTGAAAGCGCATACTTAACAGCCTTTTTGTAATTAACATCCCCCTGAGTGAACGGCTCGTTGCCTGCAATAAAAACAGCCTTCAGATCCGAAGTGGAACTGCTCCACGCAAGCCCTTCAGCCGCGGTTTTAATGACCCTGCCGCAATATTCGTTCCCGCCGCAGGTGGTAAGACCGAACAGCTCTTCGGAAACCTTGTCCAGGTCATCGGTAAGGGGAAGCACCATCCGTATATGCCCTTCTCCCGCAGATATCCTGTCATTGCCGTATTCGTACAGGGCAACCTGGAAAACAGGCTTCTGCCCGTTTTTCTGTGTAGTCGCGAATTCGTTCACGATCTTCCAGAGCTGGGTTTTTGCCTGGCCGATGAGTCCGTCCATGCTGTTGCTCGTATCAAGAAGAAGAGCTATCTGGATTGCGGGCCCGGCCGGAGCGATGTCTTTTCCGTATACCAATACAGAGGGAATAAACATACATATGCACATCAGTACTGCTGTCAGTGTCTTCATCCTTTTTCTCCTTAAAACAGATTATCGTATTCATCAGTATTAGACTGAGCGGCACGAAAAAAGTTCCATATTACCGTATATATTATACGGTACTTTCAAGGGTTTGGATGTAACAGGAATGTAAAAAAAGTCCGGCGGAGCCGGGATTCGATTATGGAGTAGTGGAAGGTAGCCGCAGGCTTTAGCCCGCGCATACAACACATAAAAGGGTTTTTATGCTTGCGACCTGCGACTTTCGACCTTTGACCGGGCGAGCCGACGGCTCGCCCCTACGGTTATTCTATACTCTTCAGGAAGATATCCATATCGTCGTCTGAAAAGAACACAAAGGTCACGACAATATCCTCCCTGTTGTGTACCGCTTTTTTTACCGTGTTAAATGCGATCAAAGCGGCCTTTTCCTTGGGGAACCGGTACACACCTGTTGAAATGGCTGGGAACGCAATGGAGGACGCCTCCAGTTCAAAAGCGATGCTCATCGCATTGGAGTAACAGTCCCCGAGCAGAGCCTCCTCGTTTTTGTCCCCCCCGCTCCATACAGGACCGACGGTATGCACGACCCATGCGGCAGGGAGATCCCCTGCCGCAGTTGCTGCGGCCCTGCCTGCTGGAAGGCCGTCCTTGTATTCTGTTTCCCTCAGCTGTTTGCACTCTTCAAGGATAGAAGGGCCTCCGGCCCTGTGAATGGCGCCGTCAACCCCTCCCCCGCCCATAAGGGAGGAATTCGCAGCATTTACGATAATATCCGCATGCTCCTGTGTAATATCGCCTGTTTTAACGGTTATTCTGCCGTCAAGAAGTTCCACCGGATTCATTTCACGTTCCTTTTCTCAACATTTCCCTTTGTGCTTCTTGCCATTGCAATACATCCTGTCCTTGCCGTTTCCTTTATGCCGTAGGTACGGAGTATCTCAATAAGGGCTCCCATTTTAGCTTCCGGGCCGGCAATTTCAATAACAAGGTCCTTCTGCGATATGTCAACGATCTTTCCCTCAAATACTTCCGCGATCTGGAATAATTCAGTCCGTTTCGACGCATCGGCACTGACCTTTATCAGCATGATCTCACGCTGAACGTGGTCCTCACGCGAGAAATCCTGTACTTTGATCACATCGATCAGTTTACCGAGCTGTTTCCTGACCTGTTCAAGAATAGTGTCATCCCCCTCAACGAACAGTGTTATACGCGATATGTCCTTGCTTTCGGTCGTGTTTACGGACAGGCTGTCTATATTGTATCCGCGGCTTGAAAACATCTCCGAAATATGGGAAAGGACACCCGGTTTATTTTCGACAATAGCTGATATTACATGACGCATGATATATATCCTATTCTAAATCCTCTAAACAAATTCATTGCAAATTGGAAATTGTCAATTACAAATTGCAAATCGCAAATCGCAAATCGCAAATTATAAATCACCCCCCCCCTTTTATCTCACGCTGCACTCAATACGTGCCCCGGTCGCCCTGGGGCCGAGGATATGAGATTATGCCATTCCCCCGATCATTCTGTTCAGGGCTTCACCTGCGGGAACCATGGGGAACACATTCTCCTCCCTCTTTATAAGGCAGTCGATCACCCACACTTCAGGAGAACTGAACGCCTCTTTCAGCACAGGGACGACATCCTCCTTTTTGTCAACCCTCACCCCTCTGCAGTCATAAGCCTCCGCAAGCCTGACAAAATCGGGATTGTCCTTCAGGTCGGTAGAGGAATATCTCCGGTCAAAAAACAGCTCCTGCCACTGTCTGACCATGCCCAGATACCCGTTGTTCAGTATGACTATGTTTATAGGAAGGCCAAGCCTGTGCGCGGTATTCAGTTCCTGAATGTTCATCTGTATGCTTCCGTCCCCTGCCACATCGACCACTATCGCATCGGGAAACGCTTTCTGCACTCCTATGGCAGCCGGAAACCCGTATCCCATCGTGCCCAGCCCGCCCGACGATATGAACGTGCGCGGCGCAGTGTATGTATAGAACTGGGCAGCCCACATCTGGTTCTGGCCCACTTCAGTCGTAATAATGGCTTTTCCCTGGGAAACTTCATATATCTGTTCCACAACATACTGAGGCATAAGCTCAGTGCTCTCCTTATCGTAGGAAAGAGGATACTCTTTTTTCCATTCTTCGATCATTCTGAACCATTCCGTACGCTTCTTCTCCTTCAGATGGGGAATGAGCGCTTTCATGACCTTTCCTGCGTCTCCCACAATGGGAATATCCACCTGTACATTCTTGCTGATCGCGGTCGGATCGATATCAATATGTATCACCTTTGCATGGGGAGCGAACTCCTCGAGCTTTCCCGTAACCCTGTCGTCGAACCTGGCCCCTACAGCAATGACCAGATCACTTTCCATAATGGCGTGATTCGCGTATGCGGTGCCGTGCATGCCCAGCATCTTCAGTGCGTACGGATGTGTCTCTGGAAAGGACCCCAGCCCCAGCATGGTAGTTGTAACAGGAATGTTTGCCTTTTCAGCAGCTTCCTTTATCAGATCTGCGCAGCCCGAAATCACAACGCCTCCGCCTACATAAAAAATAGGCATTTTGGACGCGTTGATAAGTTCCGCAGCCTTCTTTATCTGCATAGTATTGCCTTCATATTTCGGCTTATATCCCGGCAGGTCGATCTTCAGGTCTTTCATTTCATCGGCCTTCTGCTGGGTAATATCAACGGGAAGGTCAATAACAACAGGCCCCGGGCGGCCTGTATTGGCAATGTGGAACGCTTTTTTTACAGCCGGCTGGATTTCACGTACATCCTTGAGCAGCATCGTGTATTTGGAGATCGCCCTCATGATCCCGGTCACATCCGATTCCTGAAAAGCATCGTTGCCGATCAAATTGGTCTTTACCTGTCCTGAGATCATGACCACAGGAACCGAATCCATATGGGCTGTTGCAATGCCTGTGACCATATTTGTAGCACCCGGCCCTGATGTGGACATACATACCCCCACCCGTCCGGTTGAACGGGCGTATCCATCCGCCGCATGGACAGCTCCCTGTTCATGACGCGTTAAGACAAGCTCAATCTCTTTTGTGTCATACAGGACATCGAAAATAGGAATGACCGACCCTCCCGGAAAACCGAATATAGTATCGACATTTTCACGGATAAGTGCGTTAATCAGAAGCTGTGCACCTGTCTTCATTGTATTCTCCGTATTATTTCCTCATCATTCCGCTATGCTGCCGCAGACACTACCATATCCCTGCGCTGAAATCATCATCGTCATCTTTGCTGCTCTCGGAAGAATCCTGATCGTTATCTTCCTCGTCCTCGCTTTCTTCGCTTTCGTCTTCATCCGGTGCATATCCTATATTTTCCTCCTCCTCGTCCTGAATATCGAGAGGATCGCGGTCAAAATCACCGGAATCCGTATCCTCCTCCGTGTCTTCTCCCTGTTTATCTCTCATTTTCTTATATTCTTCAAGCACCTTTTCCTGTATCAATTCTCTGCACTGGGTATTGATCGGATGAGCAATATCCGCGTAAACCCGCTTGTTCCGGTCCTTATCCTGTCTGGGAAGTTTCTTCCCGCATGTGTTGCAGTAGGCTGAAAGCACATCATTCTTTTTGCCGCACTCTGGACAGTGCTCGGTCAGTTTCCTGCTCGGCATAGCCACAAATTCACCCTTTTTCCCTTTGATCACCTTAAGGTCCCTAACAACAAAATCATCATCAAAGGTAATACTCACAAACGCCTTGAGTTTGTCATCTCCTTTGACCCGCGTCAATCTCACTTCTGTGATTTCCATAACTAGTTCCCCTTATATTTCCTTCACAACAAACAACATCGCAGCTATACATCTGTTTCAAGGGCTCCAACCGCTGCATTTCCTTGAGACCTTCCTTTCTATCCGAAACAGGCAGAAAAAAAGCCGAACCGCTTCCTGTCAGCCTGTATACACGCTTTCCATTCCTATTCAGTTCGTCACGTACGGCCTGAAGCCCCGGGAAACGGCTGAATGCAGCCGTTTCAAGCCTGTTGAACAGACACCGTGACAGAAGAGCGGGATTGGCCTGCTCAAGGGCGGACACCACATCTTCAGGACCCTTCGGCTTATCCGGATATGTTCCCTGTTCCCTCATATACCGGTAGACCTCCCGCGTGGATACTTCCATTGCAGGCATTACAACAACATACGTACATGTATTGGAGATTTCAAGAGGTTCTATCTTTTCTCCCCTTCCCCGGCACACAGCAGTACCTCCGTACAGGAAAAAAGGTACATCCGAACCGATCTCGGACCCCATTTCAGCGAGTTCTTCACAGGAATATCCAGCCTGATAAAGAACATTCAGTCCCGAAAGGACACCCGCGGCATTGCTGCTCCCTCCGCCCAGTCCCTGTGCCGGAGGGATATGTTTGTCTATTTCTATCCGGACTCCGCCTTTTGTGCCGGCCCGCACAAAAAAGAGCTGCGCGGCCTTATACGCAAGATTTTCCTGTCCTCTCGGAAGCCATGAGGCATTGCTCTCAATTGAAATCCCGTCCCTGTTTTTAAAGAGCCTTACCGTATCGAATATCGAAACAGCCTGCATGACTGTTTCTATCTCATGATAACCGTCTTCCCGCCCCCGCAAAACCTCGAGAAAAAGATTCAGTTTTGCAGGACATGCATGCTCCGTCCGTCCATTCTGGTCCATGTTCCGGTAAACGCCTATTCCTCTTCCTTTTCCTCTTCCTTTTCCTCTTCCTTTTCCTCTTCCTCGCCACCCTCTAATTTTTTAATCTGTTTTTTAAGAGCGGGAACAACATTTTTCTTATAATCCTCTGCCATTTTCTTGTACTTATTGCGTTCCTGCATAACCGCCATCATCTGGGCAAAAACCGCCTTTTCCTTTTCCTGTGCGTTCTTCATGGCTTTTTCGGTCTTTGTATACTTGCTGCGGAATGCTGCCAGATTCTTTTTTGCTGTGTCGAGCTCTCCATTCAGACCGGTGATCTCTTTTTGCTTCCCTTCGATATCGGCATTTTTTTCGGATACGGTTTTTTTAAGGGACGCGGTCTCCTTCTCAAAGGCTGATATTCTGTTTTTATGCGTGCTTACCTCTGAATTCAGATCGGCAACCTGTGATGTAAGGTTCCGTTTTTCAACAGAAAGCGCGGCAACTCTGTTTCTTTCGCGGCTTATGATATCATTTTTTTCGCTGATAGTGTCTTCACGATTCCGGATTTCCTTCGCAGCCTTTTCCATATTGGTGTTATAGGTTTCCTCATTGTTTTTAAGCCGCTTTTCATATCTGAGCATCAAAGCGAACGAGAATCCGAGGAGTACAACCACGGACACAATCCAGAGCCACATGGGGACAACGGACTTTGCAGTCTTTTCCTTTTTCTGCGAATCGCGAGACCGCATTCTTGAACGTGATGAAGAATGGCTGTCTGAAGATGCGTCTTCTTCCCCCTTTTTTTCTTCTTTCTCTTCCTTTTCTTCTCCTTCTTCAGCTTCCTCCTCATCATTTTCGTCTTCTTTATCGTCATCTTCCTCTTCGTCTTCGTCCTCGTCGTTTTCCTGTTCAGTATCTTCTTCCTCATCCTCTTTTTCGTCTTCTTCCTCATCCCCCTCTTCTTCAGATTCTTCAGAATCCAGCGAATCTTCGTCTAAATCGTTATCCTGTGCCTCTTCTTCTCTGTCTTCTTTCTTCTTCATGGTCCTTGCACCTATAAATGGAAAAAATTAAAATAATAACAGGAAAAACAGCATTGTCAATATAAAAGCCGTAAAAAATATCAGACAGGATCACAGGATAGAGGGAGAAGTAATTAGTAGTTAGTAAATTAGTAATTAGTTAAATATTAATAGCAACTAATACACTTTTTCTTCTACTATATACTTCTAATTACCAATTCACTAAATACTAAACACTTCTTCCTGACCCCTGCCAGCTTCGCTGCACCCAGCGGGTTAAAATTTCACCTTCTTGTCCGAGTCGTCCTTCTTTGTGTCTTCGTCCTTTTTATCCTTGTCTTTTTTATCCTTATCCTTATCCTTCTTATCCTTATCTTTTTTATCCTTGTCCTTCTTGTCATCCTTTTTGGGAGGAACGGTGAACTTACGCCGGGTATTGACCCACCACTGGTTAAACGCTTTTGCTGATTTTACTTTTCTCCCTGTCAATGATCCCAGTGCCCATTTCATCTTCGGGGAGATCCTTGAAAAATAGACAAGGTGCTTCTCGTGTTCGGGCGGCAGATTGATCCCCGAATAATCGGTCCGGAGCCACGAACTATAGTATAGATTGTTCAGTATATTGATGCTTTCCTTCACCCTCTGGTTTTCAAGGGCTTCGCATACACTGATCACTACATCCGCATTCTCCTTGAACCTGGTGAACATCTTACGTATAACGGGAACAGCGGCAGGATCCGAAACCTTGCTGTAAAATGCAATAAGCCCGGCAAATTTCTTTTCATCACGCTGCACGCGTCCCAGCGCTTGTTTTATGAGTTGCAGCACACCTTTGCGCACACGCTTGTTTTTCTCGTCATTGTTGTACATATGCACAAGTACGTCAAGGGAAGCCTTCAGGGACGGACCTGAAAATTTAGGGGAAAGCACGAATGTCTTGCAGTAGGAAAACCGGAACTGGTCAGAGACATCATCCCCTTTCAGCTGCTGTATCAACCCTGGAAGCACCTGAAAATTTTTGCGAGCTATAGCTGTCCGTATCTCTATATCAAGCTTTTTTTCGGTTTCAGTGGGACCGGCTGTCACACTGACTGCCGCCAGCAGCAGAAACGCCGCTGCAATACCTATCTGTACGTTCTTCATGGCATGCTCCTTATATAATGACTGAATTGACTGCTTCAACATATACAGGAAATAAAAATGACGGTTCGCCTTCGATCCCTAACGCCTCTATGCCTGCTCCGGAAAGGATCTGTTCGAATTCCCTATCCTCCCGGAAAGCAAAATACTGGACAGTTGCCGAATCCATTGCGTATTCCTGATTTCTTCCTATACGGACAGCTTCACAGATACAGCTGTATATAGAAGTACCATTACCCGGCAAAATAATCACAGGAGAATCAGGATCCGATAAAAGTGCCACTGTTCTGCTAAACCCTATTTCCCTGTTTTTCCTGTCGGCAAACTCTACGCATGCGGGATTATCCTCCGCAATGCACACAGAAACCAGGATACTGTTTTCCATGCACTGATACAGAAATGACAGGTCCTTGTGCACTCCTGAATGTTTGAGGAGCATCTCCTGAAGCAGCCTATCAGCTGTCCTTTCAGGAAAGCTCTGCGCGATCTCCCTGAATGTTTCACGTGTGTCCCCCGAAATGCCGAATACGCCGTTGAATATCTCCTCTTTTCTGGAGCGGAAGCCACCTCCGAATGTGTTCTCAATGTCTCTTAAACCTGCCGTGAGGGTACATATAAGATGTGTAACACAGCCTGAATCAATAAGGTTGAGCAGCCATCCTGCGATTCCGGATGAAAGTGCTGCACTGTCGACACAGACTGCGACCGTGCGTCCGCGCTTTCTGTTCCCTGCAGTTTTCAGCACGCATTGTCTAAGATTACCGGACAGGATGCTCTCAGGCATTTCATCAAGGAATTTAGAGAACAGCCCCTTCTCAAAACTCCACCCGCGTCCGGGCAGGGATCCGGGCTTTCCGCCCAGGCTGCCTGTGGAAAAGCTTAAACGGGAAAACACATTCACTACCTCCTGCTCCCGGTCTGGCCCCGCTGATGCCTTCTTTTTTTCCTTTTCCCTCTGCTTGTTCCTTTGCTTTATTTCCCGCTCGTAATCAGTATCCTTCTCAAGATGAAGGTCATTAACGTTTAAAAACTCCACCGGATTCTCATCAGTGGAAATACCGGTGCCGTGCCCTATGGAATGATCCGGTTCTTTGCGCGGGGAAAGGACTTCTTCCTGGATCTCCATTTCAACGGTATCTTCGAACTGATGTATATTGCCGAGAATTGTCTCGGTATCGGCATGCTTTTCACCATCCTTTGTTTCACGGGCTGCGCTGCCCTGCCCGTCTGCACGGCTACCGGGATGCTGCGGCCCGGATTCCTCCTGCTTAAGCCGCTCCTGCACCCGTCTCAGGATCGTCTTTTTCGTATCAGAGTCCACACTGATATCAGGGCTGCCGCTCTCGATAAGGCGCATTGCCTTGGCCTCGTCATCGGTTATGGTCGCAATCTGCGCAAGCCCGTAGGATGTGAGGAGGGAAGCCAGTTCCTCGTTAACGTTCACGAATATGAACCATCCCCCCTTACGCCGTATATATGAGTAGAACGACAGTACTATCCTGATGAAATAAGCTGTAACCCACGTGCATTCCCTGAATATGAATAGAATATGCTTCGGATCCAAAGCAACGACTGAATCGAGGCAGGTTGTTATTTTTTGTATATCCTGAGGAAATACGTCTCCCTGAACCTCTATCAAATAAATGCTTTTCCCCCGGGCCGATACTTTAGCAGCGATCTCCATTATTCTTTGTATACGAGGGATTCCCGTATGTTCGCGAACTCTTTTGTATACACATCATATGAGCTTTCCGGTGTTGTGAAAAGCACTGCGAGTCCCGGAAAGTCCTTCTTTGTCCTAACAAGCAGGGCATCCGTCTTCATGGTCATGTTGTTGTCGGAATACGTGTACCGGACCCAGTAATAGGTCTTCCCCTTCAGTGTGACCGTGTCGTTTTCAAGCAGCTTGTATTCCGGCAGATCATTGACCTTGGAGATATATTTGGTGTTAAGCTCCTCAAGGTTCGCTCCCCATTCAATGGCTGTCACCATTACAGTTACCTCGCCTTTTGATTCGGTTTTATATCTCTTCTTGACAGGATCGGCAATATCGGAATCCTCAACCCAGATATTATCCAGTGTGAATTCGAGAGTACCGCCCTGGTCTGAAACTTTAATAGGCTTCCGAGGGACTACTATCACGTCAGACGAGGTAAAACCCTGTATAAGGCTCGGTTCCTTTCCGAGAAACGCGGCTGCGTCCTTCCGGGCGGGGTTCATCTCGAATGTGCGCCGAGCACAGCGTATTATTTTTTCCTGAGGGTCCCTGAATTTGTCAGCATTCAGTTCAACCCATCGCTTCAGGTCCCACATCTTATCATCCTCTGTGTATTTTATTGCATTGAACCTCTTGCTGAAATCTTTTTCATATCTATCCTTTTCGGGCATCCATGCGCCCTCGTATTGCGCATATTCCAGAACATTCCTGAGATAATTCTTCAGACCGCTGTTCTCCTTGTTCTTTTCCCATCCCGCCAGAATAACCTTGAGCGCAAAGTCCTTATCGTCAATCAGTTTCATAACTTTGCTCGCGATAGTGATGTATTCAGCAGGATTAGTAAGTTTCTGTTGCTTGATCTTAAGCCCCTGCTCAATCGTCTGAAGACCCAGCTTTTTCCATACCGTAAGATTCCCCTGCTTCACACCGGTCTCAAGGGCTTTAAAACCGAGATTGATCATTTTGTTTTCATCATCGGCCGGAATGCTCTTCCTCCACTGTATAAATATCTCTTCATCAGAGGGAAGGTCGAAAAAATACTGGACAATAATATCATAATCATTATTCTCGTATATTTTGAACTTTGCAAAAAGCCAGAGATTGTCCCCCTTGGCAATATTCTTTAATTTAGGTATAAGTGTATCTCTGAAAAACACTTTGCGGGAAAAACCGTATACAGTGATGAAATCTGAAAATACCATCGTCGTCTTAACCCTGAAGCAGATATGGGGGTTGCGCTTAAAATACTTGGTCTCGTCCGCGTCAAGCTTAAAAATCTCCTTAAGCGTGACCGACAGATAATCATAAGCCTTATACGGATAAAAGGTGCGTTCCTTTCCCTTGATTGCAATTACATACTTCTGCGATTCATTCTTGAATCTGTCGGCGTTGAGAGTGCCGAGCACGAACACGCAAATACACATCATACATAGCATTGATCTTGTTTTCATATAGTATACCTTACACCAGTTTCAAAGATTATCACTTCTTCAATATTCGTATATATCCCAAAATTATCTCTGAAATTCACTATTTGTCAAGTCGTTTTTATTTTTTTTCTTTCCACTTCTAAAATCAAAAATCGTTAATCGATATTCTATATGCACTTTTCTATCCTTTTACTACCCGCCTTCCGCGTTCCGCATTCTGGGCTCCATTTACCCCCATACACCCTCTACAGCCTCTCCGCAGGAATCGCACACTCCGCCGGAGAAATTTCTGATATCGGCTGAAAAACCGGTTCTTGTAATAAGCAGCTCCCCGCATGAAGGGCATATCGTGTCCTCATGCCCGGCCCCGTGCATATTTCCCGCATATACGTGCGTTATCCCTGCTTTTTTCCCGATTTCAACAGCATGTTCAACACGTTCTTCAGGGGTCGGGGGTCTGTCCTGCATCTTATATACGGGATAAAAGCGGGATACATGCCACGGAATACCGGGGTCAACGGATACAATGAATTCAGCGATCTGTTCCAGCTCTTCATCAGAATCGTTCATACCTGGCACAACCAGCGTGGTCACCTCAATCCATACACCGTTCTCGTGGAAAAACCTGATGGAGTCAAGCACGGGCTGGAGCTTTCCCCCTATCACGTCTCTGTATGTTTCATCGCTGAAACTTTTAAGGTCGCAGTTCACAGCATCGAGAAAATCGAGGCACGCTTCACGCGGTTCGTGAGATATGAAGCCGTTCGATACAAAAACGTTCCGTATTCCCTGTTCCCTCGCGATAATCCCGATATCGTACGCATATTCGAAAAAAACGGTCGGTTCCGTGTATGTATAGGAAATCGAAGGAATATTCTTTTCTGAAGCAGCACTTACCATGTCCTTCGGAGTATAGACCGTGTCCCTCCTGACCGTATCCCTGCCGGCCTGGGAAATGGAATAGTTCTGGCAGAACAGGCATCTGAAATTGCAGCCTGCGGTCGCTGTTGAAAGGGAAACTGTCCCGGGCAGAAAATGAAAAAGCGGTTTCTTTTCAATAGGATCTGCTGCCACTGTACAGGGATGTCCGTATACCGTTGAATAGAGCACTCCGTCCCTGTTCTCCCGTACTCCGCAGATGCCCCGTGCCCCCTCCCCGATCACACATGTATGGGGGCAGAGGGAACACTGTACGCTGCTGCCGCCTGATGTTTTCCAGAAACGGGCTTTTGTATCCAAACCGATTCCTTTCTACAAGTTTTTTTTCGTTCCCAACGAAAATAAACTTAAACGAGAATGCACTCGCGGATCATGGCGTAAAGCGCCGTGACCGACCGTTTTCTTACATATTCCCTGTCCCCGTGAAACTGCTTCAGCTCCGTTCTCATACCCTTTTTCGATGCTGTGCACAGCCATACTGTTCCAGCGGGTTTGTCCGGAGCACCTCCGTCAGGCCCGGCAATACCGGTAACAGCTCCGCTGATATCCGTTCCGGAACGTGACCGTATCCCCTCCGCCATTTCCCGGGCCACTATTTCGCTCACAGCTCCGTATGTCTCTATGGAATCCGGGTTCACTCCCAGCCGAGATATCTTCGAACTGTTCGAATACGCCACTATTCCTTCAATAAACACTTCAGAACATCCTGGAACGGACACAAGACCGGCCGCAGCCAACCCCCCGGTACACGATTCCGCCAGGGAAAGGCTCAAACGCCTCTCTCGCAGAGCGTGCACCACGTATTCCTCAAACCGGATATTCTCCTCCGCCCAGATATGCATACCCAACCGTTCCCGTATAGCCTCTGCGTCCTTCTCGATCAAACAGGATTCCGTGCCGGGCATGGCTACAAGCTTTACGGTCATAATACCGGCCTGAACCGTCAGATCAACTCGGGGATTTCTGCCCCTCTCCATGATATCCTCCAGACGCGCACCGGTCTCCGACTCCCCGATGCCGATGGTTTTAAAATACTTTTCAATAGGGCCCGAGGAAAGCTCGAATTCTTTTTCCAGGTATGGAACAAAACTGCAGAGAGCCATGTTTTTCATCTCCTCCGGGATGCCAGGCATGACACAGAACCGTGTACCGTCCATGTTCAGGCCGAATCCCGGGGCTGTCCCGCGGGTATTGTAAAATACATCAGCCCCTTCAGGGATAAAAGCCTGCTTTCTGTTGTTTTCTGACGGCTCCTTTCCGAATTTCCTCATGCGTTCGGAGAGCATGTTCCATGCTTTATCGTCGAACACCAGCTTTCTGCCGAATGCCCTGGCAACGCACTCCCGCGTTATATCATCAATCGTGGGGCCAAGCCCCCCGGTTACGGCAACAACGTGAATATCCTGTTCAACAGCATCCTTCAGGGCCTGCATGATATCCTGTTCGTCATCAGGCAATGTCCGGTGCCCTTTTACGGTAAACCCGTTTTCGATCAGCAGGCGTGAGAGGAATGCGCTGTTGGTATCAGTCTCCTTCCCTTCAACCAGCTCATTGCCTATGCTGTATATTTCCGCGTTGTTCATTGAAATACCGCCTATAACGGATTACGTGTAGGGGCGACCCGGCGGGTCGCCCCTACGGTTGGTTTTCAGAAAAATCCGGGGTCTGAAGACCCCGGGCTACCGACTTTCTAGCCGGGCACAGATATACCTGCCTCCTGCGGCAACCAGAGTGAAAAGCAGGATCCCGCCGGCAACAGCGCAGATTGAGTAGAGATAGACGAAACCGCCGTACCGGGGTAGGGAACGATTATTCTGTTCGTTTCTGAATAGACGCCCGTGCAGCACGCATTCCGGTTTACGGCAGACATATTCACCCGGCTCTGAAAGGCCGCACTGATCGAATACGGCAAGCCATGTGGGTTTGCCGCGCAGCAGTTCCCTGATTGTATATGCGGTTCTTGAACGTCCGTAGCTGTTCCGGTAAAAATCGGGGTTTTTAAGCGTGAATACCTCGAATTCCTGTGCAACCCCTGCCGGTTTAAGGACTAACTCCTTCAGAATATCATATTCCCTGATAACAAGGGCCTGTTTACGCACAACATCTTCCACATCCTCCCCATACAGTGCTCCGCCTGCCAAGACTGACACAAGGAGAAGAACTGCAGATACTGCCGCTTTGTGTCTCATTGTGGTACTCATAGACCAACCTCAATTATATCCTGGTATCAATAAAACCAGATAAGATAAAACAATAACAATTTTTATAGACAGGATCACAGGATCTACAGGATAAAAAACAATAAAGAAACAGGAAAAGAAAAACCGGGTACGGCAGTGCCGCACCCCTACAGTCGCCTTGGCGTCCCGACGCCTTGCCGTGTCGGGGCGATCCTGTCATTTCTCTTTTCTTATCTTTTCAAAATCCTGATAATCCTGCCTATGGCCCTGAGCGTAGTCGAAGGGTGATCCTGTCTAATATTTTTTGTTCTTTTAACTTGTGACTCTTAACTTTTCGTCTCCATTATCTTCTCACGGTACAACATCCCTTTCAGGCCGTTCTTTCATCCGCATATCAAGGTCATCCAGATACATGGTGTTTTCCTGGTCAGACAGAAAGATAACATCATTGCTTATAATGTCACATGAACCTTCCGACTGCTGGGTGCCGAAGGAAAACGAAACTTTCTTTTTTTCGCGGTCTATCGACATTTTAAACTCGTACCACGTATTCGCCTTGAATTCGAACGGCCTCCGCTTTCTCTCTTTATTCGCGTCTTCAAAAAAAAGCGTTCCTGTGGTAAGGTCAGCGATGATTCTTGTCTCACCGAGCTGAAGGGTAACTGCTGAACCGGTATCCCGGAATTTAAGCCGGCCGGATAAATAATAAGGCTCTGTAAGAAGTATCCGGGCCATGCATCCGGCTCCCCCTCCGGCCTTTCGTGAGCCCACAAGTACCCCCTGCTCTATTGTCCATTCCCCTGCCTCGGAATGGATGCATGCCCTATCGGACGCCTCCTCAAATGTCAATGTAAGCCTTTTGAGCTTGAGAGTGTCTTTTGCGGGAATATCCGGTTTCTCCGTGTCCGGTTCCGGTTCCGGAACAGGAGTGTCATCCTCAGGCTCCTTTTCTGGTTCGCGGGAGAGGCTTTCTGTCATTCTCTTTATTTCCTTCCTGTGCATGACAGCCGCGGGTGACCCGGAATACTCATTCTGGAGTTTTGTTAAAAGTTCCAGGCATTCATTCTTCTGCTCTCCCTTTTTAAAAAGGGCGGAAGCTTTTAGGTAGAGTTCTTCAGCCTCAAAATCATTCTGTGAGGGGAATACTGCAGCGAGTTTTTCAGTGTCATACCCTTTCGCCCCGCTTCTGGCATACCAGGTGATCGCCATTTTCGGCTCCGCCGCTGCAAGGAAAAAAACAGCAAGCTGTGCGAGATGGGTAGGATTGTTGATATCGCATGCCGAAGAGACCAGTTTTTTCCTCACGTCCTTCTCTACGAGCTGCCATTGCAGAGAAACAGGGCCTGCGGTGATCCCGTCTTCATCAGCTTTTTTTATAGTGATCTCCTCATCTGACCCTGGAGCCTTGCATCGCACCTTGATAACACCCCTGTTCACCAAATCGACGATCCGTGCCTTCAGATCACGTGTCAGTCTGATCTCTTCGGATATAGCTTCAGCAGCCTTTTTCATCTCGCCGCCCTTTGGGTTGCTTCTGAACGTTTCCAGCTTTTTCTCCGCACCGTCAGCGTCAAACACGCTGAGGGAACCAAGTATATCCCTGTGCGTCCTTAGAATAAGCTCCAGCCGTTCAGCTCCTTCAGTACTTTCATCCTCCACATGCTTCACAGCGAGAGCGTGTTCCATCTCCTTCTTCATCTGTTCAGCTTTTTCCTTCAGCCCCCCTTCAGGCAGTTCTTTTATCACATCGGAAAGGAATGAAAGTGCTTCTATATATTTGCCTTCCTCAGAATACTTACTGACCTTTTCCCGGACCGAGATAAAATATTCGGCCATTTTTTCCGAAATACTGAGACGGAGTTCCTCAATCCTCTTGGACTGGGGAAGTCCGTAGAACATATCTATGTATTTCCGGGCCGTTTCCATGGCCGTTTTAAATTTGTCGGAAGCCAGCGCGTCCTTTATCGCCTTTTCCGCTTTTTCAACCTGTGCATCAGCAGCATTCGTCCTCTGGTCCTCAATATTCTTCAAGGCTTCAGTTATCTCTTCGTGTTCACCAAAGGTGGTCCGGATCGCCTCGATCTCCTTTTTAACAGCCGCGTATTCGGTGATATCGTACACGAGCCTCCGCACAAGAAGAGCAAGGTGGGTCTTGACATCCTCAGACAGCTCCTTCGGTTTTTTTTCCACCTCGGTCTCTGTCTGTGTATCGTCCTTCTCCTCCTCAGTCTTCTCAGCCTCCTGGCGTTCAGTTTCAGCGGTATCCTTCTGCTCCGTGCTGGGATCCACAAGTCCAAGCGGCTCTCTCAGCAGTATAAACAGTATCAATAAGACCCCCGCTGTTATAAGCACGGCGAGCAGGCGAAGCAGTATCACTGCCGGGGTTGCCTTGTCCCGCTCCCGGTACGCGATCCGTGCTCCAGCCAGGCTTCCCTCAATATGACGGCCCGTGCTGGTCTCCCCGCTCCTCATTCGTTGCATCGAGCCGGTCTCTGTGGTCTTTTTTCTGTGGCCACCCGTTGTTTTCTGTATCCGCGGAACATCCGAAACTTCCTCCCGGATCTTTTTCAGATCAGCAAGGAGAAGGTCATACCCCGCGTATCGGTCCTGAGGGACTTTGGCGACCATTGTTTCCATGCAGGACGAAACGGACGGTGGGATCTGGGGAGCGTTAGCAAGAGCTGCAGCCGGGCCCGCAGATATACTGATGATAATCTCCTTGGGGGATTTGCCCTCGTACGGAGGATGGCCTGCAAGCATGTGAAAATATACAGTACCGAGCGAATATATATCCGAAGAAATATCGGGATCGTTCTTCCCTATTATTATCTCAGGGGCCATGTAATACGTAATGAACCTGTTCCTCTCCTCCACGGAAACCACGTCTCTCCTGGTCTTTTTGGCAATACCGAGTTCCGATATCTTCACTGTACCGTTATCCAGCATAAGGATCAGGCTGGGTTTGATATCTCCGTGGACAATTCCTTCCTGCAGAGCACTGTTGAGGGCGTCAGCAACCTGAATAACGATCTCAGTGGCCCCAAGGACCGGAAGGCTCCCTTCCCTTTTTATAACGCTGAAAAGGCTTTCGCTCTCAACGAACTCGGACACAATATAAGGATGCTCCTCATATTTTCCTATTGCATAGATCTTTTTAAGCGAAGGATGGTGGAGTGCTATGGCACGCCTGGCCTCGTCCTGGAGCCGCTGCATATACTCAGCGTTCCTGACGGACATTCCCTTCATGAACTGGATAGTGACCTCCCTGTTCTTGGACTGCTGTACTGCTTTATACAGGATGCTGTCCTCACCGTGCCCGAGCTTTTCTATTATTCTGTACCCTGTTATCTCCGGCTGTATTTCTTCAATATCACCGCGCGCGTCCGCCCGTGAACCATCATCACCCGCAGGAGCAAATGAAGGCTCGAAGCTGATCAGATTGCCGCATATAGCACAGTTGATCTCCTGGCCTGGAGTGAGTTTCCATGCGTTGTATTTCATGCTGCATTCGGAACAGGTAACAGTGTATTCCTCCTGTATTTTGAGTATCCTTTCAATGTCCGCGTCAGTTATAAATCCCTTCTCCTTCATCAACTCCCCGATAGGGCCCGTTGCATACCCCATCTCCTTTGCCTTTCCCTGTATCCTGAGGGCCTTTTCCACCTGGTCGGGGGTTGCCATCTTCAGTCTGACCGCGATCTCCCCGAAAAGGCCGCTGCTCAGGCTGCGCTGAACCTCCAGAAGGTCCCTCAATACTGAGTCACTGATGAACCCCTTTTTCTTCATTATCTCACCCAGTCTCAGCACTTCCCTTTTTTCCTGTTGCTGTATCTCCTGCTCGTGGAGGCATACATGCAGTTGATCATCCGTCAGATAGCCTCCTGCAACAGCTATTCTGCCAAGCAGTGAACTTGAGATATCTTCCATAGCCCTTCTATGCTCCTGTAATGCCGCAGGCCCTTGTTACCTGCTCTTCAAGATCCTCGGGAGTTCCGTTATTGTCAATTAATATATCCGCCATGTTAAGACACTCACGGAGATTCTGGGAATGTTCCGGACCACTCTGTTCCTTCTCCTCCATGCGCAGAAAATCCTCAAAGGAAAGGGCATCTCCAATCCTGCCCCGCTGCTTCATTCGCTCAAATCGTATCCGCGCTTCAGCGCATACGCCCAGCAGAACAAAATTACCGTTCTTTTTCAGCACATTCACCTCTTCAGGATTCCTGATACTGTCTATCACGCTGTGCGTATCCAGCCTCAGGGTTATCATTTCTGCAAGGATTCCGGCCCCCTTTTCGGAGCGGAGCCGGTTTCCCGTCACAATAAGGTTTTCTCTCGAATGCTCCAGCCCCTGACGGGATGCTTCCTCACGGATTATATCTGAAAGGGAGAAGTATGAATATCCGTATTTCCGCAGTATCCTCGCTGCTTCCCCTTTTCCCGAAGCATTCGGCCCTGTCAGGCCCACTTTTTCAATCACGGTTCAGGATAAACCTATAATCTGGGTAAAACTCGGATATAAGCTGTATCTCTCGCATGCATGCTGCATCTCTACATTTTATATCGTTCAAAGTAAATATCAAATAAAAAACAAAAAAATAATTTTTCATATTGATTTTAAGAATACTTTATTATAATAATTACATGGAAGAGATTCAAAACAGCAGCCTTGAGGAGAACGGAACGTCCGAGCCGGAAGCAGAAAAGCCGATTCCGGTCGTATTCAGCATTATATTCGGTTTTATGCTTCTGCTAATTCTGTTTCTGACAGTGGGCATTATTCTGATAATCGCGAATGACACATCGTCTATTCAGCCTGAGCCTGATCCGCAGCCCTCAGTACATACGGTATCCACTGAACCGGACACTGAACCGGACACTGAACCTGAAACGTCCAACACAGCTGATACTGAGCAGACAGAGACACCTGCCCCTTCAGACAGCCACCAGGAAGATACAGGCAAAAAGCCCGAAAAATTAATACAGGCGATACAAGAAGCTGCAAAGGCAATTGAACAGAAACATTACAAAAAATCGTTTGCCATAACCGAACAGGCCCTTAAACAGTACGGTGACGATATTAAGCTCAAGAACCTCCACGAAAAAGCCAGGATACATCTAATGGATGGGTATAGGGCCCTTCTGGAACAGGGAGAGGCTCTGGCACAGGCGGATAACATCGAGGATGCCAGGACAGTATACACAGAGCTCGCATCAGCGATCATTCCCGATATTGCGGAACAAGCCGGAAAGAAGATCAAGGAACTTGACAGGATCGTTCAACAGAGAAAGCAGGCAAAAATCGAGAACAAAGCCAAAAAACTCTATCTCAACTGCTCGTTCTATTTCAACGACTTCATGGACGCTGAAGACAAGCAGAAGAAAAAAGAGGCTGCAGAAGAGGCCCTGACGCATATCAGCAGGCTTCAGACCGATTATGCGGAAAGCGAATTCGTAAAGCGGAAAGCAGACATCCTCAAGACCATGCGGGGCCTGCTTAAAGAAAAAAAGCCGTAGCATACCTGAATAATGAAACGTCTATTCATTGCGATACTGCTGTCAGCAATCTGTTGTCCCGGTCTGCACGGGAATAACGAACCTCTGTCGGACCTTGCCGGCCGCATAAAAATCCACTTTCCGGGCCCTCCTGCAGTACAACGTGTTCAGGCTCGTATGGACCTGTCTGATGTTGCCAAACTCTCCTTTAACGTACGGTTCCAAGGGATCAGCAAGTCGAACCTGTGGCTGTCTGTATTCGTTATCACCGATGATCATCTCCGGTACCGGTCCTCCTCAAGCTTCAGGATCAAACCCGGCAAAAAAGAAACGATTTCGGTCCGCGTAGCCCCCCTGCGCAACGAATTTGAGCCCTGCGGGCATTTTAAGCCGTGGACTTTACATGAAGCATCCAATATCCGCGCAGCAGGCATAAAGCTCCACACGGGGGAATACGCGAGAGGAAACGTGTATATCTGGAATGTGGAAACAGAAAAGGGGAACGGCATATCCTCGTTAACCCTGTATGACTTCCGTCACACGACCACGCGCGCAGGCCTTGAGATATCATTCAGGACACTCCCCGCCCTCCCTGAACTGTACAGCAGGAAGGATATCGAGATCCGCGGCACTCTCTCCGGATACGGTGTAAAGCCTGATCAGGTCAGGAACGCCTTCGCCTATCAGGGGTTTGTCCAGACAGAGGGATCGTCCACACCGCTCAGGAAATCGGGGCCTGTTGAATGGAAAATCCGCTTCTCCCCTCCTCATAAAGGAACATATACCTGCAGCATACAAGCCTTTTGTAAAAAACAGCAGGTATTTTCGTCCGGCTCTTTCCCTGTTGAATATACGCCCATACCGGAAAAGACCATATATCAGCCGGATATACAGGATACGTATTCTGTCGAACATCCAGGGCCGCATGTCATAGTGTCCGTCCTCTCGGCAAAAAGATGGCGGATACCCCGCAAACAGCCTTTGTTTAAGCATCTGTGGTATCCGATTCTCCAGTGGAAAAACGGATGGGGATATTTTCACGGCCTCAACAGATTCAATCAGCACAGAATGTTCCGTTTTGACGAATTCCTTGATTCACAAACGGAGCAAGGTTATATCGTACTTCATCATGACAGCGAACTGTGCCTTAGCGCCGATTTCCACTGGGCTGACAACCCGCTCAACGCTTCAAACGGCGGCCCCCTCCGCCGGATTTCCGAATTCTATTCCGATAATACAGCTTTCGACAATCTGAAAAACAGGATCGCGTATGCGATTGCGAGATGGGGGTCTCATCCGGCAGTACAAGGATTCGTGATCGCCAACACCATGCCAGCTCCCGCCGGGCCGGAATGGAACAAGAACCTCGCCGTATTCCTTGCTGACCCTTGCTTCGCTGACATTCTTATTGCATCCTTCCATCCACAGGCTGTGAGGGCATCAGGTGCCGAACGCGTTGCCTCCGCCGGCATGTGGAAAATCCATAGGGATATCAAATCGACAGGCTATGTCAAATCGTTTGATGACACCTCGGTTACTGTAAAGGGGTCTTTTCCCGGAGAAATCCCCCTTGCTGCAAAACTCAAAGGGAACTGGGCGGAAATGGACGGCATATCATTCCAAGTCCACACTCCTCCTGACGCCCCTGAACATATGAGAGTGCTCGTGTATGTAAGGGACCAGCAGTGGACATGGTATCAAAAGCTCCTGAAATGTCCTCTGCGCGTTGGGGATGTAACCTCATATATCCTTTCCTTTTCGAAAAAAGAGGGGTGGGACACACCTGGAGAAAAGATCGAATGGTTCCCGTATACGCCGCTGAGAATACGGGAACTCGGGATAAGGATACTGGGCAACAAGGCGACCGACAGGCCGCTCACCTTTGCGGTGACAGACATAACTGTATTCAAGAGAAAAAAACCCTCCGGAGCTGAGGGGAAATGCCTCAATATAACCCTGAACAGTTCTGAAATCAGGCAGTATGAAAAGCTGGAAATAACTTTCGAACTTGACAAAAAGTATAAAAATCCGTTCGATCCGGAATGTATCAGTGTTGACGGCGTATTTTCAACACCGGACAACAGGACGGTTACAGTTCCTGCGTTCTTTTACCAACCATTCTCGCGCACAATGAAGCGGGGCAGGGAAGTCCTTATTCCTTCGGGAAAAACAAAGTGGAAAATACGTTTTACGCCTGCCGCACCCGGGACATATGCTTTCCGCATCCATGTAAAAGACACTGAAAACTCGTTTGATTCAGATACTGCTTCATTCACGTGCATCCCCTCAGCAGCGTCAAAAGGATTTATTCGGTCCTCCCCCTCAGGGTATTTCGTGTTCGATGACGGGACATTTTTTTACCCTATAGGGATGAATATTCGGTCTCCCGCAGATACACGCCAGCCGTACAGATACCCCTTCAGCCAGTATGAAGGCAAGGGAACATATGCGTATGATCTCTACTTCAGGAAAATGAAGGACCACCGTATGAATTGGAGCAGAATATGGCTCTGTTCATGGTGGTGCGGACTTGAATGGAGAGAAGACTGGGGCTCCTACGCAGGAATCGGGTACTTCAACATGAAAAACGCGTGGAGATTCGACTATGTCCTGAAGACCGCTGAAGAACACGGCATCTATCTGCAGGTGGACACTATGAACCACGGGCAGCTTTCTCTTAAGATCGACCGTGAATGGGACCATAATCCCTATAATACAGCTCTGGGCGGATTTTTGTCCAGGCCTGAAGACTACTTTACTCATCCGAAGGCACAAAAGCTCCACAAGCATAAACTCAGGTATATAGTTTCCAGATGGGGATACAGTCCTTATATCATGGCCTGGATGCTTCTCACTGAAGTGGAATTTACCGAAGAATACTTCAATGGGGCGTATAAAAACGGGAACATCCCGGGAACATATCCAAAAACTACAGCATGGCACAAAGAGATGGCGCGTTATATGAAACGCATCGATCCATGGAAACATCTGGTTGGAACCCATTTCTCGCATCCTCATCGCGGAAGCGACATCTGGAGCCTTCCTGAAATGGATATTGCAGAATCGAACGCATATACGGCCTTTCTCAATTTTCAAAAATTCAATCTCGGCAGAAGCGGCCAGGGTATTGACTCCGCCATAGACAATTACTACCATCGTTTATTTAAAAAATATAAAAAGCCTGTGCTCATCGGGGAATACGGAGGGCACTGGTCTCACAACAGCCCCCAGCTTCTCGACTCCGAACTCCACTGCGGAATCTGGACGTCCCTTATGACCCCCCTTGCAGGAAATACAGGATACTGGTGGTGGCCTCATATCCACTTTATGGATCTTTATGACGAGTATTTGAACGCGGCACATTTCATTGAAGGAGAAGACCTTACAAAACTCAATCTCAGACGGACATCCCTCAGGGTCTCCTCCCCTGGCAGACAGATTCGATGCCTTGCACTCAGGAACTCTAAAAATACTGTATGGGCCTGGATATACGACCCGAGGATAATCGTCCGTCATATCAGTGTTCGCAACGGGAAGCCTGTTGAAAGGTATACTCAATATTTCAAAAAGAAAATCCCTATCACCGACGCATCTGTTACCATTCCCTGCTCGCGCGGAACATACACAATAGAATTCTGGAACACCTATACCGGCACTGTAGAATCGACAGAAACCATCAGCGTCCTTTCACGCCAAAACCAGAAAATCACTATCCCTTCATTCAAAAACGACATAGCCCTAAAACTCCACAAAAAATAATGTTATAAGTTGAATTATAGGGTTCAGAAGGCTTGAATTATAGGGTTCAGAAGGCTTGGAAGGCTTGTCAAATGTTTTAAAAGTCAATTATTCCGTGGAGTATTTGTCGTGCTATATTCCTATATTTTTTTCTTTTTAAGAAAAAACACCGATAAAAACGGCATAATTATTTAGGCTTACAAAGAGTCTATCTAGGCATACTTACACTTCCCCTGTGGTTTTTTCGAATACGTATTTTCTGATTAACCCGGTATCTGTCCTGCTACGGGCTTCCCCTCTGGGCAGGCAGATCTTCCGCTTTCTGCATCACATTAAACACCCCCCACAGGCCCCTCCCTATGTCATGCAGCCATTTCGCCATGTGACGCTCACGCGCCTCTCCCCTGTATCCGCGGTCTATGTGCTCTTCATAGAAACGCTTTGCGAATTCCTCGCCTCCTATGAATT
>Ga0272441_10001481_pt1 | contig 50089 bp, 48 predicted proteins | sample SSMProp6N_FD_193582 | JGI IMG/M metagenome (GOLD analysis project Ga0272441, IMG submission 193582) | Marine sediment archaeal communities from Little Sippewissett salt marsh, Falmouth, MA, United States - SSM-Prop-6N | ecosystem: Environmental > Aquatic > Marine > Wetlands > Sediment ... | reverse complement strand
TCGCAGGTGGATCAACGCCTGGTGGATCCTGTTCGGGGGTTCTGCGTCTGGTTCGGCGTCGGGTATGCCGCGACCTTCGGCGGCCACGGAGCCCCTGCGTCCGCGGCGACTTCACTGATCGTGCTGTTCGGCCTCGGAGCAGGTGTCGGAGGCGGGCTCTTCCCGCAGGAGCGTGGAGGCACCGAAACCACGGCCGGAGGCAAGCTGCACGGAATCTTCGCCGGCACCGGAGAGATCGCGATCATCGTGGTCCCGCTACTCAATCTGTGGGTCTTCTCCCCAGTTGCATCTCCACTCCTATGGTGGGCGTCTCTCGCGGGATTCGTCCCCACAGCGACGACGTTCGGCATGTTCCTCGGGGGGAAGCGCGCAAGACCCGACGGAGTCCTGTCGTATGTGGGGTTCTGGCAGAGAGCCTACTTCCTGTTCCTCTACCTCTACCTCGGGCTGATCGCGGTCGAGATGATCCGAGCGTGAAGCGGCAGGAGGGCGCGATGAGTCGAGTGACCGTCGCGAGAAGTCGTTACCCGGCGGCTGAGAGGTTCGCGAAGTCGATCTCCGCGGGCTTTGCAGACGCGCTCTTCCGGTTCGGATAGCTCAGCCAGTCCATGACGACGTTCAGCTCGCGAATGATGTCTTCCGCTGGGGCCAGGGTTCCGACTGGTCAGGGGCTCCCAAACGAGGTGTTCACGCGTTGCTTCTCGATCCTGTTGGACTGCGCTATGATGCGGGGATGTGTGTGGGGTTCATAAGACGAATCACGGGACGTGTCCCGCGAATCACCACCGTCCCCATGCCAGGGGGACCGGCGGACGCGACGAGGAAGGTGCGACGCCAGCCCATCTTGCGAGGCGATGCGGCCGAGCCTCCGCGGACTGCGGTTCTCTACGAGGAGGAGCACGATGCATCCCGAGGGCAGCAAGCGCAGGAAGGTCTGGCTGACACTCTGTCTTCTCTTCTCTCTGGTCGTTTGGGGCGGCGCGGCCCTTCTCGGCGATCAGGAGGAGGAACCGATCCTCTCGTCTGCTTTGGTCGCAGATCTTGAGCGACGCTGCGACCCGGATGAGATCTACGAGAAGGCGTGGGAGGGGACACTTCAGCGCCTCCGTCACGATGAGGTGGATACCTTCGACTTCGGCCGGCTCGGCGCGGAGGTGATGCAGATTCTTGTCGGCTGCTTCGAAAAGAAGCTTGCCGAGTTCGACTGCGAGAGTCTGGCGTGCGGCGACGTCCGGGACGCGCTCCCGCGGCTGAAGGGGCTCTACGTCAAGTACTTCCGGTTCTTCGAGGACGAGCGGTACGCCGGCATCAACACGAGCGCCCTGTATCCGAGCGAGGGTGTCCCGGCGTGGGACAAGTACCAGGAGAAGATGGATGCCTGCTACAGGAGCGTGTTCGAGGCCTGCGATTGCGACCTCGACTCCCTCCTTGCGCTGTGGGCCGATCTGGCGCTCGATGATCTGAATCGGGCTCCGAGAGGGGCGGAGCTCGCAGACGAGATCCTCGCCAAGTACGAGGAGTGCTTGATCGAGAGAATCGCTTCGATGACGGACGTCGAGGCGATGGGCGATCTCGTTCTGGAACGGGATCCTGAGACCTGGTTCCGGTATCTCGGCGAGCGAGAAGTCACCTTCTACAACAACCAGACGGTCGCATGCGCCGTCCTCAAGCGGTTGATCGAGCTCTACCGGCTCGATGAGAAGGATGTCGTCGATCGCGACCACAGTCTCGACGAGGAGGACGTCGAGCGGTACATCTGCTCATCGTGCTGCGATACCGTCTGGCTGCTCCAGTGGATGCTGGGTCTGATGAGAAGCTACGCGATCTGGAAATGCCCGGAGACGGGATGGGAGGAAGGTCCGGGCTGCGACCTATCGGGCTTGCGGATCTTCCGGTGGGAAGCGATCGCAAGGCAGGACCTGTATGCGCTGTGCAGGAAACAGCAACTCAACACACTCACGGCAGACTGCGATCCGAACGCGTTCTGCAGGCTGCTGGCGTGCAAGGCGCACGGAGTTGCCGGGTATGAGGAGGCTCTCGAAGCTCAGCTGGATGATCCGCGCGAAGCGGAGTTCCTCCGGGCGTTCAAGGAGCGTCTCGAGGAATGCTTGGGTGAGAGCGCCGAGCTCGAAGACGTCGTCGAGTGGTGCGTGAAGATCCCGTCCAACAAGACCTGGGACGGCCTGAGGCAGGCGACCGGCGACGACTCCGCGGCAACTGCCGAGACCGGGTCGATCGCGTTCTTGGAGATTCCGGACCTGGGCGCGAGCAGCGGACTGACCGTCACACCAGTGGTTCCATCGACTTCAGTGGACGTCCCGCAGGAGATCTCGAGCTTCGCTCGTATGTTGGCTTGGAAGGGTGCGCAATTCGGCCTGAGCGATCCCACACAGCGCTGGGACGCCAGCGAGGAGCATCCAGGGGAGTACTGCGAGCCGTGCGGACACACGCCGATGTGCGCAGTTTGCATGGAGTGGGACCTTCAGGAGTGGCAGACGACACGCAGCAAATCGATTACCGATCTCATGGCGCTGATGGCCGTCTTCTCCTATCTCGCTCAGGTCGCGGGGAGCGACGAGTACGAGGCGATCGCATCCCTCTACTGGGACGCGCACTGGGACGGTTGGCACAACCGAAACCGACCTTGGTGAGTGAGGCGAGAGCGACAGGTCGAAGGCGGTCGCTATGCGCTGTCTGAAAGGCCGGCGAAGTCGATCTCCGCGAGCTTTGCAGACGCGCTCTTCCGGTTCGGATAGCTCAGCCAGTCCATGACGACGTTCAGCTCGTGGATGACGCTTCCCGCCGGGATCGTCGATCCGTCCTCGGCGTCCATGTCGGCCGTCGTGTGGGCATCCTCGATCAAGGTCAGATCGTAGCCGCGATCCAGGGCGCCGTACGCGGTGGCACGGATGCACCAGCTCGTCGCCGCTCCGCCGAGGACGATGTGGGTTGCGCCGAGCTCGGCGAGGACCCGGTCAAGCGTCGTTTCCTCGAACGCCGAGTTGTAGTCCTTGTCGATGACGTGCTCGCCCTCCGCCGGAACGAGCTGTGGAACGAGCTGCCACTCGGGACTGCCCTCGGGCAGATAGGATGCCGTGTGGCGAATCCAGACGATCGGTACGCTTTGCGCGCGGGCTTGTGCCACGGCGCGGGACAGGTTCTCGATGACCTTGGCTGACTCCCACAGCTGGCTCATCACGCCGACCTGCACGTCGACGACCAGCAGAACGCTCCTGGTCCCCTCTCGGACGGTCGCCATCGTTCGCTCCTTCCGTGTGTTTCGCCGCGCAAGCATACCGCGACTCGGTGGGTACGGGGCAAGCCCGGAGTGCCTCGCGGACCGTTCGTTCGGGGGCGAGGCGGCGGCCGCGAAGGCGGTTGGCAGTTTCGTCGTGCCGCGGGGGGAGCGACGCGAGGGCGATGCGTCCAGGTTCAGAATCCGACGATGCGGCGAACATGGTCGATGCTCTCCGCGACGTACGTTGGAGGCTCGGCGAGCGTGCCTATCTCTTCCCGTCCGCTTACGCCGGTCAAGACCAGGGCGGAGTCGATGCCGAGGGCCTGCGCGCCCAACACATCGGCGTCGACACGATCTCCGATCAAGAGGCAATCCGGGCCGGGCTCGAACCCGCGACGCTCGAACGCCGCGCGCATCGCGCAGGGGTCAGGCTTTCCGCACATGCGGTTCGGGGCGAACCCCATTGCGGCGATCGCACCGACGAACGCGCCAGCCGCGGGCCGTGGCCCCTCGTGTGTCGGGTACGTCGCATCGGCATTCGCACCGATCAGGGCGGCGCCGGCCAGCAAGGCCTTCAAGGCGTGTGCCAGCTTGTCGTATGTGATGCTGGCATCGACGCCGGCAACGACGGCGTCCGCGCGGCCGCTCGTCACGACCCGGTGCCCGGCCTCCTCCAGTGCGCCGTCGAGGTCCCCGGAGCTTATGGTCAGGATACGCAGACTGCTTCCGAGATCATTCACTGCCTCGACGATGAGATCGAGCGAACAGACGAGTTCCCCGTCTCGAACGTCGAAGCCCATGCCGCGGAGCCGCCGAACCAGCCGTTCACTCGTCTGGTTCCCGTTGTTCGACAGACACAGGATCGAGCAGGTCTCTCGGAACCGAGCGACCGCCTCGATCGCCCCGGGAATCGGGTTCGGCCCGCGATACAGTGTCCCGTCGAGATCGAGGATCAGCTTCGAGTAGCGCGTCATGTGGAGAGACTCCTGCCGAACTCGGTGAGGAAGAGGGGCGACAGCGCTAGGCTGCTTCCGGGTTCAGAACGTTCGGCGGCATCTTGCCGTCCACCAGAACGTCGATCACGGTCTGAGCGCACAGTCGATCCATGGTTTGCATGGCTTCGTACGTATACGCGGCGATGTGCGGGGTCGCGACGACGTTGTCGAGCGTGAGCAGAGGGCTGTCCTGGGGGGGTTCCGTCGCGAACACGTCGACCGCCGCGGCGGCAATTCCGCCGGAGCTCAACGCATCGAACAGAGCAGCTTCGTCCACGAGTTCGCCGCGAGCGCAATTGACGAGGAACGCCGTCTCCTTCATGGATCGGAGCTGCTCGCGGCCGATCATCCCGGCCGTTTGCGGCATGAGCGGGGCGTGCAAGGTCACGACGTCCGCCTGCTCCAGAAGCTCGTTCAGAGTTGCGTATCGCAGCCCGAGCGACGAGACGAGCTCGTCGTTCTGGACGACGTCGTAGCCGAGGAGATTCGCGCCGAATCCGTGAACGCGACGCGCAACCGAGGCTCCGATCCTCCCGGTCCCAACGATCCCGACCGTGAGGGCGCCGAGCTCGCGGCCCATGTAGCGTGACCATTCGCCGCTCCGTGTCGTCTCGTTCGCGGGGCAGATGCGTCGCAGCAGCGAGAGGATCAAGCCGACCGTCAAGTCTGCGACGGCTTCGGCATTCGTGCCCGGGGCGTTCGCCACGAGGATCCTACGGGAGGTCGCGGCGCCGAGGTCGATGTTGTCAACCCCGACGCCGTGCTTCATGATCATGCGCAGGCTGTCGGATGCTGCAAGTACGGACTCCGGCAGCGGTTCCGCTCCTGGGATGAGCACTTCCGGGTGCTCGCGGGAAACGATGGAAGCGAGCTTCGCGTCGTCCAGTGGGCGTTCCTCCTCACGTACCCTGAGTACCGTGAACCCTGCGTCTTGGAGGAGGTCGTTGCCTATGGTGACTACGTTTCCGAAGGAGCGAGAGCCGACAAGCACCGTTCGCATGATGTCCTCCCGGTTCCTAGAGCGATGCGCCGAGCGCCTTGAAGCCTTCCATCGCCTTGTCGACGAGCTCCTTCTCCGGAGCCATGAACGGCAGGCGAGGGTATCCGGCATTGACGCCTCTTCGGTGAAGCACCGCCTGGATCATCGTCAGCGTGGGCCCCAAGTGCATGACGTCACGCATTGCGGAGACCGTCTTCTGCAGCGGGCGAGCCTTGTCGAGGTCTCCGGCCTTCACGGCACCGAACAGCTCGACGACCGGCTCGGGAATCGCGTTCGCCAGTCCGGAGACCGAGGCGAAGGCACCCATTGAGACGGCAGGAAGAATCAGCGCCTCTGTCCCGATGACGGGGATGAAGTCCTTGCGCTCGACCTTCCAGAGATAGTTGTAGAAGACCATGATGTCGAAGCTCGAGTCTTTGACCCCGCGGACGCCGAGTGCGGCCAGCTTGTTGAGGAAGCCGGCCGAGATCGAGACGCCGGTCGTCTTCGGATTGTTGTAGACGAAGACCGGAATGTCGACGGCGTCAACCAGTGCCTTGAAGTGGCGCTCGACCTCCGGCTCCTTGAAGCCGTAGTAGATCGGCGGCACGGACGCGACAGCTACGGCTCCGGCCTTCTCTGCGTGCTTCGCCAGATCGACGGCGAAACGAGTCGTTGGGCCGCCGACGTGGAGGATCACCGGCACGCGGCCGTTGACCTCGTCGATGACGACCTCGGCGACCCGCTTTCGCTCCTCGACGCTCATCAGCGGACCGGATCCGTACGTTCCGCAGGGATAGAAGCCCTGCACTTTGTCGACGAGGAAGGAGACGATCTCACGCTGTGCCTTCTCGTCGAACGCGCCGTTCTTGTCGAACGCCGTCAGTAGAGGTGGGACGATTCCCGCAATCTTCGGTTCCATCAGTTCCTCCTTGGGGTGTTTGATGTTTGCTGTCAAGTGGGGCGTTACGAGACCCCTTGTGCTTCCGCCGCCAGAAATCCGAGGTCGAGCTCCCTGAGCCGTTCCGGCGTCGGCGTGCCCGTCTTCGGATTCCAGCCGCGCTCCTCGTAGTAGTCGTCAAGGATGCGATCGGTGTCCTCTTTGGTGAGGGTCTTCGTCTGGTAGTAGTCCTGCATCTCGATCGTTCCCTCCGGCGATTCCATCGGGCGGAACCAGACCTCGGGGACGGCGTCGTCGACACGACGGAATCCCTCGCGTACGTTCATCATCTTGGCGACGTTGCTGATCCGTTCGCCGCACTCGACCATGCCGAGCGCGGTCATCGCCTGTCCTGTTGCCGCCGAGTACAGCTCGGCGATGTCGTTTCCGAACAGCAGTCCCTGGTACGTGTAGATCGTGCAAAGGCCGATGGCGTTCTTGACGCGCATCATGTCCTCCATGTAACGGGTGTATCGGCCGACGTTGAACTTCCCGCTGTAGTCCGACTCGGTGAAGATCCGATCGATCGTCTCTTGCGCCAAGCCCCAACGTTCGACCTGCTCACGAATCTCCTCGATTGTCTTGTTGCGGCTGTTCGTGCGCGTGTGCGAGCCGCCGTGGTGCGGTCGCGGTCGCGTCGTGAAGGTCATCATCAGGGGATGGAAGTTCGACGGCCTGGCATCGTAGATGAAATCTACGCCCTTGCAGATCCCGGCGTACCAGTACTCCTGCGGGTCGAGACCGTACTCTCGCTTGAGCCGCATCCAACCGTCGGCCAGGACGTCGCCGAAGCCTTCTCGGTTGACGGTCATCTCGTAGAGTTTCTCGTAGGTTTCGTAGTCCCGGGAGAGCTCCATCCCGCCGGTCTGCGCCTTCGTCAACCGGCCGATTTCGTACATCTTGGTGACGAAGTCGATCAGGCGCATCGCGGTGTAGAAGTCGAGGCCCGTCCTCGAGTTGGCGTCGGCGACGAAGTGGATCACCTTGCGGAAATCCTCGATCCCGAGCAGCATCCCGGAGGTTGCGCTCTTGCTGAACGGTGAACCGAAGCCGACCTCGCGGTCGAACTCGCCTCCCTTCGTCGTCCAACGCAGCCGGCAGCCGAGAATGCACGAGTTGCAGCCGATGACGTCCTCGACCGTTTCCATCCGCGTTTCTTCCCCGTACAACTCGTCCCAGCGATCCTTCGACCAGATGCCGGGGTACTGCGTGTGCTTGAAGGTGCTCCAGCCGGCAGCGAGTCCGAGGTCGATCCAGTGCTCCCTGCGGGGCCACTGCATCACGGCCTCTCGCATCCGCTCGGAGCCCGCGATGAACGCCTCCGGATCGGCCAGCTCGACGCCGCCGGTCCCGTTCACCACGATCGCCTTCAAGTTCTTCGAGCCCATGATCGCGCCGAGTCCGCCGCGTCCGAGCGAGTTGGCGCGGTCCACGATCGTGAGAGCATGTCGGACGAGCTTCTCGCCCGAGGTGCCGATCACGATCGTTCCGGTCTCCGGCCCCTCACGCTCGACGAGATCGACCATCACGTCTTCGATCCCGCCGCCCCAGTACTCGGCCGCGTCGACAAGCTCGATCGATTGGTCGCGGATACGCAGGTACGAGGGGCGCGGGGCTTTCCCTGTGATCAGAAGGTGGTGGCAGCCGGCGCGCTTGAGGGCGATGCCGAGGAACCGTCCCCCTGCCGTGCAGGCCCCGATGAAGTGCTTGCCGTCCTCCGAGGCGTCCGTCGGGAACTTCGTGATGACCGTTGTCTTCGGCGTTCCCGGCGTCAGTGTCCCCACGAGGACGCCCGGATTGATGCAGATGATGTTCTCCGGGGAGAGAGGATCGACCCCCGGTGGAAGCGCGTCCGCCAGCAGGCGCCAGCCGACCCCCGGGCCTCCGAGATAGGCTTCCTGAAGCGCGTCATCGACCGGTGCTCGTTCTACTGCGCCGGTCGAGAGATCGACCCGTACGATCCAGCTCGTCGGACGCGTCACGATCCCTCCTTACTCCAGGGTCGAATGACGATCTTGTCTTCGCTCGGCCCCTTCTCGTAGGTGATTGCTGCGTACTTGCAGGCCCTCGCGCAGGCAGGGTCTCCTCCACACAGGTCGCAGCCGATCGGCTTGATCATCGGTGCGACGCGTCCATCCTTGAGATCTCGCTCCATGACGATCATAGAGTGACCCGGATTGAACGTTCCCGTCTTCTCAAAGGAACACGCCAGCTGGCAGCTGCGGCAGCCTCTGCAGTTCTGGGCCATGACCACCAGCTTGCCGGGCGATTGGCCTCCTGCGCTCGTTGCCATTCGGTCACCTTCCCGATCTACGAAACACGGAACACGGGCCGTGGGTCGTCGAAGAACCTCGGTAGGACGAGGATGTCCGGATTCGCCTTCCCGACCGTGTCGCAGGCGATCGCGAGCGCCTCGTCGAACCGCCTTGCCGGGGTCAGGCCGTGCTCTCGTATGAGGCCCGGCACGATGTCCCCGACGACGATCGATCTTCTCGTCAGCTTCCAATGATGCGCGGCGTCGCCGCACATGAAGATCGAATGCTTCGGACTGAACGCGTAGTGATACCGGTACGCGCGTAGGTACTCCGGATGATTCCAGAAGTAGTCGGAATGCTCGAAGAACTCCTCGAGATCGTAGCAGTCGCGGAGAAGCTGCAGAGCTTCGTGGTCCGCCGGGCGATGTTTGGAGATGATCCCGCGGACCTGGCCGAGGCTGATCAACACGCCGCCCTCGCGCAGAAGAGGCTTCTCGCGAGCCATTCGGAGGATCTGGGAGTGCACGCCCAGCGTACCCGGGTTGTCGCTCGTGTCGTAGCTGAGGTCGTGAGGAACGCCGTTGACGACGATGTCGTACTGTGGCACGTCGATCACGAACAGCTCGTCGGCGTCCGGATACTGCACGGCCTCGAGCTCCGGGACGTAGCCGGCGTACGCCTTGACCGTCTGGTGGCCCGGCCCCATCAGCGTGTCCACGTAGAAGATGCGCTTTCCGATGGCTTCCTCGAGCTTCCGGTGGACGGCCAGCTTGTGCGCTCGGTAGATGTTCTTCTCCGGGTCGCACTCCCCGTTGAGGACCTCGCGCGTCTTGTACACCGAGTGGCTGTGGAGGCAGTCGAGGGTGCGTGCGCCGGCGAGGCCGATCGACACGCCCTGCCCCGAGTATCCGCCGAACCCGAGCGGCTTGATCGAGCCCGCGTAGATGACGAGGTCCGCCTCCTGCACGATCCGGTCGTACTCCACGTGATCTCCGAGATCGCTCACGCCGAAGTAGACATTCCCTTCAGTGCAATCGTGGTTTCGGATCTGTGACGGGCCTCCCTCAAACGGATAGAACCGGTGGTAGAGATCCGGCCCGAGGATCTCGTCCCGAAGCTCGAGAGGCATGCACTTGCGATGCCCGCCGACCGCCGCCACAAGCTCGATGTCCTCTTCACGAACGCCGGCGGCAATGAGTTCGTCGACGATGATCGGAATGACGTAGCGATTCGCGTCGGTGGCTTTGAAGCTGTCATCGAACGCGATTGCGACGTGTTGCCCCGGCTTCGCGAGGTCTGCCAGCGGAGGAGCTCCAATCGGACTTCGGATGGCCTCGCGGACGGCTGCCTGGGGATCCGGGTGAACCGGAATCTCGGGAAACGCTTCGCTTCCGTACGTGAGAACGGTCGCCGAATCCGGCAGTTGGATGTCCATCCAGGCCGTCGAGTAACGCATTCGCACCGTCTGTGACATCAGACCCCCTTGCTTTTCGTTCCGTCCCCTTGAGCCGTCCGATCCGGGCCTACCGACGGACCAGCTCGATCGTATTCCCTTCGGGATCTGCGAAGTACCCGATCTTCCAGCCGTTGCTCGTGTCGCGGACGCCCTCGAGAGCGATTCCCCTGCCCTGCAGCTTGGTCTCCATGCCTTCGAAGTCGTCGATGATCAGGCCGATGTGGCTGAATCCGCCTTGATTGAGGGTCCGCTCGACGTGCGTCTCGCTCGTCGGCAGGATCTCGATCTCCCCGCCTTCGTCCACTGCGAGGAAGTAGATCGGAGGCCGTCCCTCCTTCTCGAGCGTCCGGACGACGCGGAAGCCGAGGACGTCACGATACCAGTCCGCGAGAGCCTGTGTGTCCTTCGCGTAGATGCCGAAATGCTCCAGGCGCACGTCGATCACTCCTTCACTTCGGCGAATGCTGTCACCAGCATCCCTTCCGCATCTGGGATGAGCAGCGGAATCGCAAACGAACGTACGAGTTCTCGCCCGACGAGCGGTGCGAGGTTCGCATCCTCGACGAGATAGAACTTCCTGCCGGCCTTGAGGAACGCCTTGTGCACGGGAAACTGCGGGTCAAGCGTCTTCGCTTGGCCGATGTTCTCGATTCCCATCGTGTCGGCGCAAACGCCCTTCAGGTTGTGGTTCTCCATCAGGTACTCCGCTGCGTCGACGCCGAAGCCCGGCTGCTTCACCAGGTATCGCTCCGGATCGCTCTTCCGATACGTCGAGTAGCCGGTGTAGACGAACAGGAAATCGGCCTCGCGAAGTTCCGCGTCGTGTGCTTTGAGCTCCTCGGCGGTGACCTCCTCCATGTCGCCCTTGGGAATCTCCAGAAGGACCGGGCGCTCCGCGATGAAATCCGAGAGCTCGAACGCCCCGAGCCGGTGCCCGTCCGGGTCGACGTGGAAGTTGACATCCATGTGTGTCCCCGCGTGCAGGAACGTCTTGAGGAAGCTTGTGTTGTTGTACGATCCCCAACGAACCGAATCCTCCCCGTCTTTCGGCTGCTCCGCCATTCGCGAGCGTGGGACGACTTCGGGGGGGTCAATCGGACCGGGCATGACAATCTGATCCGGCTCGAGCCGATACGAGAACTGAACGATCACCTTTGCACCTCCAACTGATTGCGAATGCCGCTTTCGCTATGACGGTTTGGCGAACTCATCAAGCGCCTCCAGTACAAGGCCCAAGTGCGCGTACGCGGGGCCGCCATCGAGAAGCACGGCCATGAAGGCCGCTTCGAGGATTTCGTCTGGTGTTGCGCCCAAGGAGAGTGCGGAGTCCGTGTAGTAGGCGACGCACGGCGCGCACTCCTTGGAGAGGCCGATCGCGACGGCGATCAATGCCTTGTGCTTGCCGGAGAGCGCGCCATCTGCCCGCACCGTTCCCGAGAAACCACTCCAGGCCTCCGTGTGGCTCCCGAAGGACGCGTCTTTGAGTTTCGCCTTGGATCGCTTCATCTCGCGGAGCAGTTCCCTCATCCGGCCCGCCACGCGACCTCCTTTCCTCCCTGCGATCGAACCATTGAACGTGTTTAGGTTGTCATGACAGGATAACATGAGGATTATACTTCGCGTCCTGGGGACCGTCAAGGGATCGTCGCGCGTCGGAGCGGGACGCCAGTGGGCATCGTCGGGGGGGGGTAAAGTGAAGTCTGAAGCGGTTGCTCTGCATTTGCTCCCACGCGAGGTGCTCGCGGAGCGACGCGATTGCACCTTGTAATAATAGTATGCTATCATACCAGCCTGACGTTTGCGATTCGCCCCAGGTCGAACGACCTCGTGCGGCATCGCCCTTCGCCGGCGTCGGATGAAATCGGGCGAATGCGCAGTGGCGCGGAGGGTGGATGTGACGTGCGAAAGAAGGAGAAGGAGGCGTCTCGTGCCCGACTTTGGACGGCTGAAGCCGGAAGAGCTCGCGCCGTACGTGAGCACTTCGATGATCGAAGCAGACGTCACCGAGAAAGACATCGCGGAGTTCGTCGAGGAAATGAGCCGCTTCGAGTTCGCCTCGCTGGCGGTCGATCTCCACTACATCGAACTGACGCGAGAGCTTCTCGGGGACAGTGAGCGGCGGATTACGACCGTGTCTTCCTACCCGCTCGGCGGCATGACAACGGACGTCAAGGCGGCGCAGGTCGCCTACGCGAGGGACCACGGTGCCTACGACATCGACGTGTCGATGAACTACCTGTGGATCAAGAGCGGGCGATTCGACCTCGTTGAAGAGGAGGTCCGCCGGATCGTCGATGCGGCGGGAGACCTGGTGGTCGTCATGATCCCCCAGACTGCGATCCTGACGAACGAGGAGAAACGCCAGACTTGCGAAGCGCTTCTGAACGGCGGCTGCAAGACGATCAAGACCTGTTCGGGGTTCGGTTGGAAGACCGAAGTCGAGGACGTGATCTACATCAAGCGGCTGTTCGGAGATGCCATCGAGATCGAGGTTTCGGGAGGCGTTCGGACACGTGACGACACGGTCACGATGTTGAGCGCGGGAGCTGCGCGCCTGCACACGAGCACTCCCTTGCCGGTACTGGGAGCAGCATGAGCTCCGGCGATCTGGAAGGAGTCAAGATGACCATGCAAGCGGGCGACTTCGCATCGACGATCGATCACACGTATCTGAAGATCCATCGCAGCGACGCGGAGGTGAAGCGCCTCTGCTTCGAAGCGGCGAAGCATCACTTCGCGTCGGTGGCGGTCTTTCCGGTCGCCGTGCCGTTGGCTGCTTCGATGCTCAAGGGAACCGACGTCGAGGTCTGCGTCGCGCTCGGCTTCCATCTGGGAGCCTACCCTCCCGAACTCAAGGCGTTCGAGACGGAGGACGCGATCAAAAGGGGCGCGACCGAAGTCGATCTTGTGATGAACGTGGCCGCGGCCAAGGCCGGTCAGTGGGACCTTCTGAAGGAGGAGTTCCGGCTGTTCCGGGATGCGGCCGGGGACGCGATCGCCAAGATCATCCTCGAGACCTGTCTCCTCACCGACGACGAGAAGAGGAAGGCGTGTGAAATCGCGGTCGAAGCGCGTCTCGACTACGTGAAGACATCGACCGGCTACAAGGACGGAGCGACCGTCCCCGACGTCAAGTTGATGTACGACACCGTTTCGCCGGATCTCAAGGTGAAGGCGTCAGGGGGGATCCGAACCCTCGATGACGCGCTGGCCATGATCGACGCGGGGGCGAGTCGTCTCGGAACGAGCGCCGGCGTCGCGCTGATCGAGGCCTTCAACGAACGCTTCGGCTAGATGAGAGGTGACTAGAGCTCCTCGGCGTCTTCCATCACGGAGTAGGCCGTCGACGTGTGGATGAAGTCGGCGCCGGCGTCGAGGAGTTCGAGCGCTTGCTGCGTCGTTCGGATGCCGCCGGACGCCTCGATGGACAGGTTGCGCCCGAGGGCACGTCGAACGAGCAGGATGTCTTCCGGCCGGCAGAGTCCGCCGTGTCCGTCCGTCTTGATCGCCCGCACGCCGGCCTCGAGGATCGTCTCGCACGTCCTCAGCTTCTCCTCGCTCGTGAGGACGTCGAACTGAGGGATGACGATCACGTCGATCGCTCCGGCGGCCGTCTCGGCCATCGCTTCGAGCTCGCAGCGGACCGATGCGTAATCGCCGGATCGAATCGCGGAGATGTTGAGCGTCGCGTTGATCTCCTCGGCGCGGACACGAAGGGCGAATCGGATCTGGTCGAGCTTGGTCGCGAGCGTCATGCCACCGAGCGGATAGGAGACGGCCGCGGTCAAGAGGATTCCCGTCCCTTCGAGAAGCTCGCGCGCGAGTTCGAGGTACGAGAGGTCGACGGCATAGGCGGAGAACGGGAATCCCTTGGCCTTCTCGATGTCCGAACGCACGTCCTGCTCGGTGACGTCGACGCCGAGAATCCCGGTCTTGATCAGCCTCGCGAGTTTGACCCGGTTCACGACGTGTTCTCCTGCAATTCCTGGGCGATCTGGACGCCCGTGGCGGTGTACAGGCGTGTCGCTCCTGCGTCGATGAGCGCATGAGCGGTGTCGAGCGTTTCGATCTCCCCCAAGGCGGCGATCCCGACGTGGGGCGCGGCGAGCTTCGTCATTCGACGGACGGCCTCGATGAGTGGCTCGCGCGTCGTCACGAAGCCGGTGGCAGGCGCGATGAAGTCGATCGTCGCGTCCGCCGCGAGGATGCACGCGCGCTCCGTCTGCTCGTCGGTGAGAACGGACGTTTCCAGGACGGCGGTGAGCGGACGGTCGCGCACCGCCTCTCTCAGGGCGCGCATCTCATCGGCGATTGCGGCATCCTTCCCGGAGCGAAGCGCGCCGACGTCGACGACGTAGCAGATCCCGTCCGCGCCACGGGAGAGAGCGTCACGCGCCTCGCAGACCTTTCCGGCGATGGTGAACGCACCTGTCGGGAACGCGACCGCCGCGATGATGCGGACGTCGGAGCCGGCCAACGCCTCCATTGCTCGGGCGCAGTGAACCGGATGGATGAAGACGGCGCCGAGTCGGTAGTGCGCGGCTTCGAGGCAGAGGCGGCGGACATCGCGGTACGTCGCGTGGGCGTCGAACTCCGCGTGGACGATCGAGCGGAGGAACTCGTTTCCGTCGTCGTCTGCTCGCATGTCTTGCCTACTTCTGAGTCTCGCCGGCGTCCTTGCCCTCGGCATCCGCTCCGGCGCCTTTCGCGGCCGATTGCGGGATGACGATCTTCTTGAGGAAGGCGAGGGTCTTCATCCCTGATCGGGCGGCGGCGAGGCGAACGTTGACGACGACCGCAATCAGGATGACCACCCCGAGGACACCATCCTGAAGGTATGGGTTGGTGCCCATCAGGACGAGGCCGTTCTTGATGATCGCCAGCATGAACGCCCCGATGAAGGCCCCGAAGATGCTTCCGACGCCGCCGCCGAGGGCCGTTCCGCCGATGACGGTCGCCGCGATCGCCTCGAGTTCGTAGCCCTCGCCCTGAACCGGCGCGACCATGCGGAGGAAGCAGAGCGAGATCAGTCCGGCGAGGCCGGCGGCGAACGATGTCAGCATGAAGTTCGTGATCTTGACACGGGCCGTGTTGATGCCGGAAAGCTTCGCGGCCCGGATGTTGCCGCCGGTCGCGTAGACCTTGTACCCGAACGGTGTTTTCGCCAGGATGATCCAGCTGACCGCGACGACGGCGAGAAGCCAGATGATCGGGACCGGGATCGCGCCGAACAACTCCCCGCCTCCGAAGATGCAAGCGAGGAGTCCGCGATCGGAGAGCACGCGAGGCCGTCGTTCGGAGATCATCAGGACGGCGCTCCGCACGATCATCATCGTCCCGAGGGTCGCAATGAACGAAGGGATCTTCAGCTTGGTGACGATCACCCCGTTGAAGAACCCGACGACGGCGGACAGCACGAGGGCGAGAAGGAAACCGAGGATCATCGGGACGCCGTGCTCCATCAGGACCGTCGCCACCACGGCCGAGAGCGCAAAGGTCGAGCCGATCGACAGATCGAACTCGCCGGAGATGATCAGGAACGTGACCGCCATCGTCATGATGCCCAAGAGGGCGCTCTGACGGAGGACGTTGGTGAGGTTCGTGGCCGTGAAGAAGGTCGACGTGAAGAACCCGAAGAACAGCATGATCAGGATCAACGCAGCCAGAACGCCGGCCTCTCGCATCACGAGGATTCGCCTCAGTAGGTTTCTCATCCGTCCCGTCTCCTTATCCCCTTGCACCTTCTTCGGTGCCGGCGTCGTGTGGCAGTTGCCAGTTCATGCCGAGAACCTAATCCTCCGATTCGATGCCGAGGGCGCTCAGATCGACATCATCCCGCTCCTCGGCTGTGACCGTCACCCGTTCTCGTTCGAGCGCGTTGATCTTCCGTACGATGTTTCGGACCGTGAGGGCGTCCCCCTGCAGTTCGTCGATCAGCTCTCCTTGGCTGATGATGAGGACGCGATCGCAAACCTGAACGAGTTCCTCGAAGTCGAGCGACACGTAGATGACCGAGACGCCTTGTGCGGCGAGATCGAGAATTCTCTTGCGGATCTCGTTCTTCGCTCCGACGTCGACGCCGCGTGTCGGTTCGTCGAGCAGAAGGATCTGAGGCCCGGCCGCCAGCCAACGCGCGAGGAGAACCTTCTGCTGGTTACCGCCGCTCAAGCTCTGGACCTCGGTGTGGATCGACGGGGTTGCGATTTGCAGATCGTCGACGTAGGTCGCCGCGACCCGCGAGCAACGGCGGCCGTGGATCAGCCCGTAGCGTCTGAGCCGATCGATGATGACGGAAGCGATGTTGGAGCGAACGCTGTGCTCGTAGTAGAGCGCCTCGTTGCGCGATTCGGTGAGAAAGCCGATTCCGTGTCGGATCGCGTCGCTCGGCTTCCGCACGTTCACACGGCTGTTGCTGAGGGAGAGGGTTCCGTCGTTTCGCCGGCGAAGACCGAACAGCGTCTCGAGAAGCTCGGTTCTCCCCGCCCCCCTGAGACCGGCGAGACCGAGGACCTCGCCTTTGTGGAGTCGGAACGAGATGCTCGACAGCCCAGCCTCTTGTTGCGAGATCCGGTCGACCTCGAGGACGACCTTCCCATCACGGCGTGAGGAGTCGGACTTGCGCACGACGTTCGCGATCTCCTTGCCGACGATCCTCTCGGTGAGGAACTCGGGGTCTGAATCCTCGTAGGTCCCGACGTACTTACCGTTTCGAAGGACCGTGATCCGGTCGCAGATCGCGGCCACTTCGCCGAGCCGATGGCTGACGAACATGAACGTCGTGCCGTGCGTCTTCAGGTTTTGCATGACGTCGAACAGGATCTCGACCTCGGCGTCGGAGAGCGACGAGGTCGCTTCATCGAGGATGACGATGCGCGCATTCTCGGCGAGCGCTTTGGCGATGAGGATCAGCTGTCGCTCCGCCGGCGAGCAGAGGCCGACGTTCCGCCTCGGGTCGAGCTCGATCCCGAGGCGGTTCAGGAGCGCAACCGACCTCCGATTCATCTGCCGTCGATCGAGGAAGACGCCGCGGCGTTTCGGCGGGAAGGGGTCGAGGAAGATGTTCTCTGCGACGGTGAGGTTCAGACAGATCGGAACCTCCTGGTGAACGATGCGGATTCCCTTTGCCTCGGAGTCTCTCGGTCCGTGGAAGACGGTCGGCTCCCCGTCGAGAGAGATGGTTCCCGAGTCGGGCGCATACACGCCACCGGTGACCTTGATCAAGGTGCTCTTCCCCGCGCCGTTCTCTCCGACGAGACCATGGACTTCGCCCGATCGAACGCCGAAGGAGACGCCAATCAGCGCATGAACGCCCCCGAAGGACTTGTCGATCCCTTCGTACGTGAGCACGCGATCGTTACTGGACGATGTCACCGAGACTCTTCCTTTCCTCTCAACCCGCTGTCGGCGAAGCCTGTGCCCTGCATCGATTGCGGGCGGAGGGTCCGTGCATCTGTGGTATTCGGACCTACTTCGGAACGATCTCGAAGCTCGTCGTCTGTCGCCAGATCTTGTCGCCTTTGACGACGATCGTATCGACAGCGTTCATGATCTTCCCCTTGGCTGACTCCGCCGACCACCGAAGGAGCAGCGTGTCGCCTTCGATCGTCAGCATGTTGGTCGGGGACTCGATCGGCTTCATCTCCGGCATGTCGCGCATCAGCTGCTGCAGCGCGCCTCCGATCGCCTCCTTGCCTTTGTAGACGCCTGACATCGTAATGAGGACGGCGTCGTCTGTGTAGTCGGCGATCATCTTCTCGTAGTCGTTCGTCAACACCGCTGTGTTGTGTTGCTCGAGGATCTCCATCATCGTTCGCGCCATGGGATCACTCCGTTTCTTGGTTTCAGGAGAAGTGGGCCTTCTCCGGCTCGGAGAAGGCCCACTCTTCGGATTCCGACTTCTGTCTACCGGTAGCCGGCCTCCACCAGTTCCTCGAGGCCGTAGAGCTCCACGTCCTCGGCGGTGACGATGTGGCCGCCCGTGTTCACCCCAGACGGCTTGAGTCCGAGGGTCGTCCACAGATAGAGCTGCATCATGGACAGGAATCCCTCCGAGTACGGATGCTGATCGACGGTGAACGCCATGCTGCCGTTCTTCAGGCCCTGAACGACCTCCGCCGTCAGATCGAACCCGGCCGAGAAGACCTCCCCGACCAGATCGTTGTTCTCGATGTAGGTCGCGGCCACCGGGCTTCCCGTCGTGTCCACCGAACAGAATCCGGCGACGTCCGGGTGTGCCAGGTAGTAGCTTTCGACGACGCCGTACGCGACGCCGCGATCGACCGTGGTGTCGAGGACGTCGATGATGACGCCCTCGGGTTCGAGAATCGTCCTGCCGGCGTCCATTCGATCCTCAAGCGACGTTTGCCCCGGGTTCTCCGTCAGGAACGCAACGCGCTTCCCACTGACGTTTCCGGAGCCGCCGAGCAGATCGAGGATCTTCTTTCCCCACTCGATGCCTGCAGCGTAGTTGTCCTGGCCGATGTAGGCGAGGCCGTACTTCTCCGCTGCCTCATCTCCCGTCGCAAGAATGCTGATCGGAATCCCCGCCGCGATGTACTTCTCGATCACGACGTCGAGGGATCCGGGAACTGCGACGAACGCCGCTACGCCATCGATTCCGGACGCAAGCAGTGTCTCCAGCGTGTCAGCGACCTCTTGGATCTCGCCGCCCGGAGGCCCCAGATGCTGAACGTCGACGCCGAGCATCGCCGCTGCATCTTTGAAGCCCTGGAAGACGGGGACCCAGAACTGGACCGACGTGGCGATCGTGACCATCGCGAACTGCATCGTGTCTCCGCCGCCGTTCGAGGCCGGCTCTCGACCCTCAAGAGGGTTCTCGACCGCCGACACTAGCAGGCCCGCGGCAAGCAGGACCAGCAGGACACTCGCGCCAACCTTCCCTACGTGTCTCATGTGCCTCCTCCTTTGTGGCTCGTTGCAGCCCTGCAGCTGGCTGTCAAGCGGACGTGTGCAGACTGTCGAAGCTTGCCTGTCCGCGGACTTCCGATCCGGACGTCGCAGAGAGCAAGACGTGTCCGTGAGGGTGGACAGAGAGCGCGGTGGCGGTGCCGGGGTGGGATGAAGACGCCGTCGAATGGAGAGTTCTAGAGAGGCTGTCGCGACGGCCCGGTCTTCGTTGCGCCGTTTGAAGGTTCGCATCCACCTGTGAGGTCACCTCGCCGTGACTGAGTTGCACGCGGCCGTACGTCAGCCGATTAGGCTGTAAGCAGGACGTTACGTCATTATATGCTTCTGTCCTGCCACTGTCAAGATCTGCCTGAACTCGACAGGAAGGCGCCGGAGGGGCACCCGTCCCGACGAGAACGGCGGATGCCCGGCTCCGGCGTACGCCTTCTGCGCCTGGCGCTCCTACGCACGCTGGACCGCGGCGAGGCGCGTGCAGATGTCGCTGATCGCCGCGACGGCGTCGCGGAAGATCGGAAGAAGCTTCTCGAAGCGAGCGGCCGCCTCCGGATTCGGTTGAGTGACCGACACGACCTCGGTGAGCTCGTCGACGATCTCGAAGCTCTTCCACAGGCCGACGCCGACGCCGCCGATCATCGCCGCGCCCAGCGCCGCGGCCTCCTGACCGATGTTGCTGATGACGACGTCCGTGTTGAACACGTCGGCGAGTGTCTGGCGCCAGATCGGGCTCTTCCCGCCTCCACCCACGAGGTTCATCTGAGGGGCCGGAACGCCGAGCGAACGGAAGTGGTTGAGGATGAGGCCGAGGTCCAGGCTGACGCCCTCCATCGCCGAGCGGACGAGGTTGGCGCGCGAGTTGGACGGCCCGATGCCGATGTAGGCACCCTTCAGATCAGGATTGTCCGCGTGCACGCTTCCGCCGCCCGCGAACGTGTTCAGGAAGAGAAGGCCGTCCGAGCCTGCCGCGGATTCGGCCGCGAGGCGCTCGAGTACGACGAACGGGTCTTCGCCGGAAGCCGCGGCTTCGGCGGCCTCTTGGCGACAGATGTTGTCGAGCACCCACTGGTAGGTGCTTCCGGCCGAGTAGACGCCCATCTGCGGGGTGTACATACCGGGCACGACATGGCAGAAGTTCGCCACGCGAACGTCTCCTTCGGTCAACGGCACGTCGCTCGCGACCGACATCCACCCGGACGTGCCGATGTAGCTGTAGACGCGGCCGCCCGTGACGACGCCGGCACCGGCCGCGGTACACGGGACGTCCTCACCGCCGACGACGACGGGGATGCCGGTTGGCAAGCCCATCTCGCTTGCCGGACCAGGGAGCAACTCGCCGGCGATCTTCGTCGAAGGGTACACGTCGGGCAGCTTCTCGCGCGGGAAGTCCGCCGCTTTGAGGAGCTCGTCCGAGTACTCCATCTTGTGGATATCGAAGAAACCAGTGAGGCAGGCGTCCGACGGATCGGTCTGCTGACTCCCGGTCATCCGAAGAACGATGTAGTCTTTCGTGCCGAGGAAGTTGCTCGTCTTGGCGAACATCTCCGGCTCGTGCTCGCGGTACCACATCAACTTGAAGCCCGAGTAGAACGCCGGCTCGAATGCACAGCCGGTCGTGCGGTACCACGCGTCCAGGCCGATCTTGTCGAGAACCGACGCCGCCTGATCTGAACTGCGCGAGTCGAACCAGACCATCGAGCTCTCCCTGAGGAGCTTCCCGTCCTTGTCGACTGGCACGTTTCCCATTCCGTGGCCGTCAAGCGAGATCACGGCGATCTCCTTCGGGTCGATGCCGCTCTCGGCAACGACCTGCTGCGTCCCGGCGACGATTGCTTTCCACCAATCCTCCGGCCGCTGTTCCGCCCATCGCGGCTGCGGGTAGAGGGTCTCGTACCCGTTGAACGCCTTGGCGATCAGCGTGCCGTCCGCGTCGTAGAGAACGACCTTGCTGCCGCCGGTCCCCATGTCATGTGCCAGGATGTACTTCTTTGCCATGATCTCCTCCTTCGGATCCGTTGCGCCGATGTGGCAAGAGAAGCGCCGGGAGGCATCTGCCGCCCGGCGCCGCACGATTGATTGCTGCAGTCAGTAGGGACATGGAGTCCGCTTACAGGTTCGGGATGCTCTTCGCCTCGCCCGTCTCCGGCTTGCTTCGGCGGAGGGCGTCTCGCTTCACCGTGCTGACGAGGCTGATCCCCTCGCGGAATCGGGATCGAATAACCTCGATCGGAGCGCCGTCCTTCATCCCGTAGCTGACGCCCGAAAGCAGAAGAATCGGGCTCAGAAGCGGGATTCCGAGAAGCTCGGCGGCCTCACGCTCGACGATCTCCGAAGCCTCGACCCACCGGACGGATCGCTCCAACGGGCAGTCGTACGCTTCTTCGAGAGTCGCGTAGAGGCTTCCACGAACGAACGACTTCTCGCCGAGTTCGGGGAAACGCTCCGCCGAGAGGTAGGAGTCGCACAGGCAGAGCGGGTGCTCATGTAGAACGCGCAAACGGCGCAAGAAAAGGATCGGGGCTCCCGGTTCGAGGAGGAGCTCCGAAGCGATGTCGCGGGAGGCCTCGACGATCTGACGTCCGATGAGCTTGTACGAGACTGCGCCCTCCGAGAACTGCTCCACCGGACTCATGGAGTCGCCGAGCAGCGCGAGCTGGACGCGTGGGTCCTCCTCGACAAACGTTCCTTTCCCGCGAATCCGTCTCAACCAGCCCTGATTGAGGAGTTCCTGAATCGCTTTGTTGACCGTCGGACGGCTGACGCCGAAGCAAGTGCCGATGGCATCCTCCGATGGGAATTGGTCGCCCGCGGACACGCCGGCCTCTCGGATGAACCGCTGCAAGATGCGCGCCAACTGGAAGTAGAGCGGAATCTGCGAGTCGGTCACGAGTTCAATCTGGGCCTGGGCTGCGTACGCTTCGAGGATGCTCCCCCGCGTTTGTGAAGGCTGTGTCATCGCCCCTCCCTTCGGTCCCGGTAGTGTGCCTCGTCCCTCGAACGACGTCAAGTCATTCACTCAGAATGTTGCCATGACAACAGTGACACGACTGCGTTCTCTCGACGCCCGTCTCCTGCAATCTCATAATCTTGACAGCTTAGGCTGACAAGCTTATAGTCGCCGCGTGACCGTCGTCTCTTCAGCACTTGCCGATTTCGCAAGGAGGAACAGGTTGACGTTGTCGGGTACTTCGTCGATCCCGCTCTATTACCAGCTGTACCGTCTCCTTGAACGATTCATCTTCGAGCGGCATCTGAAGCCCGGCGATCGCTTCCCGGCGGAGGAGGCGATCGCATCGGCGTTCACGGTGTCACGGCCGACTGCGAATCGAGCCACGCGGGAGCTTCTGAGGCGTGGCTGGCTTCGCCGTGAACGCGGGCGGGGAACGTTTGTCGGAGCGAGTTCGCACGTGGAGTTGGCGATCCACAGCGACGAGCTGAGCTTCTCGGACCAGTTCCGGGAGGACCGACGCTTCGTCACTCGGATCGCGCTGAGCCGAACGCGCCCCGCGCCGGATGAGGTCTCCCACGCGTTGGGGCTCCCCGAAGGATCGCCGGTCGTCGAGCTGAGGAGGGTTAGGTCGATCGACGCTCACCCTCTGCTGGTCAGCGATGCCTACTTGTCGGCGGAACGGTTTCCGGCACTCGAGGCCGAAGAGATGGTCGATGGGTCGTTGTTCGGCACGCTGCGTGAGAAGTACGGCGTTTCCGTCGCGCGCTGCGAGCGCTGGCTTGGGGCGTCGGAAGTTGTCTCGCAGGAGGTCGCCGATCTCCTGCGCATTCCCCTGCTCGCTCCGATCCTTCTGATTCGTGCGCTGGTGTACGACACGGAGGATCGGCCGATCGCCTGCACGACGACGTTCGCCCGGGAGGGGATCTCCTTCCGAGCGACGGCGCACTCGCATCCGGAGAACGGCTCCGAGGCGGCGAAGACGTTCGCGCAGACCGTCGAGAGGGAAGAGAGGAGCGCCCCATGAAAGACGACATCGTCCTGGCCCACGACTTCGGAACGACCGGGAACAAGGCGACGTTGTTCACGCCGGACGGAGCGGTCCTTGCGAGTCACTACCTCCCGTACGCGACGGAGTACCCCCAGCCCGGATGGGCCGAGCAGGATCCGGAGGAGTGGAAGAAGGCGTTCGTCGGTTCGACGGCGGTCGTGCTCGAAAGGGCGGGGATCGGGAAAGACGACGTCGCTGCCGTGTCGTTCAGCGGCCACATGCTCGGGTGCATCCCGGTCGATCGCGAGGGGAAGCTGCTGCGGAAGCGGGTCTTCCTGTGGGCCGACCATCGGAGCCAGGAGCAGGCGGATCTGATCGAGGAACGAATCGGATGGGAGACGTTCTATCGGAAGACCGGGGGTGGCCTCGAGCTGGCGCTGTACCCGGCGGCGAAGCAACGTTGGATCAAGGATCACGAGCCGGACCTGTACGAGAAGACAGACCTGTTCCTGGGAACCAAGGACTATCTGATCCATTGGTTGACGGGCCGCTTCGTGACCGATTTTTCGGACGCGTCGAACACGGGCCTCCTCGACATCGAGAAGCGACGCTGGCTGGGGGAGATCGGCGACGCGCTCGACCTCGATCTCGGCAAGCTGCCGGAGGAGATCCTGCAGAGCGATGTCGTCGTTGGCCGCGTGAGCGGAGAGGCGGCCGGGGAGACCGGACTCGCCGAGGGGACACCTGTCGTACTGGGCGGCGGCGACGTGCCTTGTGCGGCGGTGGGAGCCGGCGTTGTCGAAGAGGGGACGGCCTACAACTACATTGGGTCGGCGTCGTGGGTGGCGGTCGCCGGCCGCCGTGCTGTCTTCGATCCCGCGATGCGGCCGTTCAATCTCTGCCACCTGGTTCCGGACATGGTCGTCAGTCAGCTTGCGACCTACTCCGCGGGGGTCGTTCATGAGTGGTTCAAAGATCAGGTTTGCCTGTCAGAGGTTCGCGATGCGGAGGATTCCGGAGCGAGCCCGTTCGACGCGATGGACGATGAGGCGGCGGGATCCCCACCGGGCGCAAACGGGCTCCTCTTCCTCCCGCACATGCGCGGCGGCGGCGCGCCGTTCCACGACCTGAACACGCGCGGCGCGCTCCTCGGGATGGAGCTTGGACATCGGCGCGCCGACATCCTTCGGGCCGTTCTCGAAGGGATCAGCCTGAACATCGCTCTCCTCTGCCGCGCGCTGGAAAGGGGCGTCGGGGTACCGATCGAGGAGCTGCGCGTCGTGGGGGGCGGCGCGAAGAGCCGCACGTGGCTAGAGATTCTGGCGAGTGCGATCGGCAAACCGGTGGCGACCCTTGCGGCGTCGCAGGAGGCGAACTGCCTCGGCGCCGCGATGACCGCGTACGTCGCACTCGGGGTGCACGACGACTTCCGAATCGCGGCGGAGCGAATGATCGACGTCGAGGATCGGGTTCCCGCCGATCCCGCCGCCGCCGAGGTGTATCGGAGGCTCGCCGACATCTTCGGTGAAGCGTACCGGCAGGTTTCGTCGATTCACGAGATGCTGAGAACTAGAAGCAAGTAACGGACTCCGCCATCTGACTGAAGGGGAGGTGATGGGCGGCGCACAGCACCGACGAGCAATCTTGTGGTGGGTGACACCATCGTACCAGAGGCGAACCAAGGAGGTAAGCAATGCGTTGGAACAAGGCCACAGTCGCTCTCGCTATCGGGCTGATCGCCCTTCTGCCGTTGGCCGCATGGGCCGCCGAGCGGACGATCGGCGTCGGAGCGCAAGGGCTCTCGAGTCCGTGCCCGACCCGAATGGCGAACGAATGGGCGAAGGTCTGCGATGAGAAGGGCTGGGACATCCTCAGTGTCGACGGCGGAGGAGACATGCAGAAGGTGATCGACGCAGCGCTCACGTGGGTTCAGATGGGCGTCGACGCGATTCACATCTTCTTCCCGCCGGCTGCCTCGATCGGCGAGCTTGCCGAGGCCTGCGAAGCCGCGGGGATTCCGCTGATTACGACCGGCTACGGATGCGGTCAGGGGCAGACCTTCGATGTGGGGATGAGCGACTTCGAGGGCGGAGTCAAGATGACCCAGTGGCTCTTCGACGCGCTCGGACGAGAAGCGAACATCGCCGTCCTGCATTGGGATCAGGTTCCGTGCCCGCGACAGCGGTACGGGATGCTCGAGGCGATGCTTCCTGAGTTCCCGGGGATCAACGTGGCGGCGAGCCACGTGGCGCAATTCCCTGGCGCCGGGGAGAGCTGCCGAGCGGCGATGGAGAACATCCTGCTGGCGCATCCTGAGATCGAAGGTGTCTGGGGCGCTTGGGATGAGCTCACGATGGGCGCTGTCCAGGCGATCGAAGCGGCCGGACGCGACGACATCGTCTGTGTCGGCATCGACGGCAACAAGTCGACGTTCGACGCGATTCGCAGCGGCGGTCCGTTCAAGATGACGATCGCTCCCGACTGGGAAGGCGGCGTCACGATTGCCCTCGACCAGTTGGAGACGAGACTCTGGCAGGGGCTCGACCCGATTCAGCCCCAGTTCTACATCGACATCCCGATCGTTACCGCGGAGAACTGCCCGCCTGAAGGCTGGTTCTACGGCGAGTGGGTCACGGCCGGAATGCCCGACGAGGCCAAGGACTAAACTCAAGCGAACGTGGCGGAGGCTCCTCGTGAGCCTCCGCCTTGGTTTCCGGCAGGTGGAAAGGCTAGTCTCCCGATGGCTTTGGACGAAGCGAGAGCGCTCCGACTCGAGATGCGGGGAATCACCAAGACGTTCCCCGGGACGGTTGCCTGCGAGGGCGTCGACTTCGATCTGCACAAAGGCGAGATTCATGCGCTTGTCGGGCAGAACGGAGCGGGGAAGTCGACCCTGATCAAGGTTCTCGCGGGAATCCACGCGCGTGATGACGGGGAGATCCTGATCGACGGAAAGCCGGTCGAGCATCTGACGCCGCGCCTCGCGCACGACCTCGGAATGCGCTTCATCCACCAGGAGCTCAATCTGGTTCCGCAATTCAACGTGGCGGAGAACATCGTCTTGGGCAACCCGTATCCGAAGCGGCCGGTCGTCGGCACGATCTCGTGGAGACGACTCAATCGACAGGTCAGAAGCATCCTCGATCATCTCGGCATCTCGATCGATCCGCGACGGGCGGTCCAGTCGCTGACGATCGCCGAGCAGTGGACGGTTGCCATCGCTCGCGCGCTGTACACGCGGGGGCAGATTCTGGTCATGGACGAGCCGACGTCTTCGCTCGCTCGGGATGACGTTCAGGAGCTGTTCGACCTGGTGCGCTCCCTGGCCGAGCGGGGCACGTCGGTCATCTACATCTCGCATCGGCTTGAGGAAATCTTCGAGCTCACAGAGCGCGTGACGGTCCTCAAGGATGGCCGGAAGGTGACGACGGCCGACGTCGCGGATCTTTCGCTGAGTGAGCTGGTCGGGCTGATGGTCGGCGGGAAGCCGCAGGAGCTCTACCCGACCATCGATCAGGAGCGCGCTTTGGGAGACGTGGCCATCGAGATCGAGGAGCTGACCAGCGCCGACGGACGGATCGTCGACCTTTCGCTCGAGGTTCGCGATCGGGAGGTTCTCGGCGTGACCGGTCTCCTCGGCGCGGGGCACAACGAACTCGCGGACCTCCTGTTTGGCGTGCAGGCGGTGGCTTCCGGTCGGATTACGCTCGACGGGAAGCCGTATCGGCCGACGACGGCGCGCACGGCGATTCGGCGCGGTGTCGGCCTCGTCCCGGCCGAGCGAAGAAGCCAGGGCGTTGTCGGCGAGATGCGGTTGTGGGAGAACATCATCCTCGCTCACATCAACCGCTTTCTGATCGATCCGATCTCACGGATCGTCCACGGCCGGCGCGCTCGAAACGCCGCTCTCGGTCAGATGAGAGCGCTTCAGATCGTGGCGACAGGACCGGATCAGGAAGTCCAGTACCTCAGCGGCGGCAATCAGCAGAAGGCGGTCCTCGCGAAGTGGCTGTTGCGAAAGCCCCGACTCCTTATCCTGAGTGAGCCGACGCGAGGGATCGACGTGTCCGCCAAGGCCGAGATCTACGCGCTGGTGCGGAAGCTCGCCGACGAAGGAAGCGCAATCCTGTTCGCCTCGACCGAGGTCGAGGAGCTGGCGGGCGTCTGCGACCGCGTCCTCGTGATGCGCGGTGGAAAGATCGCCGCCGAGCTGCCACGCGCGAGTCTGTCCGCTCAACGGATCATGGAGGCCTGCTATGGCGAGTGAGCCCGTGGCGAGGAAGACGCGCAACGGTCGCGCGAGAAGCGGCGGACTGGAGCGAGTGGGTCTCACGGTGGGGCGCCTCGGCACCGTCCTGGGGCTGCTTCTCCTGGTCGCGGTGTTCGCCGCGCTGAAGCCGAGCGTCTTCCCGACGGTCCGAAACCTCTTGAATATCTTGAACCAGATCTCGCTCCTCGGAATCTGCGCCGCAGGGCTGACGCTCTGTCTTGCGGTCGGCGAATTCGATCTGTCGATCGGCGCCGTCGCGACGCTCGGCGCGGTCCTGACGGCGGGGTGGATGCCCACGATGCATCCGGTCCTCGCCGTCCTCGCCGTCCTCGGGGTTTGCCTCGTCATCGGACTTGCCAACGGTCTGATCATCACGACGCTCCGCGTTTCGTCCTTCATGACGACGCTCGGAATGATGACCGTGCTGATGGGATTCAGCTACTGGTACACGAGCGGAAGCGGCTCGATCCTCTACAGCGGAATCCCGAAGCCGTTCCTGCAGATCGGTCGCGGAACGTTCCTCCACATTCCGTACCTGATCTTCGTGATGGCCGCGGTCCTCGTCCTGCTTCACGTCCTGCTGAATCACACGGCCACCGGCCGGCGAATGTATGCCGTCGGTGGAAGCCCTGAAGCCTCTCGTTTTGCGGGGATCCCGGTCAGACGGCTGAAGCTCCTTGGGTTCGCGTTGTCGGGCACCTTGGCGGGCCTGACCGGAGTCTTGCTTGTGGCGCGGCTTGGACTCGCCGAGCCCACGATCGGCGATCGATTCCTCTTCGATGCGTTTACGGTGGTCTTCCTCGGAGCGGCGTCGATCCGTGTGGGGCAGTTCCACATCCTCGGGACGCTGATCGGAGCGCTGATCATGGGGACGATCTTCAACGGGTTCACGCTCCTCGACGTCCCGTACCACCTTCAGCTGGTCGTGCAAGGGGCGATTCTGATCGTCGCGGTGACGTCGGCCGGTCTGTGGCAAGGCCTGCTGCAATCGGTCCGCGTGCAATCGGTCCGACAGCGGCCGAAAGAGGCGAGGAGCGACCGAGATGCCGCGTAGAGCGACCGAAGAGAACGCAGCCCCCCGATGGAAGCAGTGGCTGTCTGCGATCGGCGGACTGCGGAAGTACGGGATCATCGTGTCTCTCGTCCTGCTGTTCGCCATCTTCTCGCTGTTGCGACCGGGCATCTTCCCGACGGTCAGCAACCTGATGTCGATCTTGAAGCAGATCTCGCTTCTCGGAATCCTGTCGGCCGGACTGACGATCTGTTTGGTGCTCGGAGACTTTGACCTCTCGGTCGCGGCGGTTGCCACGTGGAGCGGGGTGATGGTCGCCGCGCTTCTCCCCCAGATGAGCATGTGGGCGGCGATCCCACTGGTCGTTTCGATGGGGATCGGGATCGGGCTGGTGAACGGGTTCTTCTCAGCGGTGATCGGGATCTCCCCGTTCATCGTGACGCTCGCAACGCAGACGATGCTCCGTGGGCTGACGCTGTGGTACACCGGCGGGTACTCGCTCTACTCCGGGATTCCGAGTGCGTTCATCCGAATCGGACGCGGCACGTTCCTCGGCATTCCGTACCTCGTCTACGTCATGCTCTTCGTCTACATCGTGATCTTCATCTCCGCAAACCACACGGCGTTTGGGAAACGGCTGTACGCTGTCGGTGGGAATCCGATCGCTTCTCGCTACTCCGGCATCCGCGTGATCCGCGTTCACCTGATCGGCTTCGTGATTTCCGGCGTGCTTGCCGCGCTGACCGGCGTTCTTCTGGCCGCGCGCCTCTCCTCGGGGCAGCCGCGTGCCGGTGAAGGGCTCCTGCTGAGCGCGTTCGCCGCCTGCTTCCTCGGAGCGACGACGTTCCGCCTCGGGCGATTCAACATCCTCGGCACGTTCGTCGGCGTCCTGTTCATCGGAACGCTCAACAACGGAATGGTCCTTCTCGGCGTGCCGTTCTATCTTCAGTACGTCATCCAAGGGGCGATTCTCATCCTGGCGATCGCTGCCTCCGGACTCGCCCGCTCGCTCGCCGGGGCTCGAGCTCGCCGCTAGCGGCACGTACCGGAGCGGGTTTGCCCCCGCTCGTGGACTCAGAGGTCGCAGTGCAGATCCCGATTGGAAAGTGTAGAGCCTCAAGACGTCTGGGGCGGCGGGGCCTCTGGCGCGCTCCAATAGCGCAACGTCTGCGGCGCTTCTCCTTTGGCTGGGACAGCGTGACACGGCTTGCCGATCAACCCGCACGAGAAGTTTGCCTTGACTCACAGCATCTGGTAGTGTGCATACGCGCATTAGTGATCCGGAGTGAGAGGAGGCGCGTTTGGCCACGAAAGCCAAGCAGCTCAAGATCCTCATCAAGGCCATCTGGGTGCTCAATTGGTTCAACTCCTGCGGGTTTGCGGAACTCGTTCCAATGGTTGGATCCAGGTGGGACATGGAGAGGTTCGGGATGATCATCACCGGAACCCCGCGACACGCGGATGTCCTATTCATCGCGGGGTATCAGACACTCAAGTCCATCGAAAGGGCCAAGCGAATCTACGAGCAAATGCCAGAACCAAAGGTCGTTCTGGCGCTCGGGTCGTGCACGATGTCGGGCGGCATGTACTGGGATTCGTACAACACCGTCAAGCGACTGAGCGATCATCTGCCCATAACGATGTACATCCCGGGCTGCCCTCCTCGGCCGGAGGCGGTCTTCGAAGCCTGCGGGAAGATCTTCCAGCACGTCAAGGAGATGTGATGGACAGCGTAGACAACGGGCACAGGCGCGCCGATCTTCTCGAGTCCACGAAACGGCGCTTCGGCATCGAGCCACGCGTCGAGACGGACGGGAGCATCTGGGTCTCGACGGAAGAGGGAGAACTGGGCGACCTGCTCGCGTTCTTGAAGGGCAGCGGGTTCGGCCATTGCTCGGCGATTTCGGTCACCGATTGGCCTGAGGACGGCGCGTTCGAACTTACCTATCACCTCTGGTCGTACGAAGCGAAGACCTTGCTGACCGTCAAGTCTCGCATCGGCCGAGAAGACGCGACGGTCGACTCTGCGGTTCCGTATTGGGGCCCGAGCGCAGGCATCCATGAGCGCGAGCTCCACGAGCTCTTCGGGGTGAGCTTCCGAGGGAACGCCGATCTCGCGCCGCTGTTCCTCGAAAGCTGGGAAGGGCCTCCACCGTTCCGCAGGGATTTCGATTGGCGGGCGTACGTCAGGGAAGCGTTCTACGATGAAGGAGATCCTCGTGACCGAAGCTACTGGGACTGAGGCGATGTTGAGAGGAGACCGGGACGCGGACGGTTTCGACCTCTACTTCGGACCCGTCCACCCGGGCTCGGGGAACTTCGGCGTCAAGCTGACGGTCGAAGGGGAACGAGTGCTTGCCGCCCGATCCGACCCCGGCTACCTCCATCGAGGCTTCGAGAAGCTGATGGAATACCGGACACCGATGCAGAACGCCGTCCTCTCGGATCGTCTCTGCATTCTCGAATCCCTGAACTGGAACCTCGTTCACGCGGAGGCGGTCGACCGGCTTTGCGAGACGGAGATCCCCGTCCGAGCGAAGTGCATTCGGGTGATCATGGCCGAGCTGTCACGGATCCAATCCCACATCATCTGGTATGGCGTGCTGTCGAAGGCGCTCGGCTTCGACACGGGGTTCAAGGTGGCGTTCGGCTATCGGGACTACGTGCTCGACGTGTTCGAGCTCGTGACCGGCGGGCGCGTGTACCCGGCGGGCTACATCTGCCCCGGCGGCGTTCGGCGGGACTTCCCCGACGGAACAAAGACGCGGATCGAAGGCCTCCTGGTCAAGCTGGAGGAGATGACGCGAGAGTTCGAGGCGTACGCCAGCGGGACGATCGATGCGAGATGTCGAGGCGTCGGCGTTCTCGACCTGAGTGACGCGCTGCGTCTTGGCGCCACCGGTCCGGTGCTGCGCGCTTGCGGCCTGGCCGCAGATGTCCGTCGGGATGCGCCGTACGAGATCTACGACGAGCTCGACTTCGAGATTCCGGTGCGTGAAGAGGGAGACGCGCTTGCCCGATCGCTCATCCGAAAGCGGGAGATCGAGGAATCGATCAAGATCGTCAGGCAAGTGCTAGGCCGCCTTCCGTCCGAGCCGCTGCCGGCGGTCAAGCCGAAGGCCGCAGGGAAGATCCCGGAGGGCGAGGTGTACGTGCGCAACGAGATCGCCCGCGGTGAAGCGGCCGTCTACTTGCGCAGCGTCGGAGAGGGCACGCCGTACCGGTGCAAGATTCGCGGACCGGACCTGCTGCACATGATCCCCGTGCTCGAACACCTGCTCGTCGGAGCCGAGGTGGCCGATGTGCCGGCCATCTACTGGAGCCTCAACATCTGTCCCGCGGACATGGATCGGTGATCGATATGCCACTCGGAGTGATTCCCCAGCTGATCAAGAACCTGTTCTCCCGGCCGATGACGGTCGCGTTTCCGCACGAAGCGATCCCGATTCCGGACGGATACCGTGGCGAGCACGCGTACGACATCGACCGCTGCACGGGCTGCACGCTGTGCGCGCGAGTGTGTCCAAACCGGGCGATCGAAATGGTCGAGGCGCCCGAACCGCACCGGGAGGCGCACCCCAAGACCTACCCACAGATCGACCTCGGGAAGTGCTGCTTCTGCGGGCTCTGTCAAGACATCTGCCCGAGCGGCGCGATGTCGTTGACCCAGAACGTCTTCCTCTCGACCAACGATCCGTCGACGGTCCTCCGCCCACCGTTCCCGGCGGCCGAGGAAGACGTGGGGTGAGGGACGCATCGGCATGGGCGCCGCTCCCGGTCCTTGAGCCGCGCAGTACGTCGCGCGATCCCTTCGCTCACGCTACCGCATTCCGAGTAGACTGGTGGGCGCTCCGAGGAACGTACGGAGCGCTCGCTGCTCGATCCTCGCGAGGCAAGGAGGAGAAACGTGGGCAAGCTGTTCTGGATTGTCGTCTACTGCTGGTCCGCCGGGCTCGCTATCGCCGTCGGTGCAGCGGCTGCAAGGTTCCTTCCCAGTGGTCGACGGGAGATCGTGCGCGAACTGACGCACGCAGCGATCGCCTTCGGCGGTGGCATTCTCGTGGCAGCGGTCGCGTTTGCGCTGGTGCCGACGGGATTGAAGGCGCTGCCGCTGTGGCTGGCGGTGCCTCTCTTCCTTGCCGGCTCGCTGCTCTTCATGTGGATCGATGCGCGACTCAGTCGACGAGTCGGTCCGAGGGCGCAGTTCATGGCGATGCTTCTCGACTTCCTGCCTGAGGCGGTCTCGCTGGGCGCAGTCTTTCCCCACGATCCGAGGCTCGGCGTGCTGCTCGCGATCTTCATCGGCGCGCAGAACCTTCCCGAAGGATTCAATGCGTACCGGGAACTCATGTCGACCGACGATCGCCCACGCCACGTTCTGCCGATGATGCTGGCCCTCAGCCTGTTGGGGCCCATCGCCGGGTTGCTTGGGTACTACGTGCTCCGGTCGGCGCCGCAGGCCGTCGGCGCGCTGATGCTCGTCGCCGGAGGAGGGATTCTCTATCTCATCTTCCAGGACATCGCGCCGCTCGTCCGCATGAAGCGACATTGGGCGCCGGCAATTGGGGCAACGCTCGGCTTCATCGTGGGAATGGTCGCCGAGAAGCTGCTGGCCTGAGAACGCAGGCTACTTGGACAGGACGTCCGCCAACTCGATCAACGCCGGATCGAGTGGCTTGACCTGTCCGACGACTTCGGAGAGTGGCGTGCCGACGACACGCCCTCCGACGACGCCCAAGACGACGCCGGCTGCGCCTTCCGCAAGGCTTTCGACGGCCGCTGCGCCGAGGCGGCTGGCGAGGAGCCGGTCGAACGACCCCGGTGCGCCGCCGCGCTGGACGTGTCCGAGGATCGTCAGGCGCAGGTCGAAGCCAAGCGTGGCGTGATGCTCCTTGAAGTACGAAGCGAGCCGCCTCCCATGCCACTCGGCGCCTTCGGCGACGATGACGAGCGCATGCCGCTTGCCGCGCTCGTAGCAGTCGTGAAGGTTCTGGGCAAGGCGGTCCGGATCGAGCGGCCTGTCCGGAAGCACCACGGCTTCGGCGCCGCCCGTGATCCCCGCGACCAGCGCCAGGTAGCCGCATTCGCGGCCCATCACCTCGACCAGGAATGCTCGGCGGTGAGAGGAGGCGGTGACCTTCAATCGGTCGATCGCCTCCAGCGCGATGTCGAGTGCGGTGTCCACGCCGATGGTCATGTCTGCGCCAACGAGGTCGTTGTCGATGGTCGAACCGATTCCGATCACGCGGGCCCCCAGCTCCGACAGGGCGTTCGCGCCCGTCTGTGTTCCGTTGCCGCCGACGACGACGAGCGCATCGATTGAGTGCCGGGACATGGAATCGATGGCCTTCTGCTGGCCGTCATCCGTCTTCATCTCCGGGCAGCGCGAACTGCCGAGCACCGTGCCTCCCTGCTGGATGATGCCGCCGACGTCGCGATACCCGAGCGGGTCCATCTCGCCGGCGATGAGTCCTGCGTAGCCTTGGCGCACGCCAATCATCTCCCAGCCTCGAGAAAGCCCCGTCCTCACGACGGCGCGAACCGCCGCGTTCATTCCTGGAGCGTCGCCTCCGCTCGTCAGTACTGCCACTCTGTTCATGCCGGGAGTCTATCACGCGTTCGGCGCTTGGGCAGGACGTGGGTGGCGCTCAGACAGATTGGGGATGGAGCATGCGGCAGAAGTGGAACGCGAGCTAGCGGCCGCCCGCTAGCTGCCCAGAAGGTGCTCGTCGAGGAAGTCGCGGGCGGCGCGTGGACCTTCGCCCCACCACCCGGTCGCTCCACCGTGCATCGCACCCTCCACGATGACGAGTCGAGAGACGACACCGGCTTTCTGCAGGAGTTCATAGAGCGTCTCTGCCTGCTCGACTGGCAGATACTGGTCCCACGTGCCGTGTAGGAGGAAGACGGGCGGATCGTCGGCGCTCACATGCGATACGGGGCTGGCGAAGGCCGCGAAGTCGTCGTCGCCTTCTTCGCATCCGAGGTAGCTCCACGGCGTGCCGCCGGCCATGGTCTGGAAGTCGGTCGTCCCGTAGTAGCTGCAGATCGCGGAGACGTCCGTGGAGACCTCCGTGTACTCTCCGATCGAGCCGGCGAGGTCGTCTTCGCCTGCGGTCAGGCCGAGGAGAAGTGCCAGACAGCCGCCGGAGGAGAAGCCCCACAGTCCGATCCGGTCCCCGTCGTACCCGAACTCGTCGGCGTGCGCCCTGAGCCACTGGACGGCCGCCCGCACGTCATAGAGCTGCGCGGGGAATTGCGCATCCGGCATCAGTCGGTAGTTCACGCTCGCCACCGCGTAGGTGGATCCGACGATGTTGCCGACGTCGTTGTAGAAGATCTCGAGCGACTGCTTGTCTCCCCCAATCATGCCCCCGCCGTGGATGAAGACGACCAGCGGCGGCGGATTCGACAGGTCGCGCGCCGGGAGAGTGAGATCGAGGGACAGCAAGGCCGGATCGACGTCGGGGAGAGTCGCGTACACGATGTCAAGATGGGATTCAGCGTCGGCGAAGGTCGGAGACGAGCGATCGGGCGTGTCTCCGGACGCGGCGTGAGTCGTGATTTCGTCAACGGTCACGCGAGACGTCCGCGTGTTTTCGTCGTCGCCCTTTGCGCGCAGAGTGACGTCGACCAGCTCGACTGGCTCGCCGTTGGCGTCGGGCATCGCGTAGAGCTCGAGCGCGCCCCGGCCATACATCCCCATGGTAATCGTCCAAGAGATCTCGTCCGCGCTCGTCGGGAAGACCTGGAGATCAAGCACGACGGTGGCCGGCACTTCGAGACAGCAGGGCTTCTCGAGTTTGATGGTCGGAGCGGTGTACACATGGAAGCTGTTGACCTTGTCTGCGGGAGCCCACCAGTCGACGACAATCTCCGCTCCCTCAACGCTGAGCTCGATCCAGTCCGATGTCGTTGACAGCTCCGCACGAAGTTCGTAGTACGTGGCTGCGAGGGCACCACAGCCAAACGCGAGGACGCCCGCCAGGACAACAGCACACACGACCCTTCGCGAACCTCTTCCTTGCGCAATCATCTCTGGGCACTGTAGTTCCTACCTTCTTCGCATGCAACCGTGCTCTTGAGGATCGAATCGGAAGGCGGCGACGTGCCTACAGAGCGAACGTCCTTCCGGTGGAGAAGTAAGCGAGTCGATCTCCGAGAATCTCCTTCAGGATCCCGTACGCTTCCGTCCCCGTGCAGTGGCCGGTGATGTACAGGGTCCCTTCGGACGCGAGCAAGGCTTCTGCCAGAGACCGGACGTCGCTCGGCTTCTCTGCGATCTTCGCTCGAGTGGGGCTGAACAGGTGGAACCCGCCGATCACGGCCTTGATTCGGCGGTCGGGAAACTCGGCGTGGATCGTATCAAGCACGTTCAGGATCCCGTTGTGGCAGCACCCGGAGAAGATGATGAGTCCGTCGCTGTCTCGAATCGCGAGAAGGGACTCGTGATCGAAATCATCGGCGACGAGGGTTCCGGACTCCTTCTTGAACAGGTTCCCGTTGCCGGCAGGGAGCCGATGACGGCGGGTGATCGTAGGGACGACGAACAGGTCCGGAGCGATTTCGGTCGTTGTCGACGGGAAGACGAAGCGATCCGGGTACCGATTGACGAGGGACCCGTCGAGCGAGATGTCCTTTCGAATGACATCAGCGATCTTCGCGACGTAGCGGCCGGTCATGGCTTGACGCGTCACGTAGATGGCGGCGGACGAGTTCGCGGTGAGGAAGTGGCCGAGTCCGCCACCGTGATCTGAGTGGCCGTGCGAGAGGAACGCGAAAGAGACGTCGCCGAGGTCCTGGCCGAGCGCCGACGCGTTCCTGCTGTAGAGATCGTCCGCTCCGAGGTCAAGGATGAAGGAGAGGCCGCCACGCTCGGCGAGGATGGAGATCCCGTGCTGGATCCCTAGTACATCGAGCCCTTCGCCGGCGTGGTTCTCCACCAGAACGGTGAAGGTCGTTCGGGCCCCAGGCGATGTCCAGGCGAAGACAGCGTCGGAAGCTGCGATGGCGCTCTTGGCTCGGCGCACCTCGGCCTTCATGTTCGACGCACGCGTCAGCCCGAACCGTGCGACGACCGCAAAGGCGACGAGCGCGATGGCTCCCAAGCAGATGGCGACGATCAGCCCTGCGTTCATCTTGACACCTCCCGTGTGACGCGCCGACTCGGGATTCCGCCAGCACGGGTGATTCTCTTCACCGCGGTGGCGCTTGCCAAGCGAAGAGAGTTCGGGCCTTGGCAGAAGAGATTCGCTCAATCTCAATCGAGCCTCGCTTCGTGTTTCCGAACGGCGGTGGCTCGGGGTAAGGTTGGAGGGCATAGAGGCCGCAGGATGGAGCTAAGACGACCGATCGACTCGAGAGCGTAGGATGCGAGAGGGGTCATGGGAGCGACGGAGAGGAAACCGCGGTCACTCGTGGCGAACGGGAAAGACAACGTCGCGGTTCTGTTGGACTCGGCGGATTCGGGTGACGCCGTGACGCTTCTCGATCGGAAGCTCGAGACGGTGGATTCGGTCGTGGTCCGAGAACCCGTCCAGCGGTTCCACAAGATTGCGATCCGCGAGATCGCCGACGGAGAGTCGATCGTCAAGCTCGGCGAGGTCATCGGCCGCGCAACACATCCAATCGCTTGCGGGGACCACGTGCACGTTCACAACGTCGAGAGCGCACGTCTCTCCGGAGGCACCCGATGAGTCGAGGAGGCTCGTTCCGAGGATTCCGGCGCGCAGATGGTCGGATGGGAATCCGCAACGTCCTGCTCGTGCTGCCTGCGGGGCAGTGCGCGAACCAGTTGGCTCTCGAGTGTGCCGCAGGCGTCCCCGGAGCGTTTCCGCTTCTGCACACGCAGCCATGCGCGCACCTCGGAGAGGACAACGAGGCCGCGAGGCGTTGCCTCGTCGGTCTCGGCCAGAATCCGAACGCTGCAGCGGTCCTTGTGGTCGGGATCGGGTGCGACTCGATCCCGGCGGAGGGGATCGCGGGGGAGATCGTCGGGACAGGGAAGCCCGTCGAGTGGCTGACGGTGGACTCGTGCGGGACGTGGGAGTCGGCAGCGGAGCAAGGCCGCGAGTGGCTCGCCCTTCAAGCGGCCGAGATTGCCTCTGCACGACGTGAAGAGGGCTCGCCGTCGGACATCACACTGGCCATCAAGTGCGGCGGTTCGGATTCGACGTCGGCGCTAGCGGGGAATCCGGCGATCGGGCGGGCGGTCGATCGATTGGTGGAGGACGGGGGAACCGTCATCTTCTCGGAAACGACCGAAGTCATCGGAGCCGAGCACCTGCTGACGGCGCGCGCGGCGACGCCAGCGATCGGCGCGCGAATCGCGGCGGTCGTGTGCAGCGTCGAGCAGAGCATCCTGAAGACGGGTGTCGATCCTCGCGGAACGCAGCCCACGCCCGGGAACATCGCCGGCTGACTGACGACGCTCGAAGAGAAGTCGCTCGGCGGGGTCATCAAGACCGGGTCGTGCCCGATCGCGGGCGTCTTCCCGTGGGGCGGACGGCCGGAAGGTCCGGGGCTTCATCTGATGGATTGCCCCGCCAACGTGCCGCAGCTGCTGCTCGGCTGGACGGCGGCCGGGGCGCAGCTTCTGGTCTTCAGCGTCGGGGGCGGGCTTCCGGCCCGGATTCCCTCGCTGATTGGCACGAACGTGGGAGGCCTTCCGCTTTTGCCGATCATCAAGGTGCTCAGCAACCCGCGGGATCGAGACGCCGCCTCGTACTTCGACCTGGACGCGAGCGCGATTCTCGACGGCCGCGAAACGGTGGATGACGTGGCCGTCGCACTCTGGGATTGGATCATCGGGACCGCCTCGGGCGACCACACGTACTTGGAGGACTACCCGGCGCCGGCGGTGCAGATCTGGGAGATGCTCGTGCGAGGACCGACGGTCTAGGATGCCGGACGACGGGAGAATCAGAGTTCCGTTCGATGACGTGCGAGTGGCGCTGGAGCGGTGTCTCCGGCCACGCTGCTTTCGGAGCGGACGTGCGGAGCGTTGCGCGCGCATCTTCGCGGAGAACGACCTCGTGGGGGTTGCGTCTCACGGCCTGAACAGATTCACGCGGTTCATCGAGTGGATCGAGCGCGGCTGGGTCGACCCCAGCCAAACCCCGGAGGTGGTTGCATCGTTCGGGAGTCTGGAGCAATGGGACGGACGCCTGGGGCCGGGCCCGCTCAACGCGCAGGACTGCATGGGCCGAGCGATGGAGATTGCCGAAGAGCACGGCGTCGGGATCGTGGCGTTGCGCAACACGAACCACTGGATGCGGGCCGGGACGTACGCGTGGCAGGCGGCGGAGGCCGGCTTCGCTGCGATCTGCTTCACCAACACCGAGCCGAACCTCCCGCCGTGGGGGAGCGAGAAGCCGGTGCTCGGCAATAACCCGGTGGCCGTGTCGATTCCGCGCTCGGGCGGGCGGCACGTCCTGTTCGACGGTGCGATGTCGCAATTCTCGTACGGTGCGCTCGAGACGGCTGTTCGGCGTGGTGAGAGGCTCTCCGTGCCCGGCGGGTTCTCGAGGAGCGGGGAGCTGACAGAGGATCCGGGGGAGATCCTAGACTCCCAGCGAGCCCTGCCGATCGGGTTCTGGAAGGGTGCGGGCCTGTCGCTGGTGATCGACCTTCTTGCCGCAACGCTGAGTGCCGGGAACACGACGCGGGACCTGGGGACGCAGGAGGGGGAGTACGGGGTCTCGCAGGTCTTCCTGGTTCTTGACCGCTCGCTTCTCGATTCGTCCGCTCAAGAGCGGATCGAGCGGACGCTCGTGGACCTTCATTCGGCGGGCACGACGGGCGACTCGCCCGTGAGATACCCGGGCGAGGGCCTGCTCGAGATCCGCAAGCGGAATCTTCGTGACGGGATCCCGGTCGACGAAGCCGTTTGGAACCAGGTGAAGCGCCTTGTCCGAGATCCGGGCAGGCTCCGATCGTGAAGAGGCGGTGCTGGAATGGCACAGCTTAGGAGAAGGGATCTAGAGGAGGTCGCGTACGCACCGTTGCTCCTTGACGATGGCTGGGAGATCTCGACGCCCGAGGCAGAAGGGTTGGACCCGGTGCTGGCCGCGCGTCTCTTCTACTACGCAGAGGAGGTCGAGACCATCGAAGCGCTGCTCGTCATCGTGAACGGTCGGCTTGTCGCAGAGGGCTACTTCAACGGCGGCGGGCCGAGCCAGAGCACGAAGGTGCAGTCGGTCCCCAAGAGGTACGTCTACGCGCTTGTGGGGACTGTGCTCGAAGAGGGATACATCGAGAGACTGCACCAGAGGATGATGGACTTCTTCCCTGAGTTCGAGGAGCAGATCGCCGATCCACGCAAAGGACGCATCACGATTCGCCATCTCCTCCAGATGCGGGCGGGCTTCCCTTAGGAGGAGTCATCGCAGGAGCTGTTCGACGTTCTGTATCGTGGATTCAAGCCCACGGACATCGTCGATCTCCCCCTTGTCAGAGAGCCGGGAACGGGGTTCGACTACAGCAACCACTCCTCACACATCGTGTCGATCATCGTGTCGCGGGCGACCGGAATGGATGCGCTGGAGTTCGCACAGCAGAACTTGATCGCGCCCATTGGCTCGGAGTTGACGCAGTGGACCGCATGCTGGGAGGGGTATCGGTGCGGTCACGCCGAGATCTTCCTGCCGGCGCGGGAGATGGCGAGATTCGGACTCCTCTACCTGAACGATAGGAACTGAGAGGGAGAGCAGGTCGTCCCTGCATCCTGGGTCGAGGCATCTCTGCAGACCTACTCGGACGATGGATTCTACTACAGCCTCGGCAAGAACTACGACGACGTCGGGTACGGCCATCAGTGGTGGTCGGCCGTTTCCGGGGGCCACCCATTCAACTTCGCCTGGGGACACGGCGGGCAGCAGATCACGCTCGTGCACGATTACGACATGGTCATCGTGGTGAAGGCGGATCCGCTTCGCGGCCAGCACGGCAGCAGGCCGTGGAGCTGGGAGAAGGAGAATCTCAGCTTGGTTGCGAACTTCATCGAAGAGCTTCCGTAGCCCCGAACTGGTCCCTCTCCGATGTTGTCACGGCCGTGCGAGCGGACGCAGGGCGTTCGTCGGTCGCTACGCGGCGGACGGTGTTGGGTGCGTGAATGAGCACACGAGCTGTCAGCACGCTGAGTGCTAGAATGCATGCGAGATGTCCCGCTATGTTCGGCCGCTTCACCCGATGGGGCGACGGCGCAAGGTCGGAGGCAAGGCCGCCGGCCTCGAGTCGCTGATCTCCCTGAACTTGCGAGTGCCCCAGACCTTCGTTGTCTCCGCCAGAGCACGTGATCACTACGGCGTACCGCGCAGGCGGGAGAAGATCCTCCCGAGGCTCAAGCGCGAACTGACTGCGCTGAGTTTGGCTTCGAGCTGCGAAGTCGCGGTCCGGTCCTCGGCCGCCACCGAGGATGGCGTTCAGGAAAGCCTTGCAGGCCGGTACGAATCACACCTCCATGTGCGAGGTGTCGAGGGGATTCTCGAGGCGCTTCGATCCGTGTGGACATCCGGCGGTGATAAGTCGTCTGAGAGAATGGATGTCCTCGTGCAGCAGATGATCGAGCCCGCCGTTGCGGGCGCATCCTTCAGCCGAAACCCTGTGACCGGGGCGGATGAAGTCGTCGTCGAGGCGGTCGAAGGCACCTCGGAGAGCTTTCTGCAGGGAGGCGTTACGCCACGGCGCTGGACGATCCAGAGTGGCACGGTCAGCTCCGACTGGGATCTGCTACCGACGGGAATTCTCCGGGAAATCGTCGAGACGTCACGACGCGTGGCGCAGGAGCTTCGGTACCCGGCGGATCTCGAATGGGCGTACGATGGCAAGACGCTCTGGTGGCTTCAGGTTCGTCCGATCACATCGCTTCGAGGGCTTCCGATCTACTCGAACCGGATCTCGCGTGAGTACCTGCCCGGCCTCGTCAAGCCCCTGGTCTGGTCGATCAATGTCCCGATGATCAACGGCGCGTGGGTCGACCTGTTCGAGCGCGTGGTGGGACCGCTGACGATCGACCCGCTCTCGTTGGCGAAGCAGTTCCACTACCGCGCGTACTTCAGCATGAGCGGCATGGGGGAGCTATTCCGCAAGCTTGGTCTGCCTGAGGACGCCCTTGAGCAGCTGCTGGGGCTCGTCCCTTCGGCGGGACGTGCGCCTCTCGGGTTCCGGTGGAAGATGCTGCGACACTTCCCTCGCCTTGTGCGCTTTGCCGCCATGCTGATGGCGTTTCATCGAACGGTCCCTCGGTGGGAGGTGCGAATGAGGCTGCGCTTCGCGCAAGCAGAGCGCGAGCTTGCCGGCGTAGGGTCTTTGGACGAAGCCGTGCAGTGGGCCGACATGTTTCTGCCGCTGATGCGTGAGACGTCGAGGAAGAGAATCGTGAGCCTTCTCCTGCACATGGCCGTGGGAGGGCTTGCGGGAAGAGCCGGGGACGACTCGGAGAACGAAGGCGCACTCCCGGCCGGCGTCGGAGAAGAACTCCTCGCGTTGTACGACCCGTCCGCATCCCTACGCAGGATCGCGAATGCCCTGGAGGATCTCCCGACCGAAGCGCGCGAGGCGCTTCGCGCCGGAATGGTGATTGAGCTTCCGAACGACAAAGTGTGGCGGACGGTTCAAGCAGAACTGCAACGGTTCATGGAACGATTCGGGCACGTGAGCGAGAGCGGCAATGACTTCTCGGCGCCCTGCTGGGAGGAGAATCCGGCGTCGGTGCTTCGTTTGGCACTGCAATCCTCGAGCAAGAGTGGGGATGATGCGACGACCGCCGAGGCTGGTCCGTCGTCAAGACGGCGGCGCAGGTGGAGCCGACGTCTGGGCGTTCGTCGAGTCGACCGCGAGAGGATCGGCCTGGTGGCTTCACGGGGCTTCCATTTGTTGCGGTTGTGGTCACTGCGATGTGGCGGACTGCTTCTGCAGCGCGGTTGGGTGAGCGCGGAGGAGGACATCTTCCTTCTGTCGATGGACGAGCTCCGTGGGATTGTTGACGGGCGATGTCCCGCTGACGAAACGAAGGCGCTTGTCGAAGGCAGGAAGACAGAGATGGGGAAGGCCGAGGAGCTGTCTCTCCCCGACACGGTTCTCGGCGACGACGTGCCCGAAGTCCGCAGTGGGGTCTCGGAAAACGATGGCACGTTTCGCGGCATCGGGACATCGAGAGGGATCTTCGAGGGCGACGCCCAGGTCATCCGTTCGATGAAGGAGTTCGAGCAGTTCCGCGACGGGCGTGTGCTGGTGATCCCTTACTCAGACATCGCATGGTCTCCGCTGTTCGCTCGGGCCGGAGCCATCATCGCCGAAGCGGGCGGTCTCCTCTCCCACAGCTCGATCGCTGCCCGGGAAGCCGGGATCCCCGCTGTCGTGTCTGTCTCGGGCGCATGCACGAAGCTGGAAGGCAAGCGTGTCTTCGTGAACGGAAGGGACGGGACGATCAGGATCGTCGAGTGACGAAGCGAGCCAATGCCTTGAGCCGGAAGGCGGCGCGCGTGAGGGTCCCTCTGAGCTGCAGCAGCTCCGCCTCGTCGGAGAACGATCGGATGTGCCCGTTGCGGCGCAGCTCCCGGAACTGCCGCAGTTCGCGGCGCATGGCAATCACTCGGACCGCGAAGACACCGACCGCGAAGAACACGTGGGGAAGGTCGGCGAATCGGACGTAGAGCCACGCCGCCGCCACCAGCATCGGAGCGAAGCGACCGACGTAGGTGCGAGATCGTGTGACGAGTCCGAGTAGGAGGGCCGCGGGGTAGGCGATGAGTGGCGTGGGCCAGTCGATGACGAAGAGCCCGCCGATTGCCGGTGACTGACCGCGGCCGCCGCGGAATCGGTGGAAGAGGGGCCACACATGTCCCGCCACGGCGCAGCCGGCTGCGATGAGGTGGTACGTTGCTTCAGGAAACGCCAGGCGGAACGCGAGCGTCACAGCGGCCGCCTTGGCCATGTCGAGGAGGCTCGTCAGACAACCGTACCGCGCGCCGAGCTGCAGGCGGACCGCCGTCGCCCCGACGGCTTCGGACCGCAGGAATGCGTCCGCATCCGGGACAGCGAGCTCGATAGGGCGCAGGGATTGCCCGCGTCCGAACAAGCGCACGACGACCAGAGCGAACGGAATCGAGCCTGCCAGGTATCCTGAGGCGGCCGCAAGGAGCGCGACCCAGAGTCTCACGACGACGACACCTCCTACGCGTCTCGCGGCCGGTTTGCATCGAGCGAGCTACAGCGGTCGGAAGAGCCTGGAACCCTCCTCATGAGTATAGTGGGACGAACCGCCATCGGACGAAACGGAGCCAAGGGAGGGGAGCGATGCGCGCTTGCCAGAGAGTTGTGTTCTCCATCTTGCTGATGCTGTTCGTAGGTGTCGGCGTCACAGCGTTCGACGCTCCGGATCTGGCTGGGCCCCACGAGTGGGAGACCTATCAGACCGAGCTGCGCGACGAGGCGAGGAACCGGTCGATGGAGCTGGAGGTCTTCTATCCGACCTGCACGTCGGATGAAGCGGCGGTCCCGCGGCCGCTTGTCGTGTTCAACCATGGGTTCCTGCTTTCGGCGTTGGGGTACCGCTCGTATGCGGAGCGTCTCGTGTCTCACGGGTTCGTGGTCGCTCTGCCATCATTCCCGACGTCGTTTCTCAGCGTGCATCACGCCAAGCTGGCGGAGGACGTTCGCTACGTGATCGACTTCCTGGTCGGCGCGTCCGAGGATCCAGCTCATACGCTGTTCGGGCGAATCAATCCGGAGCGGATTGCGACCTCCGGGCATTCGCTCGGCGGCAAGCTGAGCCTCCTCGAAGGGGTGTCTGACGAGCGCGTCGATGCGATCGCGGTGCTCGACCCGGTTGACGAGGGCAATCCACTCTGGGAGGATCCGGTTCGCTATCCGAGCGTCGCCCCGGAGCTGATGCCGGAGATTCACGTTCCCCTGCTGTTCGTCGGGGCGGAGTTGGGGAAGATCCTCGTCAGCTTCAGTCCGTGCGCCCCGGAGGACGAGAACTACCAGCGCTTCTACGAAGCGGCGAACTCCCCGGCGATCGAGATCACACAGCTCGACGTCGGACACGGGCAGTACGTCGACGAAGGTGCGGAGGATGAGGACGACCCGTGCGCTCGTGGAGACGTTCCGAGCAACTGGGTTCGATCCTCATCGGCCGCGTACCTGGCTGCGTTCTTCCTCGGTCATCTGACTGACTCGCAAGAAGCGCTCGACTGGCTCGACGATCGGCTTGCCCAGGACGTTGCAGAAGGTCGGATCCTGTTGCGTGAGAAGTAGGGACCAAGCGGAACGGGAGCAGAGGAGGTGGCTCAGATGCTGAAGCTGGGCGATACGGCACCATCCTTCGAACTGATCTCAGACACGGGAGACGCCGTTCGATTGGATGACTTCAAGGGGAAGCGCGTGATCGTTTACTTCTACCCGAAGGCAGACACACCGGGGTGCACGAAGCAAGCGTGCGCGATCCAGGACATCGGCCCTCAGATCGAAGATGCCGGCGTGACTGTGATCGGCATCTCGCCGGACCCGCCGGAGAAGCTGGCGAAGTTCCGTGCCAAGTACGGCCTCGGCTTCATCCTCGCCAGCGATCCTGAGCACAAGGCCGCGGAGGCGTACGGCGCGTGGGGAGAGAAGTCGATGTACGGCAAGACGTACACGGGCATCGTTCGCTCGCACGCCGCGATCGACGAGAACGGCAAGATCGTCGCGATCAAGAACAAGGTCAAGCCGCTGGAGACGGCGAAACTCTGGGAGGTCTGGAAGGAGAGCTAGGTCGAGAGCCCCTGGCCTGCGCGTCTCCCGGTCCGCCACCCTACTGTGAGATGACGAGGCGGTCCGGCCTGAGTGGTTTGCCTTGCACAGCGTGCCGCTGGCGAGTTCGATGAGCGCTCTCGGAGGCGGATGTGATCATCGCTTTTGAGAGATCGGGAATGGAGGACGCCCCGGCGCGGTTTCGCGCCGGAGCGCGGCTCCCGGTGGTGCGGCAAGGAGGAGGCTACTCGTCCGCAGTGGCTCCACAGGATCGGGTCGCGCGCTCGGAGCTGAGGTGCGGAAACGGATTGCGTTCACCGCGCGGATGTCGCCCTACACGCGACCGATCATCGCGAAACGGCCCGAATCAGCCCGTCCTCTGGTGTTGGAGCCTAGAACCTAGCGAGCAGCAGCACGGCGTATCGTCCGGAGGTGAAGGGTCGAGCAGCTACTGACTTCGCAACCAGGCGCGTGCTTCCTCCTGGCTCTTGAAGGCATTGAGACGGCCGCCTCGCCGTGTGGCCGCCTTGGTTCCCAGCTTCCGTGGATCGAGATCGGGGCCTGGCACGATCACGGCAACGGGAATCGGCCGAGTGGCTCTGGCCTGGAGTGCTGCAATCTCGGACCCGGCCTTGATGCGATCCGCCCAGGAGAGCGCGCATTTGGTGCGCGTGAGATCCAGGATGAGGCCCCGGGAGTTCGATTCCTCCACCGACTTCACGGCACGACGGACGACGCCCAGCAGCTTCTGAGCGACTGGCTCTCCCATGTAAGAGACGCGGAGATAGCGAGGATTGACAAGTCTTCTCTGGTCTTCGCTCATGTGATCCTTCTTGGCCGAATTGTACCGTCGCAACGGTTCGACGCAACGCCAGAAGCGCCTGCCGGAGGAACGAATGCCTCGAACCGGCTGTCATGAGTGCCCTGACGCGTCAACCGCTGTGCGAGCACAGGAGGAGATATGTCAGAGCGCTTCGGAAGCTATGATGGGCCTATGGCACCCAAGATCTGCTTGCGAGATGTCCAAGATAGCGACCTGCCTATCTTCTTCAGGCAGCAGCGTGACCACGAAGCTTGCCGAATGGCCGCCTTCCCATCGCGCGACTGGGAAGCGTTCATGTCTCACTGGGCAAAGATCCGAGATGACGAAACGACCACCCTCAAGACCGTGGTCTGTCAGGGCGCCGTAGCCGGGAACGTAGTCCTTTGGGAGGTGTCTGGGGAATCCAGGATCGGCTACTGGTTTGGGAGAGAGTACTGGGGACAAGGCATTGCCGCGGAGGCACTATCTCAGTTCCTTCGACAGGTGAGGACAAGGCCTTTGTACGCGCACGTAGCGAAGAAGAACTTGGCCTCGATCCGGGTTCTGCAGAAGTGCGGCTTCACGATGTCCGGGGAAGCCGCGTTCTCTGATGGGGACAACGAGCGAGGAGAGGAGTTCATCTTGACACTTGACCTTCAACCCAAGATCCAGTCCAAGCGCAATGTCGAGATCGACATGGTGTAACGTTTAGGGGAGACATCAAGGATGCGCACAACGAGGTTCTCCGAGACCGGGATAGGAACAGCGGTTTGGAGCCTGGGGGACTGAATGTAGGACGCGTTCGTGCATCGCAGCTTGGTGATGGATGTCCCGGGCTGTCCCGTGACGGCGACTGACATGCGGTTCAGGTGTAGGCTTTCAGCATTCCCCAGTCTCTCATGCGACTGCGCCGAGCTGATCGATTGTACAAGCATTCGAATTGAGTGGTAGTCGAGACCGCCGAAGGCTTGCTTCTGAGTTGCGACTCTCATTGGGATTGCAGTGATTCTGTAGCCTACAGTATGGTCGTGGAGGAGCAACTGAGTCGGGGGGAACGAGATGACAGAAACTACTCCGGGAAGAAGCGTAGGACCGGCAACTGAGGCCGGAGCCGTTCGGCTGCCAGCGTTCGACTACCTGCGATCGTTCGGTGTCCTGTTGGTGCTTTTGCATCACGCAGCGCTTGCGTACGTGACGTTCGGGTTCCTGAACCCGTACGACTTCATGCAGACGTTCAGCCCGGTGGTGGACGGCTTGAAGTGGGCCGGCTTCGATCGAATCGTTCTCGTAAACGATACCTTCTTCATGCCGTTGCTCTTCTTCGTCTCGGGGCTCTTCGTATGGACAGGCTTGCAGAAGAAGGGCGTCCTGCGCTTCCTGTCCGCTCGATTCTTGCGACTCGGACTCCCGTTCATCTTCGGCCTCGTCGTGATCATTCCGGTCGCCTACTACCCGACCGTGCTGGAGAATGGTCTGGTCTACGGCGTCAGCCAGGGATTCGGAGCTTTCTGGCTCGACTTCGTCAAGGGAGGCTTCAACCCGCCCGGGCCGCTCTGGTTCGTCTGGCTCCTGCTGACGTTTGACCTCATGGTTGCGCTTTGGTACGGCTTCCTGAAGCTGACGGGCCTGAAGTCCTCAAGGACCAGCAGCCCCGTTCTCGACAATCCGATCCTGTTCGCGGCCGCGCTCATCGGGCTTTCGTTCGCAGCCTATCTGCCGATGCGCATTGCCTTTGGCCCAGGGCAATGGGGAGGGACGGGACCGTTGTGGCTGGAGATCGTGCGGGCATTCTGGTATCTGCTCTATTTTGGGATGGGCGTTGCAGTCGGAGCACGTGGTCTAAATCGAGGTGCGTTTCGCTCGGATGGCCCGTTTGCCAACTACTGGTGGGCCTGGCTGCTTGCCGGGGCCGGCTCGTACGGGGTCCTGACCTGGATCTACTCGTCGCCGGATCTCTCGTCAAGGTTTGGGGTCTACGTCTTCCTCATTGAGGCTGCACTCGTCGTGATCGGGCTAACAGCACTCTTCCTGAGAGTATTCAGGAAGCCGATCCGCGTCCTCGACAGCCTAAGCCGCAACAGCTACGGAATGTACTTGGTGCACTACCTGATAATCATCTGGCTCCAGTACGCCGTGCTTCGCGCAAAGATCGCCTTGGGCTGGAAGTTCGCAATCGTCTTCGTCGGAGGCGTTGCGATCTGCTGGATCGCGACAGCGGCGCTGCGCCGTGTCCCCGGAGTGCGGAGGGTCATCTAGGTTGGGCGCGGCATGCATTTGAGCACAGACTTGGGGGCGCCCGGAGGGTTGAGAGCATGAACAGAGTACGATGGCTTGCTGCTGCGGCCCTGATTGCAGGGATCCTGATTCTGTCTGGCTGCCTTCCCCCTTCGGAGGATGATCTTGCGGCAGTCAACTACACGCCTCTTGATGCAGGGGATTGGGAAGTCTCGACACCCGAGGCCGAAGGACTGGATCCGATGCTTGTCGCCGAGCTCTACTACAACGCGGCGCAGATGGAAACGCTTCGCGGGTTGCTCGTTGTCAAGAACGGCCGACTGATTGCCGAGGGGTACTTCAACGACGGGTCGATCGATCAGACGGCGCGACTGCAGTCGGTGACGAAGAGCTTCACGTCCGCTCTCGTTGGGATTGCGTTGGAGGAGGGGCTTCTGACAAGCGTGGACCAGAAGATGCTCGAGTTCTACCCGGAGATCGTAGACATGATCACGGACCCGAGGAAGGGTGAGATCACGATCCAGCAGCTGCTTCAGATGCGCGCCGGGTACCCGTGGGAGGAGACGCATCCGGACCTCTGGGCCGGACTGCTTTCGGGCCACTATCCGCCGTTGATCGAGGCTTTCCCGCTCATCGCCGACCCGGGAACCGAATTCCACTACAGCAACCTGACCTCCAACTGGCTCGGCATCATCGTCGATCGCGTCAGCGGCATGAACCTCAAGGCCTACGCCGAGGCACACCTGTTCGCGCCGATGGGGATTGAGCCGGGCGACTGGGGAATGGATGCCGAGGGCCACAACAACGGCTGCGGCGACCTGCACCTGCGGATTCGCGACGCGGCCAAGTTCGGCTTGCTCTACCTGAATGACGGCGAATACCAGGGCGAGCAGATCGTCTCCGCCGACTGGGTGGAGGCGTCGCTTCAGTCGTACACGCAGGACGCATTCCGGGAGATCGATGGCAAGAAGGTTGGCCGGTACTTCGAGAACATCGGGTATGGCTACCAGTGGTGGTCGGCCACCATAGGCGATCACCATGTCGATTACGCGCACGGGCATGGCGGCCAGTTGATCGTTCTGATCGATGAGCTAGACATGGTCGTCGCCACAACCGCCTATCCCTTCTGGTTGGAGCACACCGGTGAATCCTGGAAGAACGAGAAGGCCTGCTTCAATCTGGTGGGGGCGTTCATCGATTCCTTGCCGTAGGAGCCGTGGAGCGCCGGCCCGTGGAGGACCGAGCCTTTGGAGTAGGGAGTCTGATTCCAGGCGGATGGCGCCTGGGGGCTGAGTGTCGGGCGCGTTCGTGCGTTGCTGGGTGATGACGTCTGCGCCCCAATTGCCGCTACTGATCGGCCGGCGACTCTATCCCCCGGTCGAGTCGGTGTTCTTCTCTTTCGGCCACGCAACACCGAAAGCGAATCGGGCGAGCGCCGTCAGCGGCAGCTTCTCTGCTGCCCCTTCTGTGAACCAGGCACAGTGATCCGTGGTTCCAGCGGTCTCCGGCCGTAGCACTCCCTCAGGTACTCGGACTCGATAAAGGAGGCCCACGTGGTGAACCGTATCGCCACGTCTCTCCTCAGTGTTGGGATACACCTTCGAAAAGACACGTTGGACGAGTTCCATTCCGGATGCCTTCAAACCAGTCTCCTCCAGGATCTCCCGCACGACAGCGTCTTCAGGTGGTTCGCCCCAATTGACACCTCCGCCTGGGAGAGTCCAGTAGCCCGCTTCGATGCACTCCGCGCTCAGACGACATAGAAGGAGGCGATCGTGGGTATCAAGAGCGAGCGCGTACGCACCAAGATATGGATGCTGCTTCCGCCTACATGCGTCTTGCTCCACTTGACCTCCCTCCCGACTTCGAGCGACTCGACTGGCTCGCCACTTCGACGAGTTCACACCTTGCCTTCCAGGAGAGAGTAGCAGGTGAGCGCAGAAGGTGCTAGCCAGACTGCAAAGGCGAACGGTGACCACGCCCCGTGCGGCATCGACTCGCCCGACAGGCTGGCTTCCAGTGTGTTGCGTCTTGCAGACGCGGATAGGCGCTCTCGCAAGGCGAAGGAGTAGGGGCGGTTTGGAGCCTGGGGGACTGAATGCAGAACTCTCTTGGTAGCGTGTTCGTGGAGCTGAAGCTGGATTCTCCAGCAGATGAAACGCAGTACCTAACAGAATAGTCGCGAGGCGGGTGTGGGGCAAGTTGTGGTTTGGTCGAATACGCGTATACTAGTACCATAATAAGCCTGAAAGGGGCTGCATGGCGCGACTACTCGAGATGTCTGAGGCAACAGCCCTGGGACTTCACGCCATG
>Ga0272441_10001480_pt1 | contig 50107 bp, 46 predicted proteins | sample SSMProp6N_FD_193582 | JGI IMG/M metagenome (GOLD analysis project Ga0272441, IMG submission 193582) | Marine sediment archaeal communities from Little Sippewissett salt marsh, Falmouth, MA, United States - SSM-Prop-6N | ecosystem: Environmental > Aquatic > Marine > Wetlands > Sediment ... | reverse complement strand
CTGAAAGCTAAGGTTTTAGCATTTGTCGAGTACTTCAACAGGACTATGGCAAAGCCGTTCAAATGGACTTATCAAGGCAAGGCACTTGCTGTGTAACTATAGTCTTATTTAAGCCCAAGTGTACTAGCAGGACTGAAAGGAAAATCAATAGATGTAGTATACACAATCCCTGTTATTGATCGCCTCTTAGAAGCAGGAGTACCTGGTGTAACTAGCGGCACATTAAAGGACGAAGACGCAGACTGCATATTGTTAGAAAAGGAAAACGGCATGACAGAGTATTTGATGAAGTCTGCCATAATAAGAATTGTCCCTAGGGTTCGAAAATAGGAATAAGGCAAGCTTTGGAACTATGATGAAAGCAGTCCTTCCGAGGGTCAGTCGCATCACCCGACACTAATTAGAGCATAACCATAGTCACGTTCCTGCTCACGGTCTCTATTTACCTGATAGATCTTAGGTGCTGTCCTCAAGACTTTTACCGTGATTTTGACCTGCTTCACTCAATTCGAGCGTGTGTTTGATATAGACGTTCAAACAATCATTAATTGTTTAATTGGTATCATTATTGAGGTAATTTATGGCAGGACAATTCAGTGGCACACCGATATACATACTCAGAGAAGGCAGCCAGAGGACTGCCGGACGAGATGCACAAAGATCGAACATCATGGCTACCAAAGCAGTTGCTGGCGCGGTAAGGACCACTCTTGGCCCCAAGGGCATGGACAAGATGCTGGTAGACACCTTAGGAGATGTTGTGATCACAAACGACGGTGTCACTATACTCAAAGAGATGGATATAGAGCATCCTGCGGCCAAGATGATGGTGGAGATCGCCAAGACCCAGGACCAAGAAGTAGGAGACGGCACGACCACCGCTGTTGTGCTGGCAGGAGAACTGCTTAAGCAAGCCGAGGGATTGCTGGAGCAGGAGATTCATCCAACGGTAATTGCAGCGGGCTACAGAGCTGCGGCTGACAAGTCCATGGAAATTCTCAAGGGCTTAGCCGTAAGCGTCTTGGCAAAAGACGAAGATCTTCTCAGGAAAATCGCCATCACGGCCATGACCGGTAAAGGCTCTCAATCGGCCCGCGAAGAACTGGCTGACATGGCAGTTAAAGCAGTCCGTGCAGTGGTGGACGAGGACGGGACTGTCGATACCGACAACATTACTGTGGAGAAGAAGGTAGGCGGCGGCATAACCGACTCCTTGCTTGTTAGCGGAGTGATCATCGATAAGGATCGGCTCCACCCTAGCATGCCAAAGTCGGTCACTGATGCCAAAATCGCTCTGCTCAACGCAGCTGTGGAGATCGAGAAGACTGAGGTCAATGCTAAGATTCAGATCACCTCCCCAGATCAGCTCCAGGCTTTTCTGGACCAGGAAGAGAAGATGCTCAAGGGCATGGTCGATAAGATCGTGGCCACTGGAGCCAACGTACTATTCGTGCAAAAGGGCATAGATGATCTGGCCCAGCACTTCCTGGCCAAGGCCGGGATCTACGCATTACGCAGGGTTAAGAAGAGCGACATGGAGAAGCTCGCGCGCGCCACAGGTGGAAAGGTCATCACCAGCATTCACGAGATCTCCAAGGACGATCTGGGCAAGGCGGGCCTGGTCGAGGAGAAGAAGGTCAGCAATGAGAAGATGACCTTTGTCCAGCAGTGCGATAATCCCAAGTCCGTGTCCATAATCTTGCGCGGAGGAACGGTGCACGTGGTCGATGAGCTGGACCGGGCCATGGAGGACGCACTGAGAGTCGTCGGCGTAGCTTTGGAGGATAAGATGTTGGTCGCCGGAGGCGGCGCTCCAGAGGTGGAGCTGGCACTGAGACTCAGGGCGTACGCTTCCACCGTAAGCGGCCGTGAGCAGCTGGCCATCGAGGCCTTTGCCAACGCCATGGAGGTCATACCCAAGACCCTGGCAGAGAATGCTGGCCTTGATCAGATCGATACGCTTGTCGCGCTGCGCAGCGCCCACGAGAAGGGCATGAAGGACGCAGGCTTGGACATGGATACCGGTAAGCCTGTGGAGATGCTGAAGCTGGGAGTCGTCGAGCCTCTACGGGTCAAGACTCAGGCCATCAAATCTGCAACCGAGGTCGCGGTAATGATCCTTCGGATCGATGATGTCATAGCCTCCAAGTCTGGGCCAGGAGGCATGGGCGGAATGCCTGGCGGAATGGGTGGTATGGGTGGTATGGGCGGAGAGGACTTCGAGTAGGTCCTAACCCCCATTCTGCGATCCCCAAAGGGAAAAACAGGGAAAAAATGGATAGAACCAATCTGTTTGGTGACATAAAGAAGACCTGGCCGGAGAAATTCGCATCAGAAGATGTGATATTCAGCCATATACATCCTGGCGATAAGATCTTCATAGGCACGGGCTGCGGCGAACCCCAGTACCTGGTTCAGGCACTGGTGAACTTTGTTAGCAGAAATCCCAAAGCTTTTTTCGGTATCGAGCTCATACACGTATGGACAGTGGGTGCTGCTCCCTACATAGATGAAAAATTCCGTGATAACTTCCGGATCGACTCATTTTTCATCAGCGAAGGCACGAGAAATGCGATCAACAGAGGTACAGCAGACTACACGCCCGTATCTCTTTCCGCCGTTCCTGGCCTAATCCGAAGGGAGATAATACCAATAGATGTAGCGTTAATCCAGACATCTCCCCCTGATAAGCACGGCTATATGAGCCTAGGGATAAGCGTAGATATCGTAAAGGCGGCGACCCAGAAAGCATCATTGATCGTTGCTCAGATAAACTCCCATATGCCTCGCACTCAGGGTGATGGATTCCTAAATATAGAAGATGTTGATTTCATTATTCATCAGGATGAACCATTGCTGGAGTACACTCTAGAAGATCCAAGGGATATCATCAAATCGATAGGAAAGTATGTTGCCCGGATCGTTGAAGATGAATCTACGTTGCAGGTTGGATATGGCATCATACCCAATGCTGTGGTCTCCTACTTGGGTGAGAAAAAGCATCTTGGGGTCCACACCGAGTTCTTAAGTGACGGCATCATTGATCTGATGAAGAAGGGCGTGGTTGATAATACAAAGAAGTCCATCGATACGGGTAAGACTGTGGCTTCCTATTGCATGGGCAAGAAGGAGACTTACGAGTTCCTGGATGAAAATCCAACTATCGAGTTCAAGACCATCGATTATGTAAACAACCCATTGATTATTGCCGAAAATAGGTTGATGACTGCCATCAACAGCGCCATGGAGATCGATTTGACTGGTCAGGTTACCGCAGAATCGCTGAGTGGAACATTCTACTTCGGCATAGGTGGCCAGGCAGATTTCATGAGAGGTGCCGCGCTTGCACCTGGCGGCAAGAGCATCCTGGCCCTTCCCTCAACAGCTATTAACGACACAATTTCAAGGATAGTGCCATCTCTCCAGGAGGGTACGGGAGTGACTCTGACCCGAGGCGATGTCCACTATGTAGTAACTGAGTATGGCATAGCATATCTCCACGGCAAGAATATCAGGGAACGTGCTATGGATCTGATTGCGATTGCCCATCCCAAGTTCAGGCCGTGGCTCATCGAAGAGGCAAAGAAGCGTTTGCTCATCTACAAAGATCAAGCGTTTATACCTGGGGTGGATGGGATATACCCGGTAGCTCTGGAGACGTTCAGGACAACCAGGAGCGGGCTCAATATTCTCCTCAGGCCCGTCAAGATCGGGGATGAGCCCTTGATGAAAGATTTTTTCTATGCCCTTTCCAATGACAGCATGTACAGGAGGTTCATGTCAGTCAGGATGGACATGCCTCATGAGCGGTTGCAAGAGTTTGGGATAGTGGATTATGCCAACCGCATGATGATTCTGGCCATTGTAGAGGGAGATAGCAAAGAAACCATAGCAGCAATTGGACAATATGAGATAAATGAGAAGATGCATACAGCCGAGGTTGCGCTTGTGGTAAAGGATAAGTATCAAAATATGGGTGTAGGCCACGATCTGCTCTCTTATCTCACCCGTCTGGCCAGGCGGCGGGGCCTGCTGGGATTTACTGCCGAGGTCTTGGTTGAGAATAAGCCTATGCTCAATCTCTTTAAAAAAATGGGATTCGATACGGAAAAGAGAAGTGAGGAGGGGGTCTACGAAATGCGCATGACGTTCAGAGATCTTGAGGGTTAGCCACCTCGTCCGCGATAAAATCGGCTCGGAGCCTGAGGATCAATGCTCTTTTTGCTTCAGCTTGCCGGTGCCTGTGAAATCGATTACAGGATTAGAGTCGATGGGATCGGGAAATGAGGACGTCAGGATCTGCCCACTATAGGCCTCTTTGCCCTTATGGAACTCTGCGAATATGGGCTCGTTTATCGGAATGGGCCTGGATTTTGCGTGCACTTCCATCATGGCACGAAGGTCTGTCTGAGAGATAATCGCTTTACCGCGCCAGCTCTCTTTTCCGCCATCCGGTCTGTCCCACTCTATCATCCAATATTTCAGGGATACTGGAAAATTGTCCCATACCAGGCGACCGTCGCGACCAATTATCTTTGACATTGACATATTGACCTATTGCATCTGCTTAATCATAAAGGTGATAGTATTTATGAGACGGCGAGGGTCAAAACAACTCCCCCCTCACATGGAGAAGTGTGTGACTGTTTTCAGTGCCACGACCTAAGCGCAGCAACCCACAGGGTTCCAGTCCAATGGCTCTTCAAGACTAGGTATACACGAATTACATGTCCAGCTACCAGGAACAGCAAACCGTCCCGCAGCGTTCAAGCTGCCGCAAAAAAACACATTTTACAACGCCGGTTCGTGGGACAATGTGAGTGAGACATACACTTGTTATAAAGCACCAATAAATACTAAAGGCATGTTGCGATACATTATTATGTGGACCGGTCTAAACCTTCAACTCTTTTGATCCAAGTAGTGTTTTGGGATATCCCTGCCTCCAACCGATGGTGTGCCACTGTCCAGCTAAACCGGGTGTCGAAAATTGATTTTAAGCCAAAATGAAGTTCATAGGAGATTAAAACGTCTTAAGGCGCACTTCGACAGCAATGACTTCCTGCGCCATTACAGCTATGAGCAGCCGCTGCGATCTGAGCTGTTCAGCATCAACCAGCTGGAACGGCATGCCAGAGCGCTGGCAGAACAGCATGAGGTTGATCCCATTCCCAGCAAGGACCTACTTTTGCCAAGGCTGGCTGAGAACGAGGAGATCCTGCTACAGGCAAACGAGCTGCTGACAGAGGCAGTAGCATCGAATCTGCGAATTGCGCCAGCCTCGGAGTGGCTGATCGACAACTTCTACAAGATAGAAGCGCAGATTCTCATGGCCAAGCAGCATCTGCCGGAAGGTTACAGCAAAGAGCTGCCGCATCTGCTCAAAGGGCAGCTGGCCGGCTACCCGCGCATTTATGACCTTGCCAAGGAGCTGATCCTTCATTCCGATGGTCGGGTGGATGCAGAAAGCCTAAAAAGCTTCGTGGATGCGTATCAAACGGTCAGTGTGCTTAACCTGGGCGAACTCTGGGCAGTTGCGATCATGCTCCGCCTAGCACTGATAGAGAACCTGCGACGCATCTCTTTGCGAATCATCAAGGACAGGATCGACCGCAATCTGGCAGGTCACTGGGCAGATCAGGTAATTCTGACGGCAGAGACAAAACCAAAGAGCATGATCGTTGTGGTGGCTGATCTGGCCAGCTCAGACCCTCCAATGTCCAGTGCCTTTGTTGCTGAATTTGCCAGAAGGTTGGAAGGACAGAGTCATGCTCTGGCTCTCCCGCTAACATGGATTGAAGAGCGACTATCTGAAATGGGAAAGACTATCGGTCAGATGGTCCAAGAGGATATCCAGCAAGTGGCTGCAGATAAAGTCTCCATAGGCAACAGCATCGGAAGTTTTCGTTTTCTTGAGTCCATGGACTGGAGGAAGTTTGTAGAGGGGACAAGCGTTGTCGAGAAAGCACTGCACATGGACCCGGGAGGTACATATAGCCAGATGGACTTCGCCACCCGGGACCGTTACCGCCACACAGTTGAGAGGATCGCAAGGTGCAGCTTGTTATCTGAAGAAGAGGTCGCACTCAAGGCGGTAAAACTAGCCCAGGCGAGTGTTGAGGCTAAGGGCAGCGAAGATCGAAGTGCACATGTTGGGTTCTACCTGATAGATAAGGGAGTGCCTGAGCTTGAGTGGGCTGCCAGGATGGGCTGGCCGCTAATGGAGTCGCTTAGCAGGACTATTCACCGGTTCCCTCTGCTCTGTTATCTCGGCGCGATAGCGCTGGTCACTGCACTCATCACCGCTATAGTACTGGCCCAGGCTTATAAGCTTGGATCAGGCGGATGGATGCTGGTCTTGGCTTCCATCTTCCTGGTGATCTGCATAAGCAGTCCTGCGGTCGGCCTGGTGAACTGGCTGACGACTCTGCTGATCAGGCCTCATGCACTCCCCAGAATGGACTTCTCTTCAGGCATTCCGCAGGAGCTGCGAACGCTGGTCGTGGTACCATCTGTTTTGACCAGCCCTGAAAAAGTAACGGATCTGCTGGAGGGTCTCGAGGTTCGATACCTGGCAAACCGGGATATAAACCTCCACTTCGGCCTTCTGACGGATCTGAGAGACGCCGAGCAGGAGGTCATGCCTGAAGATGAGCATCTGCTAACTATGGCTCGTCAGGGAATCGAGGCGCTGAATGAAACGTACAATGATAATATCTTCTTTCTCTTTCCCCGCCAGCGCAGGTGGGACTCTAAAGAGGAGATCTGGAGGGGCTATGAGCGAAAACGAGGCATACTCGGGGAACTCAACTCACTGCTGCGAGGGGGATCTGATGATAGCTTCTCTTCGATTGTGGGCGACGTATCGATCCTGCCTGAAGTGAAGTACGTCATCACGGTCGACGAAGATACCAAGATGCCCTACGACTCTGCTCGGCTGCTTGTGGAGACCATGGCTCACCCTCTTAACCACCCCAGGTTCGATGAGCATAAGCAATATGTCACTGAAGGCTACAGCATACTCCATCCCCGCCTGAGCTCAGGCATGCCTGAGGCAGATCGATCGAGGTTTGTGAGGCTCTTCGGTGGCGAGCCGGGAATTGATCCATACACGCGGGAGGTCTCGGATGTCTACCAGGACATTTTCGGGGAAGGCTCCTTTACCGGCAAGGGGATCTACGACGTGGATGCCTTTTCGCAGTCTCTGGGTGGGCGCTTTCCAGATAACCTGATCCTAAGCCATGATCTTCTGGAGGGGTGCTATGCCAGAGCGGCACTGGTCAGCGATGTGCAGTTCTATGAGGACTATCCTTATCGCTACACCACAGACGTTAGCCGGAGGCACAGATGGATCAGGGGAGACTGGCAGATTGCCAGTTGGCTGCTCATGCGCGTGCCAGGTCCAGGAGGCCTGGTCATGGACAATCCAATCTCAGGGCTATCCCGATGGAAGATCTTCGACAACCTCAGGCGCAGCCTCGTGACCCCTGCCCAGATTTTACTGTTGTTTTTGGCATGGTCGGTACTGTTGCAGCCATGGTTCTGGACCTCTGTGGTAGTAGGGACTGTTCTAACACCACCAGTGCTAGCTTGCATCCGAGTGATCCTGAACAAGCCCGTCGAGTTGCCCATTGATCAGCACCTGTATTCAGCCGGGAGAGCAATTGTCAGATATCTGGCCCAGGCAGGGCTGAACCTGACCTTCCTGCCGTATGAGGCCTTCTTCAGCCTGGATGCAGTTGTGCGTACTGGAGGGCGAATGCTCTTCACCCATAAGCGGCTGCTGGAATGGAACTCTTCGAGCAGCTCCAGAAATAGTGGGAAGAGTAATCTAGCGGGATTCTACCAGTCGATGTGGATAGCTCCGGCTGTAGCCATTGCCACAACCTCCTATCTGGCGTTTTGGCGTCCTGATGTGCTGTACATTGTCTGGACGCTGCTGGTATCTTGGAGCCTCGCACCTGCTGTTGCCTGGTGGATCAGCCTGCCTCCTGACACACCTAAAGCAAAACTTGACGAGGATCAGACGATCTTCCTGCGCAAGCTTTCGAGGAGGACCTGGAAGTTCTTTGAGACGTTCGTGGGACCCGACAACAACTGGCTTCCGCCGGACAACTATCAGGAGGACCCGCGTTCAGTGGTTGCCAACGGCACATCGCCTACGAATATGGGATTATCACTGCTCGCGAACCTGGCAGCATACGACTTCGGTTATATCCCGGCAGGAAAGCTGATAGAGCGGAACGCTTGCGCTCTTCAGACAATGAAAAACCTGGAACGGTTCCATGGCCACTTTTACAATTGGTACGATATTAAGCTGCTTGAACCGATGCAGCCAAAGTACATTTCAACTGTGGATAGCGGTAACCTGGTAGGTCATCTGCTGACCCTGCAGCAAGGGCAAATCGAGCTTATGGACCAGAAGATCCTGCCAGATCAGGCGTTTAACGGTCTTCAGGATACGCTGCAGATCATAAGGGATGCCGCCAACGGAGGCGGTGGGTCTGCAGACGAGGGCCGAGGGAAAATGGGACCGCCACAGGTGCTCGTGCAGATCGATCAATTCTGGACCGAGCTTCAGTCGCCTCCATGTAACCTCTCGAAAGCGTGGCAATTGCTGGACCGGCAGGCAAAGGCAGCGGCGTTGATGATGGACCGCCTGGGCTCGAACGCTGATGATGATCTATTGTGGTGGACACGAGCTTATGAGCTTCAGCTCCGGGACCATTTGGACGACCTAGTCCTCATGGCACCGTGGCTTATGTTGCCTATGTGGATTATGGAGCATCCTCTCCATGAGGAATTTCCGGCGCAAGACTCGACAGAGCTGGTAGGAAGGAGAAGCGAGCTACAAGCTGAGCTGCTCAGACTTGACTTAATTCCATTGCTGCGAGAGGTTCCGGAGATGGCCAGAAAGCTGATGCCCATCATAGATCAAATCAGCAGCTACTTCCAAGGTGTTGACCACCAAACTGAAAGAAAGTGGCTGCAAGAGCTCGGTCAGATGACAATGGATGCGGAAAAACGCGCTGGCGAGAGGATCGCATCCATCAAGATGCTTGCACTCGACTGCAGAGAGCTGGCCGATATAAAATACGATTTCCTATTCAATGAGTCGCGTCGGCTTCTTGCCATAGGCTACAACGTCGACGATTCCAGACGCGATGAGGGCTGCTATGATCTTTTAGCATCTGAGGCCAGGCTATCCAGCTATGTTGCCATCGCCCAAGGGAGGCTGAAGCAGGAGCACTGGTTTTCCTTAGGTCGCATGCTCACCACCGCAGGCGGAGAGCTGGCTTTGCTCTCCTGGGGTGGGACTATGTTCGAGTATCTCATGCCGCTATTGATTATGCCGACTTATGAGAACACCCTTCTCAATCAGACCTACAGGTCGACGGTCAAGCGGCAGATCGAATATGGGCAACAACGAAGTGTTCCCTGGGGCGTCTCAGAATCGGGCTATAATGTCATAGATGTCAATCAGATCTACCAGTATCGGGCTTTCGGAGTGCCAGGTCTCGGGTTTAAGCGTGGGCTGGCCAACGACCTGGTGATAGCACCTTATGCCTCGGCTCTAGCCTTGATGGTTTCTCCCGCAGAGGGTTGCATAAATCTGCAGCGAATGGCAGGCGAGGGCTATCTGGGTGAGTATGGCTTCTACGAGGCCATAGATTACACCCAGTCACGTCTGATCCAAGATCAAAGAAGCGCAACTGTGCGGTCCTTCATGGCCCACCACCAGGGCATGAGCTTTCTCTCTATGGCTTATGTTTTGTTAGACCGACCTATGCAAAGAAGATTCATGGCCAATCCCATCTTCCAGGCTGCGGATCTGCTTCTCCAAGAAAGAGTTCCCAAGGCTAAGCCATTCTATCCTCATGCAGCGGAGGCGTCGCCATCAATCTGGAGGGCAGGCATGCTGGCACGTGAGAGGTCCATGCGGCTCTTCAATGATCCGAACAGCACCACGCCTGATGTGCACCTTCTCTCCAACAGCGATTACAGAGTGATGATCTCTGGTTCTGGTGCAGGCTATAGCCAGTGGAAGGATATTGCGATCACTCGCTGGCATGGCGATATTACCCGCGACAATGAGGGACAGTTTTTCTATATCCGCGACCTGGACAGCAATGATGTCTGGTCGGCAGGATATCAGCCTGTGTGTAAAAGTGCTGAGACTTATCAGGTCATATTCCAGGGAGCGAAGGCGGAGTTCAGGTCAAGGGTTTTAGGGATTGATGCCCATACAGAAATTGTCGTCTCGCCTGAGGACGATGTCGAGTTACGTAGCATCAGTCTCACCAATCATTCATCGATAAGGCGGAAGATTGAGCTGACAAGCTATGCAGAGGTCGTTCTGACGACCCCAGTGGCAGATGCAATCCATCCCGCTTTTAGCAACCTCTTCGTAGAGACAAAGATCCTGCGCAAAAGATCTGCGATCCTATGCACTCGCCGACCAAGGTCCAAGGACGAGAAGACGCCCTGGATGCTACATCTGATGGCAGCGGAGAATGTCAAGGATGATCTGGTTTCTTTTGAGACGGATCGGTCCAAGTTCATAGGTAGAGGAAGAACTGTTGCTGATCCTGTGGCAATGACTGGAGTAATAAAGCTCTCAGATAGCGAGGGCTCCGTCTTGGATCCGATAGTTTCCATTAGGTGCGTTGTTACGATAGATCCAGGAGAGACGTCACGGGTGAACTTCATCACGGGAATGGCAGAGACGCAAGCTAGGGCCATTGAACTGATTGATAAATACCACGACGTGCGCATGACAGACCGCGTCCACAACCTGGCCTGGACTCACAACCAGATGATTATGCAACAGCTCAACATCACCGATGTCGATATTAATCATTATATGCGCCTTGCCAGCGCAATAATTTATCCCTGCTCAAACTGGCGCGCAAGTACCAGCGTTCTCTTGAAAAACCAGCATGGCCAGTCAGGTCTGTGGGCTTACGGCATATCGGGCGATATCCCAATTGTCCTCCTTCGGATCGGAGATCAGTCTTACATCGATCTGGCTCATCAGCTCTTGAGGGCTCACGCCTACTGGCATATGATGGGGCTTGCAGTGGATCTGGTGATCTGGAACGAAGATCGTTCAGGCTATCGGCAGGAGCTCCAGGATGAAATTATGGGTCTGGTCTCCATCAGCACCGATACCGGTGCCAAGGAGCGATCGGGTGGAGTCTTCGTAATACACGCGGACCAGATCTCAGAAGAGGCAGGAGTCCTGATACAGGCCGTGGCCAAAGCCATCTTCACAGATGATCGTGGAACTTTTGAGGACCAGCTCGAACGCACATGCAGATTATCAGTAGCCGTTCCTCTTTTAAAGTCGGTTCAGGCTCCCCGTGTCGAGAACTACGAGGCGGCTATGTCTACCGGCCAGGATCTGATCTTCTTCAATGGTCTTGGTGGGTTCACAAAGGACGGACGCGAATACATAATCCGGATCGCTCCTGGACAAACGACACCAGTTCCATGGTCGAATGTGATCTCAAATTCCAATTTCGGGACAGTAATCTCTGAGAGCGGCGGAGCATATACGTGGGGCGAGAACTCACAGCAGTTCCGCCTTACCCCCTGGTATAACGATCCTGTGAGCGATACCAGCGGCGAGGCTCTGTACATTCGTGACGAGGAGAGCGGCCAGTTCTGGTCGCCCACGGCCATGCCAGCACGCGGGCAGACGCCTTACACCTGTAGGCACGGGTTCGGTTACAGCGTTTTTGAGCACAAAGAGAGCGGGATTGCATCCGAGCTTTGGGTATATGTGGCATTAGACGCGCCAGTGAAGTTTTACGTACTCAAGCTCCGCAATGAATCGGGCATATCTCGCAGGCTATCTGTGACCAGCTACGTCGAGCTGGTGTTAGGGGAGATGCGTTCTAAGTCTGGGATGCACATTGTCACAGAGATCGATCCCATGACAGGGGCCCTCCTTGCCAGAAACCCGTACAATGCAGATTTTCCCGGACGGATAGTCTTCTTGGATGTGAACGAAGAGATGGGCAGCGTCTCAGGGGACCGGACCGAGTTCCTTGGCCGAAACGGCAAGATGGCAAACCCTGTCGCCCTGGCGCGGGAGCGGCTCTCTAACAGAGTTGGGCCCGCCATGGACCCATGTGCAGCCATGCAGGTCAAGATCGATCTGGCAGACGGGCAGGAGAGCGAGATCGTCTTCACCTTGGGCACTGGGCGAAATGTTGAAGATGTTCGCAGCCTGATCAAGCGTTTTCGCGGGTCTGGTCCTGCGCGCGCTGCGCTAGAGGCGGTGTGGAGCTACTGGAACCGCACCCTTGGCGCAGTTTACGTGGAGACTCCAGATAAGGCTCTCAACGTGCTCACCAACGGCTGGCTCCTCTACCAGACCCTGGCGTGCCGCATCTGGGCGCGCAGCGGATTCTACCAATCGAGCGGAGCATTCGGCTTCCGCGACCAACTGCAAGATTCGATGGCGTTGATATATGCAGAACCGCAGCTTGCTCGGGAACATCTCCTGAGCTGTGCGGCCCACCAGTTCCTGGAGGGAGATGTTTTGCACTGGTGGCACCCGCCATCGGGACGGGGCGTGCGGACGCACAGCTCGGATGATTATCTCTGGTTGCCGCTGGCGGCTCACCGATACGTCACAGCTACTGGAGATATCGGCGTGCTTGACGAGCGCATCAACTTCATCGAGGGCAGGCCACTGGAGCCTGACGAGGACGCCTACTACGACCTGCCCACCAGGTCGAAAGAGTCCGGCACCCTTTACGAGCACTGTGTCAGAGCCATCAGGAACGGCCTTGAGTTTGGCCAGCACGGCCTGCCCCTCATGGGTTCTGGAGACTGGAACGACGCCATGAACCGCGTGGGATATCAAGGCGAAGGCGAGAGCGTCTGGCTGGCCTTCTTCCTGTACCATGTACTCATGAAGTTCTCAGTGATTGCCCTTCTGTGTGACGATGCAGCCTTCGCAAATCAATGCAGCAGCGAGGCTGCCAAGCTGCGCCAGAATATCAAAGAGTTCGGATGGGATGGAAACTGGTATCTGCGTGCCTACTTCGATAACGGAGAGACCCTCGGGTCCTCGGCCAATCCAGAATGTCAGATCGATTCCATCGCCCAGAGCTGGTCTGTTCTATCCAGTGCAGGAGATGCAAAAAGATCAACGGTGGCTATGAAGGAAGTGGATCGCCAACTCGTCAAAAGAGATGCCTTGCTGATACAGCTCCTAAAGCCACCCTTCGATAAGTCTGACTCTGATCCTGGTTACATCAAAGGCTACATTCCGGGTGTGAGAGAGAATGGCGGGCAGTACACCCATGCTGCTGTGTGGGCGGTCATGGCCTTTGCCGCCATGGGCGACAGCACCCGGGCCTGGGAGCTATTGTCAATGATCAACCCTCTGAACCATGGCTCGACCCCAGAGCAGGTTGCGATCTACAAAGTAGAGCCATACGTCGTGGCAGCAGATGTCTATGCCCTCCCGCCACACACAGGGCGCGGCGGGTGGACCTGGTACACTGGAGCGGCGGGCTGGATGTATCGTCTCATAGTGGAATCGTTGCTGGGACTACAGCTTGACGTTGACAAGATGCAATTTACCCCCTGTATTCCAGCAGAATGGAAATCGTTCCGCTTGCATTACCGTTATCATGAGACTTTTTACCACATCACGGTTACGCGGGCGGGGCCTGGATGCGAGGTGGTTAGCATGACGGTTGATGGCCTGGTACAGAGCGATGGTGCGGTACAACTGGTTGATGATCGCAATGAGCATTTTGTGGAGATAACGATGGGATGAGGTGCGGGGGGTCTCAGGAGGTGGCAAAAAGGTGGCTGAAGGCTTCCAGAGCACTGAGCAAAGAGGACCAGATCCGCGCCCGGTGGGCTGGCCGAGATGATCAAAATGCATTCCAGCGAGGCTTTCTACGCCCTGGACGACCTCCTGGAGGCGGCGGTCTTCTTCTTCTTCTTCTTCTGTTGCGTGCTGATAGCAGGCTCGAACCCGAGGTCCGTCTTGTCCATCCACGCGAGTTTCCGCGGCGCAAAAAAGCAAGACCCCTCGTAGAAGCCCCCTGGCACCTCGAAGATTGGCGCCGGGTGCTGGACGGACTCCATCTATAGACACGGACCTCGTCGATTCCGCCGCGCTTCTTCGCTGGATGCGGAACTGGCGCATAGGCAACGCTGGCACCCTGTTCTGCGACCTGGGCGCCGATCGCCAACTTCGAGGGGGCCACAGAAGATCGAATCCCAACATCTTTGGGGCAGGGCAAGTGCCGAGGCGTCAATTCCTGGCGGCTGCAAGTTGATCTTGCGGGAAAAAGAGGCCAGATAACCTCTTTGACATGAGGCTCCGGCAGGTGGCGCCGCGGTACTGAATCACCTGCATCGCCTTTGCGATGGTGTGAGCGAAAGTTCTTCAGTCGTTTGGCAGAAGAGCACCGCTCACAGGTTCATGATGTCCCAGCCGCCCGCCTGGGTGGGCCAGATCAGACCATAGTCATCCGCCGCCAAATGTCCAGTAGGCCCCAAAAACTGCCCGAAAGCTGTGACGATCGACGAAGCTAGAGGTAGGTCGCAACGTGGCGGGAGGCGTTTAGAAGTGCTAAAAATAGTGCGTTAGAGATGAGACTTATGGATATGGTGTGGCGCCTACTGAGATTGGAGGGAGCAAAACGGCGGGACTGGATCGAAACGACTGACGAAGATGGCAATCCGGCACGTTTGTCAGGTTCAGGACTCCATGTAATGTGGGAGCTGATGAAACTTCGGCGTGATCTAGGGATAGACGAGCTTAGCCCTGAAGATTTGCCCGAAGATCTTAGGGAGCAAGTCTCTCTGTGGAGCAGGGCAGACGTGAGCTTGCGACATGGACGAATTGGACAGGTGTGGGAACTGGTTGTGGATGAGTGTATCGAAATTATGAATAGGGGATAGACCAATTCACAATGACGCCCGCCTCAATAGCCTCTTTGATAAGCCGCAAAGTCGCTGTGCTATTTGTCTTCACATCTTGAACCGTTCACGAAGCGAAGTGTTGGCCAGGTAATCCTGATCCACGTACTTCAGGCAGGCGTGCCGATAGCAGGCTCGATCCTGGCCCGTTTTGTCCATCCGCGTGAGTTTTCGCGGGCGCAAAAAGGCGAGGCCCCTCGTAGAAGCCCCCTGGCACCTCGGCGATTGGCGCCGGGAGCTGGAAGGACGCCATCTATAGGCGCGGATCTCGTCGATTCCGCCGCCGCGCTTCCTCACTGGATGTGGAACTGGCGCATCGGCGACGCTGGCGCCTCGTTGCGTGACCTTGGCGCCGATCGCCAACTTCGAGGGGGCCACGATAGATCGAAATCCCAATATCTCCGGGCCTGGATGATGCCGAGGCTTCAAATTGTGGCGGAAAGAGCGAGGGTGCGAGGCGCTCAACGTGCTTCCCACACAGGACGCGCGTCAACTACCACCTCACGATCGGAAGCTCAGCCCAGCAGGCTGCCCAGCCCGAAGTCCTCGTTGTTGCAGGCATAGACCGCCACCCAGCCGAGCTGTCACTCCAGATACTCGACTGTGGTCTGCTGACTGGGGGTGTCTTCTGAGCAGGAGGTGGGATTAATTGCCTGTTCACCTCCAGACTGACAAGCAAATGCCTTGCCCTTGCTGATCATCACTGACTGCTCCCCTCAACCCTTGGAATGAATCCGTACCGTCCTTCGTTTGTCCCCGTGAAATGAATGACGTTTGCACTGAGATCTGCTGGAGGGTCATCGTTTTCACAAACGATCACTTGAATGCCCTCAGCAGCTGAAAGACTTCTATAAAAAGCTTCCTTCACATCGGCCGAGAAACCTTCATCTTCAGGATCGAAATTAGGGTCATCCGCCTGTCGATACACCACCAATGGCGAGTCCACAACAAGTAACCCAGGATGTGGCATTGATCTGTTCCGACAAAACCTAAGGAGCCCCAGATTGAATGCGGTATGCGTGATTGCTCTGACACCCTTGCCGTGACTAGACCGCTCTTGACCTGAGATTATGATGTCGTCATTAGATTCGCTGAAAGTTACCCGATCCAGATTTGGAAACTCCCATTCACGCAGTACCGCTTCGACTTCCTTGCAGAACTCTTCTTTTTCCGATGCGCTGTGATCGGTGAAAGTATCCTTGTCAGGCTTCTGGGGCTTTTCTTTTGCGAGCACCTCAAGTAGAGTTCTGAAGTCCTCCACACGTTCGTAACGATCGAGTGCTCGCAGAAAGACGAGCTGCTTATCTGTCAACTCGCGAAATTTCGTGGTCACTGCTTGGAATCGAGGCTGAAGCTCGTCCTTGATGGTGTTGTCAGTTGCAATAAGCTCTGCATGGATTCTATGGGCTGACTCAGTCTTATCCTTAATCTGAGAATCGTTGCTCCTGATTGTCTCAGAAAGATCTTCGATGAGGCTCTGCATCTTCAATGCTTCCTTCTCACAAGATATAGCCAGTTCCTCCGGAAGCGTGTCCTTCATATGGTCATCTCTGCGGTGCTCGGGCAGCGCTCCGCACACAGGACATCTTTCCTTAGGCATCTGGGCCAATCGGGAACCTGCTTCTGAGATCGCCTTCAACCTTGCCAGATCTGACCGGTAATGATCTCTTAGAAGGCAAAATCGGGAGTGCAGTTCCGACAAAACTGCAAGCTCTGACTTGGCACGTATATGATCACTCCACAATGACCGGCGTTGCGTTTCAAGAGCGCTAATTGTGTCCTGTTCAGCTGAGATCTCCGCCTTGAGCCCTTCAAGCTCCGTCGAAACATCTTCGTTCGCCTGCCTTATCGCACTCTCGTCGAGCCGAAGCCCCATCTCATCCAGCTCTTTGGAATTTTCATCGATAAGTTGTTGGATGACCTCAGTCTTTGCTTCTTTCCGAACCTTGGAGGTCTTCGGATCTTCAATTGCAGTGATCGATGAATCATCAACACCAGTCAAGAGCAACCGAAATACAGACCGCTCCTTTGTCGCTAAAATAAATTGACTCGAAAGGTATGGAGATATCTCCCCAATCACCTCTTCTTCATCGACGACCACCAGCCTCGCAAGATCACGAAAGCTGAGTGAATCTGTATTACCATCTTGATTCCTACGAACCAACTTGCCGTCTAGACCTGTTAGACCGAGAAAGAACCTCGACACATTATCTTCACTTTTGGAGCTGTGCTTTTGCGAAAGAGTTCGAGGTGAATGTCCTTCCGCGGAAAGCGTAAGCGCCCCTCCCTTCAGGCTTCGCGTCAATTCAAATTCTTTCGGTGTATCCCAGGGTGAAATCACAAGAGAAATGCTTTCATAGCCTTTGGCTTCTGGGATTGTCTTAGGCGGGTTCTTTCCGCCAAAAATGAAATCAATGCATTGAACAATGAAGGTCTTGCCTGTGTCTGACGGTCCGTAGATGACGTTTAGCCCCTCCGAGAGGGAGATCGTAGCCTCCTTCAATCCCTGGCCAGTCAATGACAATCTGATGAGTTTGAATCCGTATTTGTTCAAGGCAACTCCTCCCAGAGCACGGATTCAAACTCGAACTCTGCACCCCAATTCCCGAGTCGCTCTTTGACGAAGTCGTGCAATTCCTTGTCGGCCAACTCGTGAAATCGAGAAATGAACCACTCAGATCGCAAACGCAAATCGGAGACATACTGCGACTCAAGAACGTCAACAAATGCAGCCGATGCTTCGGTGGCCGCGAACATAATCCCATCTGGCTCATAACGACGTTCGATCAGTCCCCTGCTCTGATAAAGAAGAAGCCCCCGCTGCAGCGACTCACGTCGAACAAACAGCTCACCGCTTCTTCCTGGAGTTTGGGGGTGCAGCCCCTGAGGACCATCAGCGTCATCAGAGTGAACCACCAGATAGTCAGAGATGACAAGACGCTGTAATGAATAGGCGGCAGGGAAGGCTTCTGTTAGAACCACCAAAGCGCGCAAGCCAATCTCTATCGGCCCATTGAAGGGGTCTGTAAAGCGAACAGGCTGGAGTTCACTCATCTCACCCACCTCACATCCTCATTATCATTTGCGAGCTGATGACATATCCCCGCTCGGTCCCGTAGGGTCAATGCAGTGATCAAAGCGTGCGCATTCACCGGCAGCAGTCGGGCGAACTTAACGACTGCAATAACTCGCCGATAACCATCAGGATGATCAGAACGAATCTCGTCCATAACGCCCTCGTAAAACTCATCCTGAAGTTTTTTAAACTCGCCTGAAGGCAAGGTGTCACGGGAAAATACTCTCAGTGACTCCGCACTGTAGAACTGGGTGCGGGAATCAGAAAAGTGATCCTGCAAGTCGGGGTCTGGGATCACTTCGTGAGATTCCACGTCTGTACCTGTGTGCTCGGCATATGCTTCAAGCAGTTTTGTCACATAACTTAGCTCAGTATTTGCTGGAGTGGTAGGTGGGGCGTCTATTGGTGGACGACTTGGAAGTCCTCCGCCAAAACGCGTCACATGCCATTGTGTTTTTGCGTGTTCGTCGATCATATGAAGTGGCGGCACCGCACAGAATATCGAAAAGTCGAGCGTGTCTATATATTGAGTGAGTGAACTATCGAGAACGACGGGGCATTCCTTGGTGATCTTGTCCTTGCAATACTTATCCCAATTGGCTTTCAACCCTGAGCGTAACTTCTCAGAGTCTTTCAATAGATCGGACAGTGTGGTACCAACCCCGCGAGGCGCAACGAAAAAATATGACGACGGCCAGCTATATTCACCCTTCTTCGTGTAGTAAACGAGCTTGCCAAATTCAATCCAGACATTCGTTGGCATAAGCGGATTGCGATAGTGCTTGCATTGATAGTTATCCCAGAGATCAGGATCATCCTTGTGGAACGCGATCACATCCCGCCCCATGTCACCAGCTCCGCCACACCGCTCCACGCTTGAATACTTTGAACGTAGGCTATCGGCCCACTCGCAAACAAAGTTCTCCCACTGCTCAGGGCTAAAGAGCTGAATCCGCTCGATTGGCAGTACTTGAACGCCAGACTGAACCGTTGACGCAGAAGCGGGTGCTGAGTCAGCCGGAGCAGGCATTGGAACAGTTCCTACCACATTACCACCTCATTCGTCAGGCGCGGCAGATCAGCTGACTTGCTCGCATTTCAGATTCTTCCACAGGCAGGCTTCGATGACACCCACGACCCCCTCTGCCAACGAAAGGGAGGTAATCGACGCTTCCGGTTTCAAGAGGGTATTCACGTACCGCTATGCTCTTGAAGACACGGGGATCGAAATAGTCCCGATCCAGGACGGCCCAGCTTGCATCTTCAAGAAGCGTGTCGATCTTTCGTCTCGCTTTCTCATCTAGTTTCCCTCCTGAGTCCTCCGAAGCCATTTCGACCACCCTCATCCTAAAAGTCTGTGCAGAAAGTCGTGACTTCTAATATATGCTAATTGCGAAGAAATCAAGGAACGAAGATGGAGGGCAAAAAATCCTGAGCATATAGATAGTGGTGTGAACAAGCTTTTTTAAAACTTGGCGAGGACCGAACCTGTGCGCGTGGCGAAAAATGTGGTATTGAATGCCATCCGTAGCACCTCTCTTGCATATCTAACGGCCAAGAGCGACATGCAACGGCTCGATCTCACCTCCGGAAAAGACCTGCTTCGAAGGTGCGATGCCATCGGTCCCTGATACGGAGAGGCGGTCCTGGACAGGAAACACTTCGTCAAGCACCTCGTCGAAAAGCTCCTGGCCGAACCAGCCGGCCCAAGGCAGCTCGTCATTCCCGCCGTCGGAAAGTTGCCTTTGGCTCTGGAGCTTCTCGTGTCTGGAAACGCGGAAATGGATGATACCACTCAGCAGAGCCAGCCGTTGCCGCCGTAGTGGGTGTCCGTTTCGAGCATCATGTCCAGTTGCGCGGGAGTTTGATCCCTGGGTAGTGCCAGCCATCGCTGTGCAGATCAATCGTTTGAGGGCCTTCCCGTTGGTGTCGTTCTTCATTCTGAAAGCCTCCGAAACGACGACACAGACCGCGCCACCAAATAACCATCAAATGAGCGCTGTGGCGAGCGCTGTGGCCGTAGCATGCTGAAAAGCAATTACATAAGAACACGCTTATGGCTGTACAGACCTGTTTCTATCAAATGGCCATCAAATAAGATCTTGCTCGTCAATCACCCTCCGGACCACCCGCACGCACGCTTGCCCACCAGGGAACGTACTTCATATATCTCTTCGAGGTCTCCAGGTCGTATGGAACGATGACACCGGCCTCAACAGCATCGTTGATGATCCGTGAAGCCGTTGCACTGTTTTTCTTCTCGATCCCGAACCGTTCACGAAGCGACGTGTTGGCCAGACGATCCTGATATCCACGTACTTTCAGGCAAGCGTGCCGATAGCAGGCTCGGATCCGGCCCGTCTTGTCCATCCGCGTGAGTTTTCGCGGCGCAAAAGAGCGCGGCCCCTCGTAGAAGCCCGCCAGCACCTCAACGACTGGCGCCTTGCGCTTGAAGGGCGCCATCTGTAGGCGCGGATCTTGTCGATTCCGCCGCCCATGCTTCCTCGCCGGGTGCGGAACTGGCGCTATACGGCGGCGCTGGCACTCTGCTTCTTGGTTAGGGTGATGGAATAACGAGCACGGGAATTCGAGATCGGGTGCTTCGAATGTGCCCGTTCACATATGTACATTATTTCAATCACGTTTTTTGGGTAGTTTTTTAAATACGCGCCCACCCATATATGTCAGGATTGTACCACCAAAAATGACCTTATAATTCCCTATAATAAAATCAACAATTTCGCCCCCATATGCCTGCAAAAAATACCATATGTTGAATTTTATTGGAACATCCTCACACATTGATGTGAGTCTTCTTGGTGATGCATCAGAATATCCAAATATTTTCACTACAACATAAGCATCAAGCAATAAACTTTTAATGTCTTCATGAGGTAATGGATTAAATGTGTAGGGTAACGGATTAAGCGGTTTGACCTCCCATTCCCAACTAGTGGTTTCGTCAGTTATCTGTTGGCAATTTATATGAGTCTTACATTTAACATCAAAATACTCATTATTTTCCTGTGACAAGTAAATACCCACTTCGGGATTAGATATTTCGATAGATTTGTATTCAGGCCCATCTAATCTAATATCATCTGCAAAATCAGAGGGGATCATTACTGATACTTTCGTCCACATACCTGCAACCATTTCCTCGGGACAGTTTATAATTAGTAGATTTGATCGATTTTTGTATTCGTCCAAGGTCATTTCAATAATTTCACTGTATTGTTCTTCAGTGAGACGGCATTCTTCCACAACAACAAATTTGGGAGGTATTACAGGAAACATTGACATCAATGGCGCCGTAAAAGTCGATATCTCGTCTTCACTTACTGCAGATATCCTTTCATAGACGTAAGCACTAACAGATCCTTCGATATCATCTTGGTGAACTGTCTTAATCCACATATCACCCATGAAATTGAAATCATTGCCACTGTCCAAATTTATCCTATCATGATTTTTCATATCTATGTACATTTCCCTATGATTTACAGTCTGGACAGTCATCAATCCATAAATATCACCTTCTTTGATGTGTTTTGGTTCATCAGAAATTTGCCAAATACCATCAACTACAGCTACATCTATGTTATTGTCGTGAAAAATACTATTAAAATTCACTGCTATGATTACAGCGTTATCTGCAGAATCATCCAACGTTTTTTTGTAAAGGTACACACCCCCATTTCTGAGATATGTACCAGACCCATTAACACTTATACCATTTTTCTTGAGTTCAACATAAAAATTGCCATCATGACTAATTTGCCCAATAATTAACTCATAACCCTCCTTTAGTTTCAGAGGATCATTTGAGGTAAAAGTCTTGGTGCTATCATCATCTATCAGGATTCTCGAAAGCTGCTCATTAGCCATTAAATTGTTGATATCAGAATTATCACACAAGTAATAGCCGTCATCGTACGCAGCCAAACATTTAACTCCAAATAAATTAATGGCACTGTATTGGCCCCAATCCTCAAATTCAAACCCATCGGTCCAGGCCTTTGTTGTGTATACAATCCCACCATATCTGTTAAGAATTCCATTATTAACCTTTAATGTGACCGTCTCCGCGCCAATATTATTTATATCACGGATATCGACATGTAACGGGTATATAACCCCCGATTCATTGAGATATTTGACAGAACCCCTAAGTTCATGAGCACCATATTTTGGTAGAGTTTCATATATGCAAAGCTTAAGGTCATCATCCTGAACTGAGGTTTTTATCCGGAATTCTTCCATCAAGGAAACATCTTTATTTGGAATCAGCTTAATCGGATTGTTTATATTAGCCATATAAATAGATTTATTCCTATAATCTGTTTTTTGAAGCGTCATTTTGTCGTATACTGTACCTGATTCTACGTTAATAGGGGTATCCGATATCTGCCAAATACCATTAACCGCAGCTTTGACCGAGCCATCTGAACTGAGTGCTATATAATTGAAGTGTATTGCGATAGTAACTATGTCATTTACGTCACCTAAACTCGTTTCATATGTATATAGCACATCATCCAAATTTTGATTATTCGTGTTAAGGTAAATTAGATCACTGTGGATGAAATTGCCATTCTTGTAAAGATTAAAATACAAATCACCATTATCACTACCTTGTCCACGCGGCCCAATTCTTAATTCGTAACCTTCTGCCATCTTCAAAGGCTTTGTTAAGGTGAGATATGGATGACTACTACCATCATCAATCAGAATTTTAGTTAGTTGATATCCTTCCATCATGTTTCCAATTTCGGAAACATCATCAAAATTGCTTCCTTCAGCATATGCAGCGAAATAACCCTCTCCGAGAAATCAAATAGTCCAATAATCGCCCCAATCATTAAACTTGAATTTAGCTTTTTTAGCCTTGGTTTCGTAAAGCACGCCGTTATCTTCTTCGATTACACCATCACAAATATCCATAGTAATTTTTTCAGTTGCTATATTATCATCAAAATCATAATAAAACCCCGCGAAGTCCTGTGCGTCCCAAGAATATTCCCCTCTGCCTAAATAGGACTTAACATCCCCAATAACATCATAAGTTATGGGATTTGTAACAGACAGATAAATATAAAATCTTTTTGGCATTTCGTCGTCCGAATCAGATGTTCTAATATTAATCGATCCCATGAGATTAATGTCTTTATTTTTGTTGAGTATAATCCTGTTGTCACTGTTATTCATTACGATGCGCTTATCATCAACATTCAATTCCTGTACGATCATTTTGCCATATTCGGCACCCATACCAATGTAAGTTGGCTCGTCAGATATCTGCCAAATACCATCAACAATGATCAGGTTTTGCCCAGAGCTGGAAAAGACATCTTTAAAGTGAACTGCTATCAACACAATACCATGAGTATCATACACATCTTTTTTATAATTGTATGTAGTACCTCGCATAATATCCTTAGATTCGATCACAGACCCGTTCTTGCAGAGCTTAACCTCAATTGTATCATTTTCTTGATCAACATTTGTAATGTGAATCTCATATCCATCTCTTAGAGCAAGAGTTGTTTCAGAATTGAAAGTAATTTCTTCATCAGTATCTATTAAGACTTTTGATATTGTGTAATCATCTATCAGATTTTCGTCAACCGATTCTGTTGACAAAACCCCGAATTTATATGCTGCAAAATATTTTTCACCTAGAAAACCGAGTGCCCAGTACTGGCCCCAACTCTCATATCTGAAGTAGCATTCTTTAGCATTCGTATAATATTTGATCCCATTATGTTCATTTAGCGTATTATCATTAACGTCCATAACAATATATTCAGTTCCTATGTTGTCATCTATATCATAGTAAAATCCAGCGAAATCAGGTGAGTTCCAGATTGCGTTGTTACCTCTTGTGACATTATGAACACGTCCTCTTATATGATATACATCCGAATTCGGCACTTCTGTATAGATATAAAACCGAAGAGGCAACTCATCAGAATCAGCAGTCCGGATTCTGATATTCTCAATCAAAGTTACATCCATATTTTTATTCAGATCAATCTTATTGCCCTCGTTATCCATCATGATGTACTTAGCATCGGAATCTACGACTTGGAGGGTCATTCTGTCGTACCGAGTATCTTCTTCGATATCAGTACAAATGTCAGAGATCTGCCAGATACCGTCAACGGTAGCGAGATCCTGCTCAGCGTCGCGGAAGGCGTTCTTGAAGTGGACAGCAACGATGACAATGTCCTCAGTGTCGCCTAGGTCCATGGTGTAGGTGTAGGTCTTGTCCTGGATGGTTGCGCCGTCCTTGGAAGGCTCGACTACTGCAGAATCGACTGTTTCGCCATCTTTGTGCAGCTCGACGAATACCTTGTTACCATCGAGATCGATCGCTTGGATGGCGAGCTCGTAGCCCTCCTTCAGCTTCAGAGGTTTGCCTGTGGTGAAGGTAATTTCTTCATCATCGTTGTAGAGTACCTTGCTGAGTTGCTCGTCGACCATCAGGTTCTCGTCGGTGGAGTCATCAAACAGGTAACTGCCATCGGCATACGCTACAAAGTATTCCTCGGCGAGGAACCCGATGGTGTAGTAGTTGCCCCACTCCTCAAAGCCGAAATCGTTATGCTGGGCTACTGTCTCATATTTGATACCGTTAGGCTCGTCAAGAGCGTCATCGGTGATGGTTAGGGTAATGCTCTCTTGACCGATATTATCATCAATGTCGTAGTAGAACCCTGCAAATCCCTGTGGGCCCCATGGATCGGTATTCCCATCGACGACCTCAGCCACAGGACCGTGAACCTCTGCTTTATCAACTATTTCCAATGAAGCGGCTGCGGAAAAAGTAAGTGAAATTAAAGATATAATCACATAAATTTTTATTGTGGTCCCTTGTTTCAAGTGTAACTCCCTCCGTTTAAAGAATCCATAACGAGTGTAATTCGTTAGACAAAGACTACGTTATCGTTTAAATAACTTAAGAGGAATGTGCTGCGTTGAATAACTCACCTAATCAGTAAGCTGTGAACTATTTGGATATCACCTGGATCGAACATAAAACCAACATCTTTTGCCACTTCACTTTGGATTAAATGCCCCCAAAGCTTGTTGCCAGGTCTGCTGTTTGATTTATGTCAAGTATCTATGAATACATATGAAGTGACAAGTTAGTACAAGCAAAAAACCGCCATCAGAAAAGATAATTTTGGTGCGGGGGATGGGATTCGAACCCACGAACCTCTACAGGACAGGGTCCTAAGCCCTGCGCCTTTGACCACTTGGCAACCCCCGCATTTGCGACTTTGAGTGTTTTGTGATCAATTAAGAGGTCATCAGCCGCTCTAGAACGGCTTTTACAGTGTGTAGCCGGTTTTCGCTCTGATCCAGTATCGCAGACTGAGCGCCGTCCATCACCTCGTCGGTGATCTCATGGCCCCTGTGAGCTGGAAGACAATGCATCACGATGGCGTCTTCACTGGCGAGACTCATCAGCTCAGTGTTGACCTGATAGGGATAAAAAACCCCCTCTCGATCAGCCGCCTCTGCTTCATCGCCCATGGATATCCAAGTATCGGTCTCCACGACGTCAGCGCCTTCAACTGCCACCTTTGGATCATGAACTACCAACGGCTTTCCCCCAAGTAGCGCCGCCCGTTCTAATATTTTTCCGTCAGGCTCGTAACCTGGAGGACAGGCCACAACCATGTCCATATCAAGAAGCGTTGCCGCAAGAATTGTCGAATTGCAGACGTTGTTCCCGTCACCAACCCACGCGACCCTTAAGCGATCGAGATGGCCAAACCGCTCCCTCATCGTCATCAGATCGGCCAGGATCTGACATGGATGTTCGAGATTCGAAAGCGCGTTAACCACGGGAATCGTGGCGTTCTGGCCCAACTCCTCCACGGTCGCGTGCTCAAAGACGCGGGCCGCAATCCCGTGAACGAACCTGGAAAGGACGCGGGCGGTATCTGCGGTCGTCTCGCCACGTCCAAGATGCATATCCTTGTTGTTAAGATATATTGCATGCCCGCCAAGATCGGTCATTGCAACTTCTAACGAGACCCGAGTCCGAGTCGAGGGCTTCTCGAATATGGTGGCAAGGCTCTTTCCGGCAAGAGCACAAGCAGCCTCGAAACCCCGGCCGGCCTTGAGCTGATCGGCGCGATCCAGGACCTCCAAGATCTCTTCTCTCGTAAGGTCCGTTATGGATATCAGGTTCATGAAATCGGGCCCCTCTAAACCCTCATCTGCTCCGCCAAGCCCTTGAGAGAGATTACATCCCCTTCAGCAGAAGAGACTTTGGCAACCACTTTCTTGAAATCGGGAATTCCGCTACCCCCAGTATCACCAGATACGACCTGGTTAGACCAGGGGCTGTTTGGCATGAAAGCAATGCCAGAATGTGCGTCCTCTTCATCAGAGAGCTTGGCCTTCACAACGACGCTGCCCCACTCGTTCTCCACGAGAACCATATCGCCATCTTCGGCCCCGATCAGCTTCATGTCACTTCGATCCAGAACGATGAGGGCGCTCAGGTCTTGGTACTCCTGAGTGTATCGGTCTTTGGCCTTCTCTTGCTCCTGGAAGATGTCTCTGTGGGTGACGATCGTTACCTCTTTGGTCCTTGCCATCTAGATCGCCTCCTTTATCCTGGCGAGAATCTCGGCATCCGATAGATACCCCGACTCCACCACCGGCTCAAACTCTATCTTTAAGCCATCCATCCTAAGAGCGCTCCCGCCCGTCTCCAACCCAGAAATTGCCGAAGGTATCGTCACCTTGGCCAATTCAGTCGTCATGTTGTGATGAGGATCTATGGCGATCGTTGGAACCTTGGCCAGCTTCTTTGCAATTGTTGCAGGAAGAGCTGATGCAGGGTCCGACCCTATGACCATCACGGCGTCACATTCCTCCAAGAACTCGGTTATGGCAAACTGTGGACCATGTTCCACGCCATCCTTGAAAGATACCCGGTTTATGTAACCGGTCTCGTCAAGCAAGGTCTGGTTGAACCCTCGCATGTTGTAATGGCCCACCATCGGAATCACCTTGTACTCAGAAACCTCGTTCAGCTTAGCCACGAGCGGATCGAGACGGTCGATCTCGTCTTTTAGCGAATAGATCAGCCCAAGGCCTGGGAAGATCACACCGTATTCAGCCTTCTTGAGCGTGGTTCCAAGGCCCAACATCTTCTTCTTATCCTCGACTTTTGGGATCTTGCCACTCAAAGCGGTCACGAGCGCATCGATGAACTCAGGATCTTTGCCAGGCAGAACCTTGAAAAAACCACTCTTGGCAATCTCGACAGTGGGAGAGACCCGAACGTCCACAACTATTGCGGTTCGGTCTTCCTCGTAACCCCTCTGCCTCTTCTTATCTCCTCGCGGGAAATACGAGAACCTGGACATGTGGCGAGGATGACTGCTCGAAGGATCTGAACCCCAGTAAATCAAGACGTCTGCAAGGTTCCTGACGTCATCCAACGTGCAGGTGGGATACACCCCGTTCAGGACCTTTTCCATCAAATACCCTTGACAGAAAGACGAGGTATCATCGATGACCGCACCCAGCTTCTTTGCAAGCTCGATTCCAACGATTTGTGCTTCAAGTGTGGAGTTGCCCCATCCGAATAGGAGAGGCTTTTCGGCCTCGCTCAGTACTTTTGCGGCCTTGGATATGGCATCATCGAGGCTAACTTCTGCGCCGTCGACCGAAGGCGCCAACCTCTCGACACCTAGAGATTCGTAATGACCTTGCCCTTTCCGGCAAAGGTTTTTCGTTGTGCCTATCCCTTCACCTTTGAGCTCCACTTCGATATCGTCACAGAGCAGAGAACACCCAGTACAAATTGACATGAACACCACCTAAATGAACTCGATAGCCTTGCTGGGGCAGGTCGCAATACAAGCGTTGCACAAAATCTTCTCGGGCCCAAACCGCCTACATTCATCGACATTTACACATTTAACCACGCCATCTTCCACAATCAAGATGGCCTTTTCGTTCGTGGGACCCTTGCCTAAGGCGGTCCCCTTAGGATCGTTGGCCACGTTGACGGGACAAGCCACGACACAGTTTCCGCAACCATAACACTTTTCGGGATGAATTACCATCCCGGTCTCGGTGGCGTCGGCGCTTAGCAAAGGCGCAAGAAGCTCGCTTAGATTTTCGAGTTTCTTTTCGTATTTGCTCTCCTCTACGAGCGGCGTGCAATCTTCGATCTTCACCTCCCTGCCCAGCAAGGCGACTGCGAAAGCCATGCAGGAGGGATAACCACACTTTTTGCAGTTAGTCTTGGGCAGAAGCTGATAAACTTCCATGACGCTGACCATTAACTAGACACCTCGATTGAGAAAGATCAAACCACATTTAGATCAACCAACCGTATTAATAGTGTTGGCCAGGCCAAAGTTTGCGTAAACCTTTTCTGACAAGTTGGCGTAAGTGAGTTCGATGCCCTTCACGAACTCCTTGGCCCTCTTAGGATTGCTGAGCATAGTACCTCTGATAATACTCTACATGATCCGGCCCAAGCCTCGGGACCTGCCATTTTCCTCTACGGCCTTCATCGTCGAGGAGGAGGCAAAGCCGACGGCATCGATCAACAGGCTCGTCACAGATCGACTATTCTGGATACAGCTTCTGGTGATCGCCCTTTTGGCGATATCGGCTGCAGGCCCCTTTGTCGTTGCCAAAGGCACCCAGAGCGATCACCTCGTAATAGTGATGGACCTTTCGGCCAGCATGGAGGCAAGCTTTGGCGATGCTAGGAGCACCGCCTCTCAATACGTATCAGGCTACGATCGCATAAGCATAATCCTCGCAGAAAACGTTCCTATCGTCGCATTGAGAGAAGGAAACAGGCCACAAGCTGAGGGCGTCCTCGCCTCGATTCAACCCAGGGCAGTTTCTGCAGACCTTTCTGCAGGGATGAACATGGCAAAAGGTCTCATGGGCGCAGAAGGTGGCAAGATTCTGGTGATATCAGACTTCATAAGCTGGAGTGGTGATAACCCCGAAGTTACGAGAAAGCTGATCGAAGGAGGCGACGTCGAGATCGCTTTCGTGGACACTGGTGGAAGCGGCGAGAACGTTGGAATTGTCAACGGCTGGATCGTGGAATCGAGCGGCTCTTTTAACTACAGCTGCCTGATACGCAACTTCGGCAGGACCAGAGTCGTCCCAATAGAGATCAAAGGCCCGGGCGGCACGTCCACCACAGCGAGGACGATCAATTCAGGCGGAGACAGCTACTTTTCCTTCGATGCGTTTTCCGGAGTTAACACCATATCTCTCAAGGTGGACGACGCAATCTCTGCTGACAACATCGCTTACATATACGTCCCCGAAGAGAGGCCCAGAAAGGTCCTGTACCAGGGAGACGAAGGGCCGGCACTTGCCGCGCTCAAGTCTTTGCCTCAGGTATCAACGTTCAGGTCTGGCGATTACAGAAACTTCGATCTCGTGGTGATCGCAAACGATCTTGACGACGGCGAGCTGAACCGGTACATTTACGGAGGCGGAAGGGTCGTATACATGAGCAAGAACGCAACTCTCAGCCCCGACTACCTCCCGGTGAGAGTAACGGGCGAGGTGAACGAATCATCTCCCCTCTGGGTCCGAAACCCCGGATTTGCCGAAGACATTCATTTCGACGAGATCGGAATCTTTGGCTATCTAAATGCAATTCCAAGAGCCGATTCAGTCACCATGGTCGAGGCGAACGGAGTTCCCGTGATGTCCTACTGGCGGCTTGGAAGTGGGACTGTGCTCTACATAGGCCTGACAGAGACTGACTTTTACCAAAGACCCGAGTACCCAGTATTCTGGTACAAAATGGTAAACTGGCTCACAGAAGTGCCAGACGCCTCCGAATCGAATCGCAGGACCGGTGAGATCCTGAGGCTAGGCGAGGTCGCCAACGTGAATGCGCCAGGTGGAAGGATCTCCACAGATACCCTACTTCTAGACAGAGCGGGCGTCTACACGTTCCAGGGCCAAACTCTGGTCGCCAACATGTACAATGCCAGGGAATCTGAACTGAAAGGTGGAGAAAGCATGACCCAAGGAGGCTTTACCGCAAGAGAAGCCTCCCAAAAACTGGTGGAAAAGGAACTATCCCCCTGGCTGATCCTCCTTGTAGCTGCGTTGATAGGCCTTGAAATGGCCATCATATGGAGGAGGCAAGAAGCATGATGGAAAACGTGTTCTTCTCTGAACCCAGGCTTCTTTGGGCGATCCCAATCATCGTCGTTGCGGGACTCTTTGCACTTAAGAAGAGCAAGAGAAAGATGATGATCTTAAGCAGGTTCATCATATTCTGCCTTCTCGCCATGGCTCTTGCTAACCCCTACGTCGTGACCACCCAAACCACCCAAGCAAAAAAACCCCTCATCGCCGTGGTCTCAGACGAGACCGCCTCCATGGAGATCTTCGATGAAAACCTGGCCGAAAGGGTTCACGACCAGTTGGCTGGATCCCAGTTTAGATCCTTCACTGGAATGTCAACGCCCCTTGGCGACAAAATACTCCAGTACGCACAGCAAGGCGGAACTTTAGTTTTGGTGACGGACGGATACAACAATCGAGGCCAAGATCTAGAAGAAGCGCTGGGCCTTGTCACCTCTGCCAACTCGACGGTCTTTGCAATCGAAGCAGAACCAGTCCTGAAAGACGCCAGCGTCGAGATTTCAGGGACAAATACAGCGGTATTGGGTGGCGACTACCCATTGACTGCCATCGTGAGGTGGTCTGGAGAGGAGTTTGAAGGAACGCTCTCAGTCTACGCAGACAACGAGAAGATCTATGAAGATCGAATAGCACGAGAGGGCAGGTCCACCTCGATCAAGATGTCTCACAACTTCAAGTCCACAGGATCTCACGTCCTCAAGGCCACCATATCATCGCAGGGAGATTTTCAAAGAGAGAACAACGAGTATCTCAAAGCAGTTTACGTCGTCCCAAAGCCCGATGTGCTTCTGGTAACCAAAGATGACGGATCGCCTCTGGCAACAGTCCTTTCAGATCAATACAAGCTCACCACATCTTCAGATATCAAGTCCGACCTGGAAAAGTACAAGGTAGTCATCCTGGACGACCAGGAATACGATTCCGAGATGCAAAGGCTGAAAAATTACGTCCGCGAAGGTGGCGGCCTCGTTGTAGTGGGCGGTCCAGACTCATACGATTTTGGGAAATATCGCAACACCAGCATCGAAGAGATCCTTCCTGTAATCTCGATTCCAAGCCTCTTCAAGGGCGGAAAGACCACCGTGATCGTCATGGACATCTCCGGCAGCACGAGAAGAGAGATGTCGGTGGGTGGAGCAACATTCCTTGAGTACGAGAAATCCTTGGCACTTGAGATTCTCAAGTCGCCAGAGTTTCAGGACGATCAGGTGGGCCTTGCGGTTTTTGGGACCGAAGCCTTCGTGGTCTTCCCGCCGACACCCATCGCAGGAAAACAGGCCATGATTGAAGATAGAATATCCCGTCTTCAGCCTCAGCCTGGCGTACAAATCGAGACACAACTTGATACGGGCCTTCAGATAGCTTGGGATATGTTGAACGCTACGGGGGGTGAAGGTGAGATGATCGTCATATCTGACGGCCGAGTCAAAGAGTACCCCGAAGTCTTCGAAATATCAACGGAAATCATCGTGAACATGGAAACGTCCACTCATCTCGTTGAGGTCAAATCCTTCGAAGACGCTCCTGGCGGTTTCAGGGAACTTGCCCAGAAGACCGGTGCAAATTATCACCTTGCCGTGTATCCCAACTCCGTTACTATAAGGGCAGAAGAAAGGCCCGAAGAAGAAGAAGCGCCCAAAGAAGAGGAGACCCTTCCAGAAGAGGGGTACGGCCTTCAAATCTTGGACCCTAACCACTACATCACCTCGGAATTGGGCCTGAACGCGAACTTGACTGGCTTTAACGACGTTACGCCAAAGCCAGGATCACAACGATTGGTCTCGATGCCGGATGGAAAACCCATCCTCACCGTCTGGAGGTTTGGCCTTGGAAGGGTGGTCAGCCTTACGACAGATAACGGCGATGCGTGGTCGCCTGAAATCTACGCCGCTTTCAACTCACTTCTCGTATCGAGAACTGCCAACTGGGCGGTGGGCGATCCAAGACCCAGGCTTGGGAGGATCGATGCCGAAGATGGCTGGGTCGAAACCCCTCTAGATATAACGATAACCAGCCAGAACCCGCCCCAGATCGGATCTGCCCAGATGGAAAAGGTGGGCGAAGACAGATACAAGGCAACGATCATCCCCGATAAGGAAGGAATCTACCACATCGGCGATTATAAAATTGCTGTCAACTATCCGTTGGAGTTTCGATACGTGGGGCTCAACCCTGAATTTTCCAAGATGATAATGGCCAAGGGCGGAAAGGTGTTCACCGAGTCGGAGGTCAGAGGAAATCTGATCGAAGAGGCGAGAAAGAAAAGCGAGATCACCGTTCAAAAAAGGGTGAGCAGGCGCGGGATTCTCCTCTTTGCAGCATTGGCCTTGTTCCTTTCAGAATTGATCTTGAGAAGGCTCAAAGAGGTTCGAGGATGAAAGGCTGATTTCGATGTTTTTACCATCAAATTTTAATAGCATACCTGCCTACAAGCCCGTACATTCTGTGGAGGTAACAATCACAAGATGAGTTCTGAGATGTGCCCGGTATGTGGCCTTCCCCTAGACCTTTGCATATGCGAAGAGGTAGCCAAAGAGCAGCAGAGGATCACGGTGAAGATCAACAGACGGAGATATGGCAAAGAGGTTACAGTGATTCAGGGCATAGACCCTCATGAGATCGATCTCGGCGACTTGGCTACATACCTGAAGTCGGCTCTTGCTTGCGGCGGCACCGTGAAAGGTTACGGAGTCATCGAGTTACAAGGCAATCACACAGGACGTATAAAGGACATCCTGATCAAGAGAGGTTTTGGAGAGAATCAGATCAAGGTAAGCGCCTGATCTGGTTTGACCAAATTTTTGTTAAGAATCCTTTCTGCTTCGTGAAGTCCGATTGAGCTTTGCGGGGAAAGTGCCCTTGGCACTAGTTCTGCCGCAAATCTGCATGCTATTCTATGATGTAGCTCATGCTCAAAGAAATCAACGCACTTTTTCAAGGGGCTTTGATTGATACCTCATCATCTTCTGAGCATGCAGAAATAACTATGGAAAATATCCATTCGCTAAGCTCTGGACAGTGCTCTGGGACACATTCTTTTATGCAACCTGCGCAAGGTTCAAAGGTGTCGCCTGCTAAGAGACATTTGAACTTATTTTTCTCACAGGCCGCATCCGCATAGAGCAATCGATAAGTTCTGACGCCGTTGGCCGATTCTGGCTCCCTGATTATGAGGTTCTGTTTCAGCAACGTCAAAACGATGCGGGAACATTTACGAGAATCGATATCGAGGACCTTCCACAGATCGCTCTGCAGAACGCCCTCTTCACAGGACTTGATGTGCTCCAGTGCCTCTTCGTACATCTAGACACCCGGACGCTCACTCAACAGGGCTTAAGAGAATTATATTATTGCCGCGAAGTATCACTGAACCTAGCGATCGCGCTCTCTCACCATCTATAATCTCTACGGTTTCGAGGAGATGGAGGTTCAGGTAATCGTCCACGCTGTTGAGGATTCCCTCCAAAACTTGATGCTCTGACCCCTTCATCTCTACTTTGATCTTGGACCCAATCAAAGTTTGAACTTTCTTGCTTGGAAACACAGGTTACTCCTCACTCATTTAATCGTCGATTGAACTTTTTGGTAATATAAAAGAACACATCTCGCCGCATTAGATCAATGCGACGGAGAGATGTCCTTAGAAAATAACTATACCGCCACAACTTCCTTTACGCCCGGGACGTTGTTTTTCAGCTCTCGCTCTATGAAATTTTTGAGAGTCATCTGAGAGAAGGGGCAACCAGCGCAGCTTCCCATAAGCTTCACCTTGACGATACCCTCGTCGCTGACATCGACCAGTTCGACATCGCCACCTTCCATTCTCAGAGCGTTCCTTACTGCACCGAGAACCGACTCAACGTCTTCTTTAAGATCTGGCATGGACACTTAATCTCCTCTGACCCTCATAATCGAAACCTTGTGGCCCATCACCGTATACCTTATTCCTTTTAAAGCTTGTTCCAGGGCGTTGACAATTGGCTCACAGTCCTCGACAACAGTGTTTACCATCACCCCAGACTCAGCGTGATGCCTGACGGCTTCGATTGTCATCTCGGGGTCTTCCCTCAATCTGAAGTCCTTCCACGTAGAAGGCGACATGCCCTTGTACTCATAGAGGTAAAACCCAGTTATCCCAACCTCAGTTAGTGTGTTAATCACGCGGCCTAAATGTTCGTGATCGACAAATATCCTGACTAGAGTCTTCATGAAAATCCCAGCCTGGTAATCTGAAGATGAAACTTTAAATAACTTCGCACCGACCCGTTTGTGCTTTAAGATACACTTTTATCCCGTCAGACTATCTTACCTAACGATATACATGGTCTCTGGTAGGGATATTCGAGAAGTACTTCAGGCCGAGGGCATATCCCTCGACGACATTGTGAACGCCGCTTTGGAGCTTTACGTACCACATCCAGGCGTCGAGACTCGAACAAAAGCAGACATCGTCTTCAGGCGAGAGCTGGACCTAGCCTTCTCTGACCCCAACCTTTGTCTCCTCATATACGCAGGAGTTCTCTTGGAAAAGGAAGGAGAAAAGGCAAACCTGCCCAACATGAACAGCTCCGACTACGAAAAAGACTTGACCTATCTTATCGCGGATGAGGTTCTAGGCATGGCGATCGCCAAGTATGTGGGAGGATACAAAGGCACCTTCGACTACGTGAGATATGACAAGGCAAAACCAGGAATCTTGGGTGAACTTGGACCTTTCATGGACGACGTGATAGCCGGGCTGATTGGCGGAGTTTCTGCGAACATGTACACCAGGGCGGTGTTGGGCTGAAAGATCTCGCGTTAGCTTTCAGATCGGGATTTGGTTTTCTCACCACTATACCTGTGGGCATAACCATGGAAGGGATCGACGCTCTGATGAGACACATCTACCTATTTCCTCTGGTGGGTGCAGTGCTCGGCCTAATATACGCCGTTTTGGCTTTGGCCTTGACCCAAGTTGCGCCACCTGAATTGGCGGCGGTCCTCATCATAGCCCTGATATACAAGCTCTCCGGGATCAATCACGCCGACGGTCTGGCAGATTTTGGAGACGGGGTCACTGCCCACACCACTGTTGAAAAGAAGATCAGCGCCATGAAAGATGTCTACATAGGCACCGGCGGGATGGTCTTTGTCGTGATCGCAATTTTAGCAGTCTTTGCCTCGCTTTTCGCCATACCCGTTGCCCTTTTGCCTTTAGCGCTGATAACAGCAGAAGTTTCAGCCAAACAGTCCATGATCGCCTTTGCCGCATTCTCAAGACCGCTTCACGAGGGCTTTGGCCAGATCGCCATCAAGAACACCACAAAATCTGATTTTCTGGTGGGACTCGTCATAGCAGCACCCATATGCGGAATTGCGATGGGTGCATTGGGACTTGCAACCTTGGCCCTCGCCCAGATATCGGCCGGCTACATGGTCTTTGTCTCCAAGAGAAACTTTGGCGGATCCACAGGTGACGGTTTTGGGGCCACCAATGAGATATCAAGGGCTGTATCTCTGGTCACGATTGCATCTCTTTGGAGCGTCATTTCATGGATGCCGTGGTGATGGCAGGTGGGCTTGGTACCAGGCTCGATATGGGCGAAAAGCCCATGGTCAAGCTTTTGGGACGGCCGCTCATAGATTACGTCTTAACAGCGTTGGAAGAATCGTCAATAGACAGAATATTCGTTGCAGTCACCCCAAACGTGCCAAAGACCAGAAAATGGGTTGTCGATAGAAATATCGAGGTTGTCGATACTCCTGGCGAAGGTTACGTCCCAGACATGATATTCGCCGTAGAAACGGCAAATATCCAAAACCCTGTGATGATCGTAATGTCGGATCTTCCACTGCTCAAAGGCGATATCGTGGACGAGATCTTAGACGTTTACGACGACGTTCCAGAACCGGCACTCTCGGTCCACGTTCCACTTGGTACTCACGGCAAGATCGGAACCAAACCAGATGCCCTCTTCAATTATGAAGGACATTTCATAACTCCTGCTGGCGTGAACATCTTGGACGGGATGCTCATAAGGTTTGAACAAGAAGACCACCACCTGGTCTTGGACCGGATCGAGCTGGCCTTAAACGTGAACACCGCTGAAGACTTGAAAATTTGCGAGTCGGTCCTCGATAAGGATGAGTATAACTTCGATTTTTGAGGTGAGGTATGATGGATTATGTGACTATAGATGGTGAAAAATATTCAATATCGGATTTAGCGGCTTTGACTGGTGAAGCAAAACCAGGTGAGCCAGAAGGTTACATATTGCTCATGGCAAAAGTGCTGAAAGATCCTTTGAGCCTTCCGAGGCTCTTGAAAGATATATGTTCGTTAGAGCTGAGCAAAGAAAAGATGCGCGATCTGAGGCTTGCTCTTATCAGAGTCCAGATAGAAAGCGAGCTTAAGATGAACGAGGATATCCAAAGATATCAACAGAGGCATTATGTAGCCCAGGTGATTGAGATACTCCTTTTCAAAGAGCTGCTATTGGCTCCTGGTGAGCCCGAAGAACTAGAGTGACTACCCACCCAACTAAAATCACGGGCATTCTGCTGTTTTTATCGTAAAAATAATAGAAATTGTGCCCTTTAAGTGGGCACAATATTCGAATTTACTTAGACTTTGGTGGCCAGTTCTTCTCCATCCAACCTGGGATACGACCCGAGTCTTCGGGACCTGCCATTGCCACAGCCTTGTATCCGTACAGCTCATCGATTTCGCCGGTGAACTTAGCACACATTCCTGGAAGGACGATGGCGTTGTTGCCTCTCTTCTCGGGTATGAGGCCTTCTTCGTCTAGGATCTCTTTGATCTTACCAGGGGTGATCTGTCCGCCAGCCACAGAAGCCTGTACGCCGATTCCATCGGTATTGACCGCGACCAAGTAAGCGTCGATGCCGTTGGACGCAAGGTCAGACTCTACTGTGTAGTAGGTCAGGGCGAAGTTGGTGGTGATGAATATCGGTGAATTGTCGTCTGGCTTGCCAACTTTGTGAGCGCCGGGCTTGACCTGCACTGGAGTTCTGGGATCTGTGTAGATGTTGAACCTCTGGTGCATGTCCACCATGACGCCGTGTGGCTCGATGCAGTGCTTGATCATTATGTCCGCACCACGACAGACGAAGGTCGAGGTAAGGAGGCTCTCCCAGTAGGACGCTCTTACAGGGTCATCAGAGGTGGCCCAAGCAGTGATTGGCAGAGCCATGACCGGGAAGTTGAAGTCCTTCTGGCTCTCTTCGGTGGCAGCTCTTCTGAGCTTTATGAAGTTCTGAAGTGTCTCCTGCAGCTTTTCACCATTTGGCGCAAAGCCTGGATCAACTATAACGTCCTCGATTCCCATCTCTCGGAAGGTCTGGGCCATGCCCTTAAGACCGTCCAGGTCGAAAGGAACGCTCACTGTGACGGGGACCTTGTAGTCATAAGCCAGCTGAGCTACTTCTTTCCAGTTGTCCTTGTTGGCGGCATAGATGATGGGCCTGTTTTCAGCGGCCACTTCCAGACCGGCCTTCAGGACCTTGGGGTCGAAAGAGCAGAGAATCAAGGGCTTTTTGGTGGTCTCTTGGACCTTCTTGACGCACTTTGCGAACTTGTCAGCATCGCCGGTGACGCCCCTGACTGCGATCATCTCCACGCTTTCCCAGTTGCCAATGTAGAACTTTCTCCACTCGGCAATGGCCTTGACCCTCTCTACGAGAGCGGCCTCTTCCATGTCGTCAGTCACATCATAAGCAAATGGAGGCCAGTTGAAGAAGGTCATCTGGTGGCGGTACATGATATCTTCGCCACCGATCTTGACCTGCTGGTCGCCGGTTCCAGCGTAGATCAAAGCAACCTCGGGAGCGATGGTATCTTTGAGGCTGGCCAGCTTCTTGGCGTACTTCTTCTGCTTCTTTGGGTCGAAGAGCGGCTTGCACTCGTCAACGGTCCTCTCTCTGGCGATCAGGCCTGCGGCAAAAGCCATACAGGTCGCCTCACCACATTCGCCGCAGTTGGTCTGGGGCAGGAACTTATAAAGATTGAGCGGGCTGTTTTCTTTCATTGGTATCAGACCCCCATTCCTATCCAGTTGGTGGTGTCCGGTGTCTCAGCCTTGATGAGGCCCATCAGAGACTGGGTGATCTCCTGCAAGTAAGCCACAGCGATGGGGTTCATCATCATGAACAAATCGACACCAGCGACGGCCAGCGAGAATCCAGTTATGATCTCCCACAAGGGGCCTCTGAGCATCCGGTCTCCCCAGTCAGAGTCTTCGTTGTTCGGTGATTTTACCATCCAGGCTTCCCTAACTCCCCAAGCGTTAGTGGTACCAGAAGACATCGGGAAGTTCAGCTCTTCATCGCCTTTGAGACCGCCCAGTCTGATTCTCTCCATGTTGGAGTAGGCGAAGTCCATACCGTAAGCGAGTGCTGCGGTGGTTGGGTCCATGACGATGGAGTCTCTTGGAACTCCTGCAACCTTCATCAGCTTTCTGTCAAGCTCCTTTTGGGCGTTGATCTCGAGCTGAGTCCAGGCCAGACAGACGTTGTTGTTCTCTGCACAGGATTTGCCGATGGCTTCCCAGTCCAAGTTCAAGCTGGCACTGGCAATGAGAGCGCGCTCACCCTGGGCCACTTCTGAGGCTTTGGTCAGGACTTCTGCGTCCTTTTCTGGGTTGCCGCTGCCACCGATACAGATGGGAACGTCAACTGCTTGAAGGACATCTTCTACAACCTTGACTGCTTCTTTGGCGGAGGTGTCCTTGATCAGAGGATCGGTGCTGATCAGGTGAGTGGTTACCAAGTCGGCGCCAAACTCTTTGACGGCCTTCTTAGCCCAATCGGCAGGATCTTCCATGACGTCTTCGTAGTGCATCTTGACGGCTTTTGCCATGCCGATAGGCATGTCGAAAACGTCCACAGTGACCACGGGTCGGTTTGGCATCGCTGCGTCGTAGAAGAATGGCAACGCCTTCTCGCCGCCGATCTTTATGACGTGACCCCTTGAACCACCATCTGCCTTGGTTGCTCCGAGCTGGACCTCTTGGATTTGAGTCTTCCAGGTCTTGTCGGCGCCAACCTCGAACTTGGCAGTCTTCAGAGTGTTAGGTATCTTGAACGCAGGGATTGCTGGCGCAGCCTTTGTCAGGTCTGCAGGTGCAGGCGAAATTGCCTGTGCCATGGCAACAGGCTGAAGCAGACTTTCGACGGGATAGCCAAATGCCTTTGCCATGTTGACGAGCTGAACTGCGACTTTTGCGACCTCTCCGCCGAAGTAGTAAGCAAAAAGAGGGCCAACGCCGCCACCAGCTCCAGTTTCAATCTCCAGCTCTATATCGCCCTCGATGGTAACCCCTTCGAGGGACTTAACGTTCATATCCGCTAATGATTTATTTAAGTCGGACAAATTTACGTTCTTCTTCTCTCCCATATTGATCTCCCCATAGGCCAAATAATCCTTGATAAACTGCCACCGATAAGAGCAGGCCCGTGATGAGGAAGTGATTGGAGGTCTTCGTTTAAGACGGAACGGGCGAAAACAGATCCTACAAAGCCCCTGCTGATGCCGACGTCCAACTCGACATCAATTTCAACGGCGAGGAATTTTGCGCCCTTCAAATACATTTCGTGTCTCCCTCCTCAAACGTCAGTTCCCACTCGGGCGGCAACAGGAGAATACATCTGGAAGGCAGATCTAAAGATCGCCCACCAGACTAAGCAGGTTTACATCCTCATAGTGTGGAAAATCATGCCTAGTGATCTCAACTAAGACCGCTCTAAGTAGCCCCTTTGCAGGAATACTCGGCAATAATCTTCCTAGAGGAAAGTTCACCCACCTCACTTCTTCTTGCCCTTCTTGGTCGCCTTCACTGCTCCTGCGGGCTTTATGACGACCTCTTTGATGTTGATGTCAGCACCTCTTAGCTCTAAGACGATGCCTCCAGCGCCACCGGAAGGTGCGGCGAACATGGGTGCTGCAGGTGCTGCGCCTGCTGCTGCAGGTGCCGCTGCAGGTTCTTTCTTCTTCAACTTAAGGCTCAATTTCTTAGCCATAATATCTCCCTCTACCTCTCTAAAATATACTAAAGGAAAAAGGTGAGGATGCTCACTTTGCGAGCGTCACCTTTTCGATATTGACCTTGGCGTCCTTCAGCACCAGCTTGATGGATCCAGCAGAGCCGCCTGCGGCGGGCATTGCGAATGCGGGTGCTGCCCCTGCTGCAGCGGGTGCTGCTGCAGGTGCGGCTTCAGGTTCCTTCTTCTTCAACTTAAGGCTCAGTTTCTTGGCCATTCTTATAACCTCCTACACCCATAATATCAAGTGAGCTAATATAAGTTTTTACTCCAGAATGCCTTCGTCCTGCAGGTACTCAATAACCTGCATGAACTGACCTTCGCTCATCAGGAGTTTCTCCTTTATCGCATCGACGTCGATGTCGCCGCCAGATTCTTCGATGAAGGCAATTACATCGTCCTCGAATTCGGATGGGTCTTCTATAGTCCAGCCTTCGGTGACTGCCTTGTCGTCGACAGGCCTTACGACACCTTCGACAACAGGGTGGTCTACGCTGAGCAGGAACTTCTTAAGTGAGTTCACGTCCGGCGCCTCCTTCTCGGTGGCGATCTTGTCGAACATGTCCTCGTCGATGCCTTCCTTTACTCTTTCCTTGAGATGGCTTGGCATCCAAACGATCCTTCTCCAGCCACCGTCGGCCTGTAAGAACTTGGCAGAGAAGTAGTACAGAATTCCCATGCCCAGGAAACCGACTGTCTGCTTGCCGCCGCCAGCCTGGCCTGCCATGGTTGAGAATGGAAGTCCGTTGGGCGTGGGGTTTCTGAAGTCACGGTCTACGATGCCTATTCCGTCAACCTCAGGCAGGTAGAATCCGATGGTCTCGAAACATCCACAAGAGGTGTGGGGTGCATCGAAGAATGTGTACAGGGCCATCCTGTTGTACTCGCCGCCGGATTTCGCTTCAGCCATACTGTTGATGGACTCGTACTCGCCCTTAATCTCGTCGATCAGACCTTCTTTGGGTATGGGGAACTGAGGTCCTTCGGGGTCTACCTTGGCGGCGGCCCTGCCGTCGAACCAGGTGATAGCACCACACAGAGAGGGTCTCTCAGGGGTGACACAGCAAGCACTGGTGGGTGCAAAAGCCTGACAGAGAGTGCATCCGTAGAATACGTCGACATCCTCATCGTGAAGGCCCTTGGCACGCTCGTCTCTGGCACCATACTTGGTGTGAGCTTCGCCCAGTCCCTCGGTCACTGCCTCGGGTGAGGTCAGTACGACTGCTTCTATCTTCTCGATGAATGGCATCTCGGCCTTGTAAAGGACCATGACGTTCTTAAAGATCTGTTCAAAGGAGGTTACACCTGCCTTCTTGAGGTCTAGTCCAGCCCTCATCCAGACGGCATCTCTCTGGTTCAGATGCATAAGACCGTGGACGTAAGAGATCAGACCGTGGTTTCTCCTCTCGATGATGGCTTCGAGGTCGGGCTCGATGAGCTCGCCGGCAACTTTGAAGATCATGCCGAAGGGGATAGTGCTACCTTCCTCGATATCGCCCAGGTCAGGTCCCTTGATGGTGACCTTGCCGTCCTCGATCTCGTCCATTCCCACTGCAACAGAGAGCTCGAACCCGTCTGCCTTGGGGCCGCCCATCTCTACCCAGATGTCACCTTTCCTGATGCGCTCCCCCTCGTACATGGGGGACATGTCCAGTTCGATATTTTCTGCCATTTCTACATCTCCTTTTTCCTAAAAAGAAAAAATAATAACTTACTTTTTCAGTATTCCAATTACCTCGTCGACCGCCTCGTGGTAAGCATCCTGGTCGAATGCCAGGTTGCCGAAGGTCATGTTGGCGTTGACGTGATAGTACCTGTCGATGGAGATCCTCTTGATGTTTCTGTTGAAATTCTTCAAAGCCGAGAACATGGCGCTGGAGAATTTATAGAAAATCCCCGCGAAGATTACCGCATCGTACTGGCCGTTGCCATCAAGGCCATCCCAGTCCTCGAACCGGAGGTAGTTGGTCAGCGGGTGAAGTCCGATCATGTGAACGTTGTCGGTGTAGCCCCTCTCGATGAACCCCTTTATGGAATGAGCCGTTGCTGCAATGGGAACACCGGTCTTGCCGATCTCGATCGCCTTGTCGAACATCACGGGATCTTCGAAGAACTCTGCTCCAACGACCAAAAGAGGCCTCTTGGCCTTCTTGATTATAGCGCCAATGACTTTGGTGTTGTAGGCCTTGGCCATCTCGGGCCCTGGAATCTGGGCCATCTCGAAGGGAACCGCATTCTTGGTAGTGTCGACTGCCATCTCAATCACCTTACTTCTTCACCCTAATTTTCTGTTTAATGTTGGTCGGATTGAAGCTGACATCCGTCTTCCTGATGGGGCCAAGCTTGTCACCGGTCAAGTCACAGGGGCCATAGGTATAAAGGGTACACCTATCACAAATTGGTGAACAGAACCCCTTGTACCTGTTCATGATCTTGAAGTCCCTGTCTCGGAGAGCAGCGATGGTAGGATAGGGGAAAGGACCCATGGGCGGATCCCACACCTCCACCACCTTTGCTATCTTGCCGATTTTAATCTGGACATTCTGCATGTCCTCGACAGCAAAACTGCTCTTACCCATGCTTGACCTCCTTCCATACTCTGGTTTGCTCGGTAGTCGCCCATAGAACATAAAACCCTTTCGGATTACGATTTAGTATAATGAGCATATTATTCAGCAAATTTTTCAATTAATACGTATCTATTTAAGTTTCTGAAGGCGTACCTCGGTTTTTGAGGTGCGAACATGAATGGTTACGCGTTTATTATGTGGCATCCATGTGGATTGAGAAAGATCCATTTAGGTTGAGGACAGTCCGCCAGCTTGAAATGTAAAAAGGCTTGTGAGGGGGAACCGATCCATGATACAGAACATCAGAACGAGTTTTGCTTCTGCCAAGGCTTGCCATCACGGCGGTCGGGTAAGGAAGATCGCCTCAGAGATGGAGATTGATCAGAGTGATTTGCTGGACTTCAGCGCCAACATAAACCCTTTGGGATCTCCCCCTCTAGAGGAATTGATTGCGCGAGAGATGAAGACGGTATGTCACTATCCAGATAACGATTACGTCGAATTCAGAACGGCTGCGGCAAAGTTCGCAGGGGTGCCTATAGAAAACGTCGTCCCTGGCAATGGCTCTTCAGAATTGTTTAGGCTCTTTGCAGAAGTGCTCATCGAAGACGGAGACGGAGTGGCTATTCTGAACCCCACCTTCGGCGAGTACGAAACCCAGTCTAGGCTCTTTGGAGCTCGGATAGAAAGGCTCGATGGCGGGATATTTCATCCAAAAGATCCCGACGAATTCCTGGACGACGCAACCCTTCAGGATGTCAAAGCGGTGTTTGTCTGCAATCCCAACAACCCTACAGGAACTTTGCTTGCCAAGTCACAGATAGAAAAGCTAGCCAAGAGATGCGAACGACAGGAAACTTTTCTCCTCGTGGACGAAGCGTTCATAGAACTATCCGATCCCAAAGAGAGCGTAACCCAGCTTGCCCCCAAGATGGTGCGGCTCTTTGTGACAAGATCACTTACCAAATCGTTTGGAGTACCGGGTTTAAGGCTTGGGTTTGGCGTTGCCGGAAAAGAGATGGCCGAGGTGATGAACCAGACTCGCCTTCCATGGAGCATAGGCTCTCTTGCCTCGGCGGCGGGAGCCTATCTCTTGGGCCAGGAAGATCACCTCGAAAAGAGCAGAAAGAAAATAGGTGAGGAGCTTTTCTGGCTGACCAATGAGCTGAGGCAACTGGGCCTCGATCCAGTTGAGAGCACAGTCAACTTCATACTGGCCAAGGTGAGCGGCACAGGGTTCACGTCAACCGAGATGACGGAGCGAATGGTGGCCGAAAAGGTGCTGGTGAGAGATTGCGTCTCGTTCTCAGGGTTAGGTGACGAATACATCAGGTTTGCCGTCAGAGACCGAGAAGAAAATAAGCGTCTGGTGGGAGCTTTGGGAAGGGTGCTTGGATGCAAAGGTTAAGTTGTGACAGATACCCTTGCCATTTTCCAGATCAGGACTGCACCTTATGTTTTTGTCCATTCTATCCATGCGAAGACGAAAGGACTGGAGGGCGTTTTGTGGATGGCGAATGGTGTTGTGAAGGCTGCTTTGTAGTTCACAGAGAAGAGGTTGCAAAAGCCGTGATAGAAGCGCTTGTCCAAGGCGAAGACGTCTCTATCGCCTGGAAAGAGGTGACAAAATGGCTCTGACGATTCAATCCCTTCAATCTCTTCAATTGCTCCAAGTCCATTGGGCATTGGCGGTTTTACTTCTCGCCGTGGCAATAGACCTGATCTTGGGTGAGCCTCCCGCCAAGTTTCATCCCGTGGTCGTGATGGGAAAGATGATCGCGACTCTGCGAAAGAGAGCGAGCCCTTCGCGAATTTGCGGGATTGGAATCGCGTTTCTCGTGATATCTTCTGCCGTGATTGCAGGTCATCTGTTGATCGAGGCTGCAAGAATCGTTCCGATCTTTGGACTGATCCTTGGACTTTTCGTTTCGGCCTACCTTCTCAAGTCGACGATCGCCATCAGATGTCTCTTGGAAACCTCGGCCCAGATAGGAAGAATGATCGAAGAAGATCCAGATGGCGCAAAGACGATGCTTCCAGCGTTGGTCAGTCGGGATCCTGGTCATCTGTCCAAATCACAAGCATCTTCTGCGGTGATAGAGTCACTATCAGAAAACTACGTGGACACCGTCGTCTCACCGCTCTTTTATTATCTGATATTCGCACCTTTGGGCCTGGGAGTGGAGGCGGCCCTTGCCTACAAGGCCATAAACACGCTCGACAGCATGTTAGGATACAAGACTGAAGAGCTGAAGGATTTGGGATGGGCATCTGCCAACCTGGACGATCTAGCAAACTGGATTCCAGCAAGGCTAAGCCTTCCGATCATGGCGATCTCTATGCCAAGACGAGCAGGCAAGATCCTGAAAACTGCGCTCAAAGATAGGGCAAACCCGCCAAGTCCAAACTCTGGATGGCCCATGGCGGCAGCTGCCGGAGCTTTGGGAGTCAGATTGGAAAAGCCTGGGGTATACATCGTGGGGGATGGCAAAGATCCGATTCCCTCCGACATCTCTTCAGCCTTGAAGTTCGTGAGAACGGCGATCGCCCTATCCCTAATAGTCACAGGGGCGCTCCTGGTCTTACTGATGGCCTAAAAACCAAAAAGGTCGATAAATTGGGATATTCGGTTTTCAGACCAACTTCGATCAAGCAGTAGGGGCCTTTTTCCTTTAAGGAGATGGAAAATCATCCGTTACAGCTATCGTTACCGCACCCATCACAGCTGAGCGAGCCGCAACGATCGGGCTGACCCGCATAAATCATGAAACCTCGGCCTTTCTCGTCGTTTATGTAGTCGACCACGGCAACTTGCATATCGTCGGCGTCCATAGGACTCATATGGATCTCGATTCCTTTGCTCTCGAAGATCACATCTTTCTCCTGTGACGGCGCAAGGCCTATGGCGTAGATGGGTGGCTCATCTGGCATACTGGTTTTGTAAACCTTGATCACTTTGCCCTCTGTTTGGCTCGCCGCCAGCACCTCTACTGCGGAATCTGTTAGTTCTATCATCTTAACACCCTTATCTACTAGTGGCGAAGATATATAAAAAAACTATGACGGCATCAAGATCGAAATGGAGACTGATGATGACAAACGCACTTTGCATCTTCAAACGAGCCGAAATACGACAAAACATTTATCCCAATCGGGAACAAACCCCTTAGAGATGGAAACGATGGGCGATCTGCTGGAGGTGCTGCGACATTTTGATTCTCTTGGCAGCTCGAAAGAGGCCGCTAAAGAGGCCTTTGGCTGGGACGTCGAAGATGTCACGATCAGAGAAGAAAGGGCCAGTGTTGATCAAGTCATAATCAAATTTCACAACGGCCTGATCGTAGAGGCAAGGCACATATTGAGTGAGGTCTCCGGGGACTTTCGAGAAGATTGGGATTTCAGGCTAAAGATGATATCTGACCTCACCTCCACCTTGAGATACAACGCTTACTATTCGAGGTACATCCATGGACAGGGATATCTCAGAACCGACCTTGGATATATCAACCACAAACTTTTGAGGAAAATGATAGAAGATTTCTACACACCCCGACTGCGTAAAACCTACAAACCCGTAATCCTGGAGTTTAAGGGGCTTCAATCTTACGACTTCTTCGGCATCGAGGCGGGCAGAGATCATAGCGAGATATACTATTCTACCACAAGGGCAGGTCGCGAAGAAGCAAGTTCCAATATAGAAGATGTGGTGATGAGACTCAGTTACCTAAACGAGAGGATGAAGGACGAGAAGCTGAGGAAGTCGCTCAAGGATTTGGACGAGGATCTCTGTAAGGTCCTGTGCGTGCTTTGTCCCTCGGGCTAAACGCTTTGATAAGATGGGAATCGATATGCATGAGACTTAGAGATACTCAAACACCCATGGCTCATAGACTCATGCCCAAAATATGAAAATCGACATGTACCGAACCCATGTTCAGTCCATTTTCATGGAAAATCCGATTGAACGAATTCTGGCGAGAACCAATTAGTTTCATCCAATTGGTTCTTGACGATAACTGGTTCTCGACTAATACATCATTTCAAGGCCAGCTTGAGAGCCCGCTGGGGACATGCCGTTATACAAGCCCCACATTGAACGCACTTGCTCGAATCTGCCACCACTAAAGAATCTTCGAATCTGAAAGTTTCAGTAGGACATATCGCGATACAGGCCCCGCAGTGAACGCACTCGTCGTCGTCTTTTATCACCGGCATCTCCAGGATGAAGACTTTGACACCCCTCTTCTCAAAGGCCTTCTTCACTTCAATGCATTTGTCTTGAGATACGCCCACCAAAATCTCGCCAGTGACAGCATCCACTTTTGCCCGCTCTATGTTGATGAGCGCTTCGGTCTCCAAGATGACGGATGCGATCACGGGCTGGCGAATGATATCTGGATCCACCTGGAGCATAAGTTTCAATCAGACCGCCTCCTTCTAAAGAGCCTGCTTAAGTGATCGGTGGTTACCATCCCGATTACGTGGTCTTCTTTGTCGACCACTGGCAGAGCCGATATTTTGTGATGATCCAGCTTTCTTGCAACCAGTTCCAAAGGCTCTTCGGGGCTCGCTATGAAGACTTTCTTGGTCATTATGCCAGAAACCTTGGAAACGTGGCCGTTGGCTACTGCCTTGGATATGTCCCAAGCCGTCACAATTCCTATGATCTTCTCTTCATCGGATACGATCGGCAGGTGATCAAAGGTGCTGCCAACAATTATCTGGGCCGCTTCATCTATTCCGATGTCGGCATGGACTGTCGTCACATCTCGGCCCATGACGTCCCCAACCAAAGGATACTCTTTGGTCTGTCTCATGGGCTCGTTTTTGCCCTCAAGGGTCAAAGGCTCCACAGGCGCGGAGAGGAAGAACTCGCTTTGAAGGATCTGGTCGCGAAGAGCACAGGCAATCTTTCTTGCAACGTAGCGACTCGAAAGCGATGAGGCTTTCACCTCTTTTCCATTTATCTCCACAACGCCTGAGTATAGCTCTTCGTAGTTTACCGCTTTTAAGGCCGGGCGAGCCCTTCTTGGAACGCCGTAGTCGTAAATCTCGGTCGTTATGTCTTTGTCCCTGATTGCGGTCTTTTTGGCGATATTCTCGTTCAAGACGGGGATCGGTACGCCTATGCCGACATAAAGAGAAGGACCGTAATCCTGTAAAGTTGCTGCTCTAAGGTAATCGTTCGTCATCTCTTTCAGGTCGCCTTTTACCATCAGGTTGGAAAAGCCACTTTGGGGGTGGTGCTGTGTTCCCGAACCGATTATGTAACCTTGAGAGCCACATAGGAATATCCGGGTCCCGATCCCAATGTACTCGAAATCAGGATCGTTACATATGGGGTTTAGCGCTCCAGCTCCGTTGAATGAGATGTTTCCACTGCGGGGAAGAAGAGTGCCCATGTAAGTGTGAATGGTTCTATCCGTGGTGTTGGTGGCAGCAGCATATGTTTGATAAGCGTTTCTGGGATTGACCATCGTGGCCTGGTTGAAGTCTTCGAGCCGGAGTGAAGTCTCGATATCGAGCCGGGGATAACAGTCTGTGACGACGCCTTGAGATTTTACGTCCACCTCGTTTCCCACAACCAAATCTTCGATCACGTGAGCGCCACCGTATTCGTCCCCACGATCCAAAGACGGTTGAGTTGCACCCAAGAACAGATCGACTGCTGCAATGCCTCCGTAGGCTTCAACGCCGTTCAGCCAGGTTTTTCCCATTTTTATGGGCGGGTCGCTGTGGCCAAGGTTCAGGAAAACGCCTGAAGAACACATGGCACCAAAGGTCCCTGTCGTGACCACGTCCACTTCGCGCACGGCTCCATCCGTGCCGAGCTCGTCTACAAGATCCGGCATCTCCTCTGCGGTTACCACTCGGACGCTGCCATCTCGGATGCGCTCATTGATCTCGGACAAAGACTTCTTTCGCACGTTCTTTTCTAGAAATGGAGGTGTATTAAAGAGTTGTGGATGCACGGCTCAACACAGTTATCTGGGATGGACTAAAGGAAGTGGCCAGATGTCAGGCAAAAGGATCGTTCTCACCAGCGATGCCACCATGATGAGCAACTACAATGGTGGCGTCATGCTGGGGTTTGCATCCATACTTCCAGCTTCGCTGATCAACGAGAGGATATTCAGGTGGTTGTTCTGCCCACCAGTCGAGGCGAAGGCCGATGGATCTGCCACCTTAGCGCCTTGTGGAATGCGGAAAGTTGAAGCCGCACTCTTGGAGTCAGGATTCAAACGCGACGAGGTGATAGTGGCCCACCCGGACCATCTGGACAAGGCGATAGGTCCTGATACCAAAGTCGTCGGGATAACGCATGACGATCCCATGGGCAAGATCGCCATCCGAGAGATCGAGGAAATGGTCAAGAAGGGTGCGCCTTTCAACAGGACCAAGTTCCTGGAGCTTGTGGGCCATCCGCTTATCAAAAAGTATCAGCCCAAGGTCATCGTGGGCGGGAATGGATCTTGGGAGGTAAGAGGCGAAGATGTTAGCGTCGATCTTGTCTACATGGGCGAGGGCGAGCGCGACTTCCCCCCGATCTGCAGAGATATAGTAGAGGGAAAAGAGTTTCCTCACGAAGTCCGCGGCGAGATCGTTTCCGCAGACGAAATTCCAGTCAATCGGGGCGCGACCATCGGAGGGATCGTAGAGATCGGGAGAGGATGCCAGCGAGGATGTTCTTTTTGTTCGCCCACTATGCGAAAGACCAGGCACAGGCCGATCTCTCGAATTCTGGAAGACGCGAAGGTGAACATCGCAGAAGGGCAAGGTGACCTGATACTCCATTGTGAAGACGCGTTCCTTTACGGGTCTGATGACCTCACTCCTAAAAGGGAACCTCTCAGAGAGCTGTTCACCGAAGTTAAAAAGCTAGGTCCAAGGACCATCGACGTCTCTCACGTCAGCTTGGCATCTGTATATCACGGTCAGGACGCTCTAAAAGAGATCTCCGAGATTGTAGGCGTAGGGATCGATCAAAAGTACATGTCGGCCTGGATCGGGATCGAGACAGGTAGCTCCAGTCTTTTGGCAAAGCACATGAAGAACAAGGCAAAACCTTCTTCAGTGGAGATCTGGCCCGATATTGTGAGGGAATGTTACACGCTCTTCCATGAACAGTCGTGGCTTCCGATAGCAAGCTTGGTACTGGGACTGCCTGGCGAAACTGTTGGAGACGTGGTCAAGACCACGGAACTTGTGGAATCGCTCTGGGATTACACAGGAATGATGTTGCCGCTCTTTTTTACGCCCATAGGCGAGACGAGGCTTGGGAATG
>Ga0272441_10001479_pt1 | contig 50132 bp, 42 predicted proteins | sample SSMProp6N_FD_193582 | JGI IMG/M metagenome (GOLD analysis project Ga0272441, IMG submission 193582) | Marine sediment archaeal communities from Little Sippewissett salt marsh, Falmouth, MA, United States - SSM-Prop-6N | ecosystem: Environmental > Aquatic > Marine > Wetlands > Sediment ... | reverse complement strand
CTCGGCGTCCCGGGCGGAGAACGTGTAGCTGCCGTCCTTGGCGGCCGTGATCCGGCCGGCGGCCACCTCCACCTTCGCGGGCACGTCCAGGACGATCACCGTGTCGATCGGGTCCGGCGCCTTGTCGGGCACGTCGATCACCACGCCGGCGTCCGTGCGCGCGGTCTTCAGCGGGGCGCCCTTCGGATCGGCCAGGAGGCGGGCCTGGTGGACCTCGCTGGCCAGGTGCGGGACGAGGAGCTTGCCGTCGGAGGGCCAGTCGAAGACGTGCAGGTAGAGGCGGCTGGGCCCCTTGCCGCCCTCGCCGGCGAGCTTGGACGTGCACCGCCCCCACGGCAGGCGCTTGAACACGCTCGCCCGCGTGCCGTAGATGCTCTCGCCGTTGACCTTCAGCCACGCGCCCATCTCCTCCAGCCGCTTGACGCTGGGCGCGGGGATCTCCCCCTCGGCGGTCGGGCCGACGTTCAGCAGGAAGTTGCCCCCCTTGCTGGCGATGTCCACCAGCTTGCGGAGCAGGTCCTCGGTGGACTTCCAGTTGTGGTCGTGGGTCTTGAAGCCCCACGTGCCGTTCATCGTCATGCACGTTTCCCAGTCGTAGCCCAGCCCGCGGGCGGGGATCTTCTGCTCCGGCGTGCCGAAGTCCCCGTCCTCCCGCTGCCGCTTGCCCACGCGGTTGTTGATGACGATGTCCGGCTGGAGCGACCGGACGTACCGGGCCAGCGCCCGGCCCTTCTCGCGGTCCCACTGCTTGATCCACTCCCCGTCGAACCACAGCACGCCGATCTTCCCGTAGCCCGTCAGCAGCTCGCGGAGCTGGGCCTTCAGGTGCTCGTGGTACCTCGGGAAGTTCGCCTTCTGGTCCGGGTGGTGCCAGTCCATGATCGAGTGGTACCAGCACATGCGGAGGCCCTGGCGGTGGCACTCGTCGGCGAGCGGCTTGAGCAGGTCCCGCTTGTACGGCGTGGCCGTGATGTCGTAGTCGCCCGCCTTGCTGTCCCACAGGCAGAAGCCGTCGTGGTGCTTGGACGTGATGACGACGTACTTCATGCCCGCACGCTTCGCGAGCGAGACCCACGCGGCCGGGTCGTACTTCACCGGGTTGAACTGCCCCACGAGTGTCTCGTACTCGTCGACGGGGATGCGCGCGCGGTTCATGATCCATTCGCCGATGCCGGGGACCTTCTTGCCCTTCCACACGCCGGCGGGGACGGCGTAGAGGCCCCAGTGGATGAACATCCCGAAGCGGGCCTCCCGCCACCAGGCCATGCGGCGGTCGCGCTGGGCGGGGGTCTCGTTCAGCGGGTCGGCGGGGGCCGGCTCGGCCGGCTCGGCCTGGGCCAGCCCGACGGCCACACACACGGCGCAGACCACCACCGCCCGCAACGTCCGAACGCTCTCGTGCCGTCTCGACATGGTTTGTTCTCCCGGCCGGGGCTGTCCGACGGCGTCCCCGGCGCCCCTACGATGAGCGACCCCGCCGCGGACTGCAAGCCGAATCCGTTCGGCCGGGAGGTCTCCGCCTGCGGTCCGGCCCGCCCAAGCCCGGCCGACAGAGAATCGCCCCGGGGCCGGTTGTTGCCGGCCGCCGGGGCGCTGGTGCGATCGGGTTCGGGGTTTCACGAGGCTACAGCGAAATGCTCACCGAGTTCACTTCCATCTCGAACGGTTCGACGTCGTACTTCAGACGGAGGTCGAGCTTGCCGGCCACACCTTCGGGCACACGCCACGTGTGCGAGCAGGTGCCGCCTCAGCCATACTCCAGCTTGGCCGTGTAGACCACCTTGCCCGTCTTGTCCACGACGTCGATCGACGGCGCCGGCGGCTGGGTGCCGTCGGCCTTCATCACGCCCAGGATCCGGTTGCCCGCGGCGTCGAGGCGATTGACGTTGAACGTCACCCGCCGGCCCGCGACCCTCGCCGTCATCGTCGCCTTGACGGGCAGGCCGATCGGCACGGCGGCGATGGCGTTCTCGGCGACGGTGACGGACTTTCGCGTGTAGCTGAGCACGGCCGTCGCGCCTTGGCCCGAGCCGTCGGGGTTCAGGTACATGCAGCGCGAGATGCGGTACGTGTCCGCGGGCACGGGGACCTCGCCCTTGCCGGTTCCGCCGACGAGGATGCGGTACTTCTTGCCGGTCAGCGACATCTGCCACGGCCCCTCGCAGCCGGAGATCTTGCCCATCGGGCAGTCCAGCGGCTCGGAGCGGACCTTCATGCCCTCGACCTTCAGCACGAACCACTTCGTACCGACCTGGAGCGGCTGGCCCAGCAGGGTGCTCATGCCGGCCGGGGCCGCCCCGGCGGTGAACCGGCCCTTCTCGTCGGCCATCTCCACCAGGTCGGCCGGGGCGCGCGAGCCGCCGGCCGGGTCGTGGGCGTCGTCGAAGCCCAGGTTCCCCGACGCGTCGATGATCCGCACCGTGCGGACCGCCTCGCCGAACGCGCACTGCCCCTGAACCGCGGCGGTCAGGGAGAGGTACAGCCGCGGCTGGCCCTTCATCTCGTAGTACCGCCCGGTCACGGTCACCGGGACCTTCTGACCGTTGCGCTCGGCGACGGCCTTGCCGGGCCCGACGGTCGTCAGGTACAGCGTCGACGTCTTCCGGTCGGTCTTGACCGGCAGCTTCGCGGCGTGGGCAAAGTCCCGCTTGCCCGTCAGGTCCAGCAGGAGCGTGTCGAAGTCGCCCTCGCCCGTGCTGCGAATCACGGCCGCGCTGATCTTGAGCTCCTTCGCCGTCCCGTCCGCCACGACGGCCGGGCCCTTCAGGCCCATCGCCGCGGCGTCGTCCAGCTTCTCCGGCGCGGCGAAGCGCACGTAGACGCCCCGCCGGGCCGGCGGACTCTTCGCATACTCCAGGTCGCCGACCCCGGCGAGCACCATCGCCGACAGGCAGACGACCGCCGCGCCGGCTGCGGCGCAGCGCCCGATCCAAGTTCTGTTCATCCCGACTCTCCTGTTCTGAAAGACACGAACGGTCCCGAACCCGTCGTCGGCTTCAGTGTACCCGACCGCCCCGCCGAACCGGCAGGCTTTTCGTTCCGCCGAGCCGCCCGCCCGCCGGGCGGGCGCGTCCGTCAACAAACGCTTGCCAACCCCGTTCCGGGAGGTGTATCTTCGCCGACGGTACCGACAGGAAAGGAACCATCATGCGCAAATCGATCACCCTTCTGCTGTGCGTGGCGGCCGCGGGTTTCCTGAGCGCCTGCGGCAAGAGCGACCCGGCCGGCGACGGGCAGAAGAAGCTCACCATCGCGGTCATTCCGAAGGGCACGACGCACGAGTTCTGGCTGTCGGTCAAGGCCGGGGCCGAGCGGGGCGGCGCCGAGTGCGGCTGCGAGGTCGTCTGGGTCGGGCCCGAGAAGGAGGACGACCGCAACCAGCAGATCGACATCGTCAACAACATGGTCATCAAGGGGGTGGACGGGATCGTCCTGGCGCCGCTGGACAAGCACGCCCTCGTCGCGCCGGTCGCGAAGGCCAAGGCGGCGGGCATTCCGGTGGTGGTGATCGACTCGGCCCTGGAGGGCGAGGACTACATCAGCTTCGTCGCCACGGACAACTTCAAGGGCGGGCAGCTCGGCGGGAAGCGCTGTGCCGAGCTGCTGGGCGGCAAGGGCAAGGCGATCATGCTTCGCTACCAGGAGAACTCCGCCAGCACGGAGAACCGCGAGGCCGGGTGGATGGACGAGATCAAGAAGCACCCGGACGTCCAGGTCCTCAGCGAGGAGCAGCGGGCGGGGGCGACGAAGGAGTCCGCCCAGACGGCGGCGGAGAATCTCCTCGACCGTTTCACCAAGGACGGCGCGTTGGCGTGCGACGTGATCTTCTGCCCCAACGAGTCCAGCGCGTACGGCATGCTGATGGCCCTGCGGAACAAGCGGTTCGCGGGCAAGGTCAAGTACGTCGGCTTCGACGCGTCCAAGGCCCTGATCACCGGCCTGTACAGGGACGAGATCCATGGGCTGGTCCTGCAGGACCCCGAGAAGATGGGCTACCTGGGCGTCAAGACCATGTTCGCCCACCTCCACAAGAAGCCCGTGGACAAGCGTGTCGATACGGGCGTGAAGCTCATCACGAAGGAAGACCTCTCCCGGGGCGAGACGAAGGCCCTCGTGCCGCAGTTGGACGAATGGCTGAAGGACGCCAAGTAGCCTCGCCGGACGGTTCGCTCCGCCTGGAGATGAACGACGTCCACAAGCGGTTCGGCGCGACCCTCGCGCTGACGGGCGTCGGCTTCGCCGTCCGCGCGGGAGAAGTCCATGCCCTCGTCGGAGAGAACGGGGCGGGCAAGAGCACGCTGATGAAGGTGCTTTCGGGGGCCATCCGCTCCGACCGGGGCACGATGCGGCTGGACGGGGAGCCCTACCGGCCCCGCAACCCCCTCGACGCCCGCCGTCGCGGCGTGGCGATGATCTACCAGGAGCTCAGCCTCGCGCCCCACCTGACCGTCGAGGAGAACATCCTGCTCGGGATGGAGCCGACGGTCTTCGGCTTCGTCCGCCGCGCCGAGGTCCGCCGCCGGGCCGCCGAGGCCATCCAGTTCTTCAACCACCCCGAGATCCGCCCCGGCGTGGAGGTCCGCCGCCTGACCGTCGCCGCCCAGCAGCTCGTGGAGATCGCCCGGGCCCTGGCCGTCGGCTGCCGCGTGCTGGTCCTCGACGAGCCCACCAGCAGCCTCACCCAGCAGGACGTCGAACGCCTGTTCGACCTTATCCGCCGGCTCCGCGCCGAGGGGCAGGCCGTCGTCTATATCTCCCACTTCATCGAGGAGGTCCAGCGCATCGCCGACCGGGTCACCGTCCTGCGCGACGGCGAGGCCGTCGGCACGGGCGAGGTCCGCGACCTGAGCACCGAGGAGATCATCTCGATGATGGTCGGCCGGCAGGTCGAGGACCTCTACCCGCGCTCGCGGCGCACGCCGGGCGAGGCGGTCCTGGAGGTCCGCGAGCTGGCCGGGGCATCGAAGCCCGCCTCCGCGTCCCTGACGCTCCACCGCGGCGAGGTCCTCGGCATTGCCGGGCTCGTCGGGGCCGGACGGACGGAAATGCTGCGAACGATGTTCGGCCTCGAGCCGATCCGGGGCGGGACGATCCGCATCGCGGCCTACGCGGGCCCGGCCTCGCCCCACCGCCGATGGGCCCAGGGCGCGGGCCTCCTGAGCGAGGACCGCAAGGAAGAGGGCCTGGCCCTGTCCATGACCGTCGCGGACAACGTCACGCTCTCGAAGCTCACCGGGTTCGGGCCGCTGGGGCTGGTCTTTCCCGGACGGCAGGCCACGGCTACACAACGCTGGATCGAGCGCCTGGACATCCGCTGCCGCGGCCCCGCCCAGCGCGTGCTGGACCTGTCCGGTGGGAATCAGCAGAAGGTCGCCGTCGCCCGGCTGCTTCAGCACGACGTGGACGTCCTGCTGCTCGACGAGCCCACGCGCGGCATCGACGTCGCCGCGAAGGCCACCATCTATCAGCTCATCGACGACCTCGCCCGCGGCGGCGACGGCCGGGCGCCCAAGGCCGTGCTCATGGTCAGCAGCTACCTGCCCGAGCTGATGGGCGTCTGCGACCGCATCGCCGTGATGTGCCGCGGCCGCCTCGGCCCCGCCCGGCCCGTCGGCGAGGTCACGGAGGAGCAGCTCATGCTGGAAGCCACCGGCAAGGGAGACGCCGCATGATCCAGACGCCTTCAGGCGACCGGTTGCTCGCGCCCAAGACGCCCGAGGGCGGCGTCGACTGGCTGCGGTGGCTGAACCTGCTCGGACCGATCCTCGTCCTGCTGGCCGTCTACCTGTTCTTCGCCGCCCTGACCGACTGGACCATGATCCGCTTCGCCGCGATCGAGTCGATCATCATCCAGACGGTCATCGTGGGCACGGCCGCGGTGGGCATGACCGTGGTGATCATCTCCGGCGGGATCGACCTGTCGGTCGGCTCGATGATCGCGATCAGCTCCGTCGTCGGCGCGTTCATGCTGGAGATCGTCGGCGTGCCCCCCCTGCTCGCCGTGCTGCTGGCCGTGTGCGGCGGCGCGGCCTGCGGGCTGGTCAACGGCACGATCATCACGCGCATCAAGATGGTGCCCTTCATCGTGACCCTGGGCATGCTGCTGGTGGTCCGCGGGGCGGCGAAGGGCCTGGCCCGCAGCGCGCCGATCAACATCGACAACGAGTGGATCGCCTCCTTCGCCCGCACGCTGGTGCCCGAGGAGCGGTGGAAGCTGCTCCCGCCCGGCGGGTGGGTGATGATCCTCCTGGCCGTGGGGTTCTGGGCGCTGCTGCGCTACAGCCGCTTCGGACGGCACGTGTTCGCCATCGGCTCCAACGAGCAGACCGCCCGGCTGTGCGGCGTGGCCGTCGAACGCGTCAAGACCCTCGTCTACGCCCTCAGCGGGGCGTGCGCGGGGCTCAGCGGCGTGATGCTCCTCAGCCGCCAGCGCCAGGGCGACCCGACCGGGGCGATGGGCTACGAGCTCGATGTGATCGCCGCGGTGGTCATCGGCGGCGGCAGCCTCTCCGGCGGGGAGGGCAGCATCGTCGGCAGCATCGTCGGGGCGCTGATCATGACCGTCATCCGCACCGGCTGCAACCTCCAGGGCCTTCAGCCGTGGATCACCCAGGTGGTCACCGGCGCGATCATCGTCGTCGCCGTCGCCTTCGACCGCCTCCGCCACCGCCGGACAACCTAGCCCGGACGATTCACCGCAGAGAACGCAGAGGACGCAGAGGGAATTGCAGCGTATGGACTTACATCTGAAACGGGCCCTTCTGATCGCGAACAGTGCGTCCCTGCGCGGCAGCGATTCAGAAGAAAGAACCTGACCTAAACTCGCATGGATAATTGTTTTACCTCTGTGACCTCTGCGGCCTCTGCGGTTGCTCTGCATTATCCGGGCTAGCCGCTTCCGTCCCTTGCCGACGGTCTGCCCCGTGCGTAGAATGCGCGCTTTCGTCCACCACAACCCGCCTGCAGCACTGGAGACATCATGGCCCCGCTACGCGTCGGATTCATCGGCACCGGCCTCAAGACGGACAAGCCCGGCCCCCTGAGCTACGGGATGGCCAACAAGCACGCCGTCGCCTACCTCGACCTGCCCGAGGGTGAGGTCCAGCTCGCCGCCTGCTGCGACCTCTACCACGACCGGGCCGGGCAGTTCGCCGAGCTGTACGGCATTCCCGGCGAGGCCGTCTACACCGACTACTTCGAGATGCTCGCCAAGGAGGAGCTGGACCTCGTCAGCGTGGCGACCTGGCCCGACGTGCACGCCCAGATCGTGATCGACACGGCCCGGGCCCAGCCGATGGGCATCTTCTGCGAGAAGCCCATGGCCTACACGTGGGCCAACTGCAAGCGGATGGTCGAGGCCTGCGAGCAGAGCGGCGTGAAGCTGGCCTTCGACCACCAACGGCGCTACGGCAAGCCGTTCCGGCTGGCCAGGCAGCTCATCGAGGACGGGGCGATCGGCAAGCTCGTCCGCGTGGAGTTCGGCGCCGGCGACCTCTACGAGTACGGCTCGCACAACTTCAACCTCTCCGGCTACCTCGCCGGCTGCACCCGCGGCAAGTGGGCGCTGGGGCAGGTGGACTACAGCAAGTGGAAGGTCGTCTTCGGCACGCACAACGAGAACACCGCCCTGGCCTACTGGGAGTACGAGAACGGCGTGCAGGGCTTCGCGGCCACGGGACGCTGCGCCGGCTTCGTCGGCTGCCACAACCGCGCCGTCGGCACGGACGGGATCATCGAGATGGGCCCCCGCGCCCCCGAGGCCGAGGGATACCATCTGCGGTACCGCATCTTCGGAAAGGGCGACTGGGAAAACGTTGACACCGACGGCGAGCACTGCCACGGCCCCGGGTACATCGAGCGGGCCATCGCCGACTTCGTCGCCTCCACGAAGGCGGGCACGGACAGCGAGCTGAGCGCCGCCACCGCCCTGGACGGCACGGAGATCATCTTCGCGATCTGGCACTCCTCGCGGATCCACGGCCTCGTCGAGCTGCCCCTCCGCGTGGAGGACAACGCGCTCGACGCCATGGTGCACTCCGGCGCGCTCCAGCCCCGCCCGGGCTCGTAGCCGGTAGCCCGTAGCCTGTACCGAAAGGCAAGCCGGGGCCCGTCAGCGTTCGGAGAGGCCGGCGAGGGCTTGCAGCACTTCGATGCGGACCTGGTCGGCCGTGCCGCGGTCCTTGGGCTGGCTCCAGTGGATCTGGGCGGGGTCGGTCATGCACGCGGTGACGCGGTCGGCGGCGGTGGCCAGGAGCTGCCGCGCCGGCGCGAGGCGCGGGTCGGCGGGGTTTGCCTTCGCCACGGCCGCGACGCGGTCGGCGAGCATGCGGAGGTACTCGTAGTCCTGGACGCCCTCGCGGATCGCCTCCATGTGCTTGCCGTGGGTGACGGTTCTCTCGTCGAGAAACAGCGGGGTGTACGCGCCGCGCGGGCTGAGGTACTCGTTCCAACTGCTGGCCTTGCCGGAATCGCCGAACGCCCAGAAGCCCGAGCCGGTCGCCCCGTGCTTCCAGCAGAACCAGTGCTGCATCCGGTGATAGGCGTACGGGTCCAGCAGCTTGCCCGGGCCGCTGCACGAGTAGAACCACAGCGTCTGCCCGGCGGCGCGACGGGCGGTGTAGAAGTCCGCGAACCGCCGGCCGCCGCCGATCCACATCGGCAGGTTGGGGCAGAGCACGTCGCAGGCGGCGAACAGGCCCGCCGTGGCCTTCCACGGCTCGCGCCAGGTGGGGTCCTCCCAGATCACCACGTCCGGGGCGGCGGCCCGGATCACCCGCGCGTACGCGAGGATCACCCGGTCCCGCTCGGCGTTGTGCGGCTCGTCCACGAGCAGCACGCCGAACTGCCCCCGCCGAAGGCCCAACGCCTTGACGCGCCGGTCCCACCAGGTGATCCAGGCCCCCACGGCCTTCTCGAAGGGGGGCGTGGACCTCTCGAAGCCCGCGAAGCGCTCGCCGACGGCGGCGAACACGAGGTACATCTTCGCGCCCGGCCAGCGGGCCAGCCACGTGCGAAACCGCGCGTCGTCGGGCGCCTCGATCATCTTGCCCGCCTTGTCGTACCGCCCGCGGGGCAGCGTGCCCGACTGCGCCCACGGCGTGTTGACGTAGTGCTCGCGGAGCGTGCGGATCAGTTTTCCGCGGTTGGCGGCCGTCGCCTCGTAGGCGTCGCAGTCGGTGTAGTCCCAGCCGCACAGGTGCAGCGTCGTCTGCGCGGGGAACGTCACGGGGTACACCTTCAGGCGGACCGGCACGCGGGCGCCGTGCGGGTCGATCCGCAAGCTCCCGCGGTAGTCCCCCGCCGCCACGCCGGCGGTGTGGAACGTCAGCCACACCTGCCGCGTCATGCCCGGCGGGACCTGGACGACCCAGCCCCCCTGCTCGCGCCGGGCGTCCGGCAGGGCGGCGGCGACGGGCACGCCGGACCGCGTGTCCGTCATCAGCACTTCCTGGACGCCGACGTACGCCGGCATGGCCCCGCCGGGCAGCCCCTCGAAGCGCAGCGTCAGCCGGGCGGTCTCGGCGGAGACGTTGGAGACGTTCACCGCCGCGCCGCGGTACTCGTTCCGCATCATGGCCACGTCGATGCGCGGGGCGTCCCCTCGCGGCGGCTCGGTGGGGCCGAGCATGTCCCAACGGTTTGCCTGCCAGAGGACTACCGGCCCGGTGTGCTTTGTGCGCCACAGCGCGGCCTGGACGGCAAAGATGCGGCGGTGCAGGTCGTTGATCGGCAGGACGGTTCGGAAGCCGGCGTCGGCGGGCACGCGCAGGGAGTCGATCCGCTTCTCCGCGTCGGCCAGTTGCGTCGCGAGCTTCGCCCGGGCGTCGTCCGACAGCCGGGCGGCGCGAAGCTGCTCCCGCACGGCGGCCGCGTCGGCACGCAGCCGCCGGCGCACGCCCCACGTCACCCGCATGCTGCGCAGGAAGCTCGAGATGTCCCCGACCTTCTCCCCGCCGGGCGGGCGGCGGAGCAGTTCGGCCGGGCCGCGGCGGACCTCGATCTCGTCGCAGAAGACGTACGGCCCGCTCGGCACGATGGCGACGGTGACGAACCGCCCGCGGGTCGCGAGCCCGCGGGCCTGGAAGCGATGCACCGCGTAGCCGTCGGCGGGTACTGGGCGGGCCTTGGCGCTGAGCGGCACGAGGTCGCCGACGTAGCGGGTGGCCCGCGCCGCGTCGCCGACGAACAGGAGGATCGCCATCGGCCAGGTCACGCCCGCCGTGCCCGCAGCCATGTTCACCGACACGGCGTCGATCGGCTCGACCTTGCCGAGATCGATCTCCACGCTCGGCACCGCGGCGTTGCTCCAACCCACCGTGGTCTTCTGCGTCCAGAAGTAGCCCTTGGTGTAGACGCCGTCGGTGAGCTGGCGGGGGTCGCCGGCGTCGGTGCAGTGCAGGTAGTTCGGCCTCGGCGAGAGGCGGTACCGCTTGCCCCGCGCCACGTTGTCCGCGGGCTCGGCCGCCGAGACCGGCCCTGCCGCCAGCCCGACCACCCAAACGCCCGCCATCGCTGCGAACCGGTTCATCGGCTGTCTCCCTGCCCCCGCGCCGCGGCGGCTTCCCGGTCACCGCGAAGGGGTCTTTCGGGCGATCCTACCGTCTTCCCGGCGGCGGGCAAGTCCGGAAGCGCTCGCGGCGATCGGCGAATGGGCCGATGCGGGCGGCCGGGCGTTGCGATAGAATGGACGCGGATTCTCCACACGAAGGGACCCAGCGCATGACCACCGATCCGACGCCCGTGACGAAGCTCGAAGAACTGCTGACCGCCATTCGCCGCTACGACGACCCCCGCCGGGCGGGCACGGAGTGGAAACAGGTCTACAAGCTGCTCCAGGCGGCCGGCCTGCCCGCCGGGCAGGTGACGGGCGTCGTCGGGATGCGCAACGTGGCCGGGCTGGAAGAGCTGATCGGGCAGCTCCGCGCCCCCGAAGAGGCCGCGCCCCCCCCGGAGGCCGACGCCCCCGACGCCGAGACGTGCCGCAAGGCCCTCCGCGCGTTCCGCAAGCGGCAGAAGCTCACGCGGCTGGACGAGGAATCGAAGCTCGGCCGCGGGCCGCTGTCCAAGGGCTCGGGCTGGAGCGCGGCGGCCATCACCCCGCCGACCGAGTGGCCCGACGCGGTCTGGCAGGAACTGGTCCGCCAGGGCAAGCTGCGCAACATCGGCCACGGGCTCTACGAGTTGGGCAAGCCGCAGCCCAGCGAGGACTGACCGACCCGCCGCGCTGTTCCCGTGCCCGAGGGCATCACGGCCGGAAACGCAGCACGGCCAGGTCCTGGATTACCTCGTAGCGCCTCGTATTGGCCGGAAGAAGGGGCAGGCCGGCCTCGACAGCGGTGGCGGCGATCAGCGCGTCGGCCATGCCCAGGCCCGACGAGAGGGCGTAGTCCTCCACGTGGATCGAGGTCCGGCGGTCGGTGTTCTTCGTCAGATGCAGCCGGCCGCTGCCGCGAGCCCCCGCCGCCCCTCGTCGTGCTTCCCAAACGGGTTGGACTTCGCCCCCCCCGGCGTGCGAAGATACGGCCATGGACGTAGAGCAGATCAAGGAATGGCTGGCCGCGGGCGAGGTGGACGCGATCGAGGAGGCCTGGATGGCCGCCGCGGAGGGCGACGCGCCGGTCGCCCCCGAGCAGGCCGGGGCGGTGCTGACGGCGCTGGTCGAGGCCGAGCAGGACGACCTGGCCGACACGCTCGGCTGGGCGATGCTGGAGGACCGCAAGGACCGGATGGGCCCCGAGCAGCGTCTGGCGCTGGCCAAGGGCCTCTCGCTGGCCGTGCCCCTCAGCGCGGAGCTGCGCCAGCAGGCCCTGGCGGTCTACCGCGAGCTGCACGGCACGCACCGGCACTTCGAGGCGCTGGTGAAGGCCTCGGAGCTGATGAACGCCCCCACGCCGCGGCGGGCCTACGCGACGCTCGACCTCTGCCTCCACGTGCAGGACGGCATGTACCTCGCCGGGCGGTTCGGCCACCAGGTGCTGCAGGTCCGCCGGTTCGACGAGACGCTCGGCGAGTACGACCTGGAGGACCTCGCCGGCAGCGCGACGTCGACGGACCCGCGCAAGCTCGCCGACGAGTTCGAGCGAATCGACGAGACCGATTTCCGCGTGCTCAGCCGCCGGGACCCCGAGCGCCTCAAGGCGCTGTTTCAGTCCGACCCCGCCGCCGTGCTGATGGGCGTCTGCCAGAGCCGCGAGGGGCGGATCGACTCGGTCGAGCTCAAGGAGCTGCTCGTCCCCCGCTACCTCGAAGCGGGCCAGTGGAGCAAGTGGTGGTCCAAGGCCCGCACCGCCGCCAAACGCTGCCCCAAGCTCACCGTCGAGGGCCGGAATCCCATCTTCCTCGTCTACCACCCCAAGGGCCTGACGCTGGAGGACGAGCTCGCCGGCGACCTCGACGCGGCCAAGACGCCCCAGGACCGCCTGGAGCTCGCGCGGCGCTACGCCCGCGAGGCCCGCCAGCGGAAGCTCACGCTCGACGCGGACTTCGGAACGCTGCTGACCGACGCGCTGGCCGACGACGCCCGGCGCTTCCAGGACGCCCGGCCGACCGACGCCCTGGTCGCCAGCCTGGGCCTCGCCGAGGCCGCCCGCCTCGGCCTGCCCCAGCCCGAAACCCCCGCGCCGCCCGCCGCGGAGATCCTCGCGTCGGCCGCCGATCCCGTCGCCGTGGTCGCCGGCCTGGAGGACGCGTCGCTCTGGCCGGCGGCCATGGACGCCCTCGCCGCGCTGGACGGCGCGCCCGAGCACCTGCTCGCCCTGCTGCCGGAACTCCCGTACCAGCAGCTCGACAAGCTCGCGGGCCTGATCCGCCAGGCCGGGCGGGCGGAGGAGCTGTCCGAGGCCGCCGCCAAGGCCGCCGCCGACCCCCTCAACGCGCTGGACCTGTGCCTCTGGCTGTGGCTGGGCCCGGCCGAGCCCGTCCCCTCCGCGCCGGAACGGCTGGAGCTGTTCAGCCGCCTGCTGAAGGCGATGCACGATCTGGACATCGACCTGCAAATCGCCGCCGGACTGGACCGCAAGGAGATTCAGCGGCGGATTCGCACGGTGCTGGGGGCGAGGGACCTGGCCGGCTACCGCGAGGTGATCGCCGGGATCGACGAGGCGATGGCGAGCATCCTGAAGAAACGCATCGAACGGTGCGACGGCCTGGCCGAAAGCCTCCGCGACGACATGCTCGGGATCCTGCGGGAGAACTTCTACGGCCTGTTCGCCAAGGCCCGGGCCCTGCCGTGGGAGGACCCGAACGTCCTGTACACGACGGAGGCGGCCCTGCACCGCTACGAGGCCGAGCTGAAGGAGCTCGTCGAGGTGACCATCCCCGCGAACTCCCGGGCGATCGGCGAGGCCGCCGACCACGGCGACCTCAGCGAGAACAGCGAGTGGAAGTACGCCGTCGAGGAGCGCAACAAGCTCCAGCAGCGGCAGGCCCAGATGCAGGAGGAGCTGGCCAAGGCCCGGATCCTGCACCCCGAGGAGGTGCAGACGAACGCGGTCGGCATCGGCTCGCGGGTCACGCTGCGGCGGGCGGACAACGGCTCGCGGATCGAGCTGTCCATCCTCGGGCCGTGGGATACCGACCTCGCACGGCACCGCTACGCCTACCTGACCGCGCTGGCCAGGGCGCTGCTGGGCAAGGCCCCCGGCGAGACGGCCGCCCTGAAGCTGGAAGGCGACGAGGCGGAGTACGTCATCGAGGCCCTCGGCGTGGCGGAGTTCTGAGCGGCATGCCCGGCCGCCGCGGAGCGAACCGTGCCCGATGCGCGGGAAGCGGGGTCGTTCTCGGCCTCTCGCTGCTGTGCGGATGCGCGGCCCCCGAGCCCCCGGCCGTCGTCCCGGAAGCCGGCGCCCCCTCCCCGGCCGCGCCGGCGGAGGTGCTGTTCGACGGGGGCGACATGGACGGCTGGCGGACCATCCATGGGCGGGTCGTGCTGGAGGACGGGCGGATGGTCATCGGGCGGGCCGGGGGGAAGTCCACCGTGCTGATGCACGCCCGGCCGTACCGGGACGGCGTGCTCGAGCTGGACGTGCGGCGCCGCGGCGCACCCGCCGACGGCGGCCCGTATACCTTTGGCCTGCGAATCGGCGGGGGGCTGCTGTCGTGGCGGAGCGTGTACGTGATCTGCCGGCCGGGACGCGTGGAGGCCTGCACGGGCTCGGCCACCAACTGGCACCCCGAGCCCGAGGCCGCCGCCGACCTCGACCCGACCCCGGGCCCGGAGCGGTGGCGGTTCGAGATGGACGGGGCGGACATCACGTGCTTCCGTTCCGGCCGGCGCGTGCTGGAGTACCACGACGCGAAGCCGCGCGAGGGCGGCCTGGCCGTCACGGCGGACCGCTGCGTGATCGAGATCCTCTCCGCCCGCTACCGTCCGCCGGCGACGCCGCAGTAGCCTTCCGCCCCTCCTGCCCCGTATAATGCCCGCCTTCCGGGCCTTCCGTGGAGGCGGCACCCTCAGGGAAAGGGCACAGACATGTACGTGGTGAGCGTGACGGTGTGGGTGAAGGACGGCTTCGCCGAGCAGTTCGTCGAGGCCACGCTGGACAATGCGACCAACACGCGCGGCGAGCCGGGCAACGTGCGGTTCGACGTCTCGCGCTGTAACGACGACCTCAACCGCTTCCTGCTGTACGAGTGCTATCACGGCGAGGACGACTTCAAGGCCCACCAGCAGACCGACCACTACCTCCGCTGGCGGGAGACGGTCGCCGACTGGATGGCCCAGAAGCGCCAAGGCGTCAAGCACACCAGCCTCTTCTTCGGCGACGGAGCGGGTTGATGGCCGACGCCGCATCGGGCCTGAGCTTCGAGCTGCTGACCGTCGGGCGGATTCTCTTCGGCCGGGGACGCGTCGCGGAGCTGCCGGGCCTCGTTCGCGAGCTCGGCGAGTCCGTCCTGCTGGTCACGAACGCCGGCGATCCGGGCGCGGGCACGGCGACGGACCGCGCGGCGGCCCTGCTGGCCGACGCCGGGCTTCGCGTCACGACCTACCGCCAGCGCGGCGAGCCCACCGTCGCCGGCGTCGCCGAGGCCGCGGAGTCGGCGCGGTCCGGGGCGTGCGAGGCCGTCGTGGGCCTCGGGGGAGGCAGCGCGATCGACGCCGCCAAGGCCGCCGCCGCCCTGCTCACCAACGGCGGCGCGCCGGACGACTACATGGAGGTCGTCGGCAAGGGCCGGAAAATCACCCGCCCCGCCGCGCCGTGGGTCGCCGTCCCCACCACCGCCGGCACGGGCGCGGAGGTCACCAAGAACGCCGTCGTCGCCTCGCACGAGAAGCACTTCAAGGCCAGCATTCGCGGCCGGGAATTGATGGCCCGCGCCGTCGTGATCGACCCCGAGCTGGCGGTGGCGGTCCCGCCGGCGGTCACGGCCCGGGCGGGCATGGACGCGCTGTGCCAGCTCATCGAGTCCTACACCTCGGTCCACGCCCAGCCGGTCACCGACGCCCTGGCGTTGGCGGGCATTCGCCGGGCGGCGTCCGGCCTGCGGGAGGCCTTCGCGGACGGCGGGGACCTCGCCGCCCGGGAGGACATGGCCCTGGCGGCGCTGCTGAGCGGCATCGCGCTGACGAACGCGGGGCTGGGCGCGGTGCACGGCTTCGCCGCGCCGCTGGGCGCGAACTTCCCCGTCCCGCACGGCGTGGTCTGCGCGGCCCTGCTGCCGGGCGTGATGGCGGCGAACCTCGAGGCCCTTCGCGGCGGCGCGGGCGACCCGGCCGGGCTGGAGAAGTACGCCGACGTCGGCCGGGCGCTTGCCGGGCGAGCCGACCTGCCCTCGCCGGAGGCCGCCGACGCGGGCGTCGGCGCCGCGGCCGACCTGGTCCGGGACCTGGACATCCCCGGGCTGGGCGCGTTCGGCCTGACCGAGGGCCGGGTCGACGAGCTGGTCGCCCTGGCGAGGCGGTCGAGCAGCATGCGGTACAACCCGGTGACGCTGCCGGACGACGCGTTGGGCAAGATTCTGCGAGAAGCGATCTAACCCGGAGAATGCAGAGCAACCGCAGAGGCCGCAGAGGTCACAGAGGTAAGGCGATTATACATAGGATTTTAGATCAGGTTCTTTCTTCTGAATCGCTCCCGCGCAGGACCACGCTGTTCGCGATCAGAAGGGGTAGTTTCAGATGTAAGTCTTTACTCTACAATTGCCTCTGCGTCCTCTGCGTTCTCTGCGGTGATAAAACCGGACTAACGAGGCGGCGTGTCCGGTGTCGAGGAGACATCGGCGCCGACGCGCGGAGGACCGGGCGGGCGAGCTCGCCCACGGGAATGAGATGAACGTACGACGTACAGCAGTGCCGTTTCTGGGCTTCGCCGCCTTGGCCGTTCTGGCCGGCTGCGAGCCGCCGATGACCACGCCGCGGGCGATCTTCCTGGACGGCGCGGGCTGGTACAGCGGCGACGGGCCGGTGCGGGCGGGTCTGCGCGCGGGCGGCTTCGACGGGGCGGTGGACCGCTTCGGCTGGCAAAGCCTGCTGGGCCCGCTGCACGACCACCTGACGGCCACCCGCAGCCACCCGGACACCGCCCGCCTGGCCGACCGGGTCGCCAAGCTCCGGGCCGCCAATCCCACCGGGCGGATCGTGCTGATCGGCTACTCGGCCGGGTCGAGCATCCTGGTCTCGGCGCTGGAGAAGCTGCCCGAGGACGTGCAGGTCGATCACGTGGTCCTGCTGGCGCCCTCGGTCTCCAGCCGCCACGACCTGACCACCGCGCTGCGCCACGTTCGCGGGCGACTCTACGCCACCAGCAGCCCTCACGACGGCCTGTTGCCCGGCGTGGCGGCGGCGGGGCTGGAGTCCGGCCGGCCCGCGGGGCTCGTCGGCTTCCGCCTGCCCGAGCCGATGACGCGAGAGACCCGCAAGCTCTACCGCAAGCTCGTGCCCCTGCCCTGGCGGCCGGCCTATGCCATGTACGGCTGGGACGGGGGGCACATGTCGATCACGCGGTCCGACTTCATCCGCGTGGTGATCGCCCCGCGGATCAGCACGGACCAGCCGCATCCGCTCGACCGTTCCCTGATCGGACTGGAAGCAACGCATGGCAAGTGAAGTGACCCGTACGGCAATGGCACTGACGGTGTGCGCCGCGGCGCTGGCCGGCTGTAGCGAGCAGAAGGCCGCGGCGCGGAAACTGGAGGTCTCCGGTCAGCCCCACCTGGCGTTCGACCGCTACCGCGGCGCCGTCGAGGCGCACCACAACGACGGCGGCGCAATCGAGGGCATGCGGCGCACCGCCGGGCCGGCCGTCGAATACTGGCGCGGACTCGCCCTGACCGCCACGGAAGACGGCGACTGGACCCGGGCCGCCAAGTGCCACCTGAAGGTCCTCCAGATCCGACCCGACGACCCCCGCAGCCTGCTGGCCCTTCGCAAGCTGGAGCGGCAGCACGCCGACGAGGCCGACGCCGCCCACGCCGCACTCGACGCCGGCACGCTGTCGCACGAGCTGCTGGCCTTCGCCAAATCCGCCGAACCGGTCTCCACGCCCGAGGCGCCGTCGACGCCCGCCGACGCGAACGAGGCCCTGCCGGACGAGCCCGCCGATGCGAACGCCCCGCCGTCCCCCACGGCGCCCGACGCCAACGAGCCCTTGACCGTGGAGCCGGTGGAAGCCACCAGGCCGGCGCGGGATGAGTCTTCTGACGCCAACGAGCCCGCGCCGGTGAAACCCGCGCCGGACCAGCCGGACAAACCGGACAAACCCAAGCCCGACAAACCCAAGCCCGACAAGACCCCGGCGAAACCGAAGCCGAAGCCCACGCCCCAGCCGAGGCCCACAAAGCCCGCCCCCCGTCGCCCGGCCGAAGCGCCCCGCAAGCCCGCGACGGCCCTCGTCCAGCCGATGGAGGTCACCCGTGTGGCCCGCAGCGGCCAGACGCATCGTGCAGCCGGGGCCCCCGCGCCGAAGCCCTCGCAGCCGGGCCCGAAACGCGTCCGCCCCCTCGGTCAGGCCCGGCCGGACCCGTCCGTCCGCTGGGACCCGGGCGCCGGCAAGGGCGACTTCCTCAAGCGAGCCCGCATCAGCCACGACGACGACCAGTACCCGGAGATCGCGGTCTTCGAGGGGGGGCTGTCGGTGAAGATCAACGACACGGACGGCAAGCCGCTGGACGCCGACGTGTCCGTCTACCTCGGCGGCAAGCGGATCGGCAAGTTCCGGGACCTGCCGCCCGACAGCGCGATCGAGGTCGTCGATTCCGCCGGGCGGCGGCGGGAGATCGTCCTCATCCACATCCACGACCCCGACGAGACGATCACGGTCGGCCTGCGCGACAGCCCGCTGTACGGGAAGCCCAAGCCGTAGACCCACGGCCGTGCGGGGCGGGCGTTTCACCGAACTTCGCCGACGAGCGCGGCGTTCCATCTACGGGGGCGCGTGTGGAGTGACGGGCCAATGCAAGCCGAAGTTCGGGGCATCCTGGAGGCCGCGGCACGCCGCCTGCGGGCGACGCGGGCGCTGGAAGCGGCGGCGGCGGGCGCGATCGCCGCGGGGCTCTGTGCGGCCGCGGTCGAGGCGGCCTGGATCGCCGCGCCCTGGTCGCCGTCCCTGGCCGCCGGGCTGTGCCTGCTCGCCGTGTCGGCCGGGGCCGCGCCGCTCGCCACCCCGCGGCTTCGCGTCGCGCTGCGCCTGTCGGGCCCCGAGACCCGCCTGGTGGGGGCGATCTGCCTCGTGGCGGGGCTGGCCGGTCTCGCGAGCGTGCTGGGCGGGTGGCAGGACGCTGCCCCGAAGCTGCTCGTGCCCCTTCTGTTCCTTCCCGTCGGCGCGGCGGCGGGCGCGGCGGGCTCGCTGGCCCACGGCGCGACGGCGACCGAGGCCGCCGTGTACCACGACCTTCGCCTGGGCCTGGCCGAGCGGCTCGGCACGGCGGCGGAGCTGGCCGCGTCGAACGCCCCGCCCGTGGGCTTCGCCCGGTGTGTCTACGCCCAGGCCCTGCGCGCGGCGCGGGCGGCACGCCCCCAGCATCGCCCCGTCTGGCGGCGAACCCGGGCGACACTCGGGGCGCTGGGACTGGCGATCGGCCTGTGTGCCGTTCTCGCCGCCGTGCCCGCCCCGAGGCTCGTCGACGTCCGCGGGAGCTTCCAGCGGATCCAGTCCCGGGCCGAGCGGCTCACGCCCGCCGACCGCAAGCAGGTCCTCCGGGCCCTTCGCCGGCTGGCCGAGCAGGTCGAGCGGGACCCGCGGCTGCTGGCGGCGTTGAAGGCCGCCGCGATCGCCGCCGCGGACGCCCCGCAAGAGCTGCCCGACCGCCTCCGCGAACTGGAAGGCGCGGTCGCCAACGCCGACGACGCCGAGGCCGCCGCGATCGCCAAGGCCCTGCTGGAGGCGATGGGTCTTCCGACGGACGGCGAGGCCAGGGGCGACGGTCCCGGCCGCCGGGCGGTCGCCGGCGACGCGAACCGCCCGACCGGCGACGCCAACCGCGTGCAGACCCGGCCCGCCGCGCTGCCCCTGGCCGCTCGGACGCACGTGTGGCACCCGGACTACGCCGCGCCCGGCGACGCCAACGCGCCCGCGCCCGCCGACCCCAACGCCGCCGGCGCGTTCGTTCCGCTCCGGACCGCGTGGTCCGCCGCCCGGGCCCGCGCCCGCAGCGCCCTGGCCGCCGGGCGCGTCCCGCCCGAGTACCGCACGCTGGTCCGGCGGTTCTTCGAGCTGGAGTAGCCCCCGCCGCGAGCCCCGGGCACGAACGGGCTCAAGCCCCGCGTGCCATTGCGCCGATATCCCCGGCACGCCCCCGCTGTATACTGAGGGTCCATGCGAATCCGCCGAGCCATCCGCAAGACGCTGTTGACCTTGACCGCCCTGGCGGCGCTGGGGGGCGTCGTGCTCTACCTGCTGGCCAGTTGGGTGCCCGGCGACTACCGCCCCGCCCGCCTCGGCCGAGACGAGCGACACCTCGCCACCCGCCACTTCTACAACCGCGTCTTCGACTTCATCAACGACGGGGAGACCGTCCGGCCGTTCACGTGGAGCGTGGATGAGGAGTGGCTCAACCGGTCGCTGACCTCGATGGACGAGATCGCCTACCAGCGCGGCGGCGAGCGGGGGCAGGTGCTGCGGCTGATGGAGCGGGCCCGGCTGGCCGAGCCGGCGGTGGCCCTCCGCGACGGCGAGATGCGCCTGATGGTCCGCTCGATCGAGCACGACAAGGTCCTGTCGGCCACGCTTCGCTTCGACTTCTCCCCCCCCGACCGGATGGAGGTCCGCCTGGCGGGCACGCGCATCGGCTGCCTGCCCGTCCCCATGTTCCTCGTCCGCGAGCGCGTCGAGCGGCTCAAGGAGACGATCGTGCAGCGCCTGCTCAGCGCGGCCGAGGGCGACCACGCCGACGAGGCGGTGGCCGACCCCCGGACCGCCGACGTGGGGAAGGTGCTGGCCGGCGTGGTGGCCGCCATCGACGGGCGCCCCATCGACCCGGTGGTCACGTGGCGGCTGCACTCCCGCAAGCGCGTGCGGATCGACCGGATCGACATCACCGACGGCAAGCTGAACCTGCACGTGGTTCCCGCGGGCGGGCCGGCCGGGGCGGAATGACCCCGCGTCAGCCCGGCGCGTCCGCATGCCTGCGAAGCACCCACCGATCCGCCACGCCGGCCTCGCGCCGCAGCGCGTAGCGCCCGCGGCAGCCGTGCCCGGACAGGACGATCTCCCACACGTCGTCGTCCGCGCCGATGCGCTCGTACGTCCCGGCGTCGACGCGCCGGACGCGCCCCCGCCCGCGGCGGACCGGGCCTTCGTATGTCAGGTACGCGGTGCGATGGTCCGGCAGGCGGACAGCGGGGGCCTCCGCGCCCGGCGCGAGCGCGGCCGGGTCGGCCTCGACGCGCCACGTCGCCAGCGCGGGCCCGCGCTGGAGCATCAGGTCGAAATGATCCGGCCCGTGACCGGTATGCAGGTGGATGACAAACGCGTCGGGCATGCGTATGATGGTACCCGAGTCGTGGCCCCGTACAAGCCCGCCGCACGGCCTGGGATTGCGGCGAGGACGTGGGAGCAATGCCATGAAGCAACGGAGTGCAGGGAGCGTGCTGGCGGCCATGCTGCTCGCCGGCTGCGTCGGCCCGACGGTAGATGACACGTCGTACCGCCCGAAGGTGGTCAAGGCGTTCGAGGTCGGCCGCGTCGGCGAGGCCCAGTCGCATTGCGAGCGGGCGCTGTCTCGCGCGCCGTCGGACCCGTTCGCGCTGTACTACATGGGGCGGATCTCCTCGGCGAGAGCGGACTGGGAGACGGCGATCTACTACTACCAGTGCTGCCTCGACGCGGACCCGCGGTACACGGACGCCCGCCGGCAGCTGTTCGCCGCCGAACAGGCCGCCGGCGTCGCCGGGCCCATGCTGCGGTTCATCCCCGTCCCGCCCGCGCGCCCCCGCACGTTCACGTCCGAGCCGCACGCCGTCGGCACGGGACCCGCCGTGATCGGCATGCGCGAGAGAACCGAGGAAGAGGAAACCCCATGACGCAGAACTCAGACCCGCAGACCCCGCCCAACGCCCCGCCTCCGCCGCCCGAGCCGGCACCCGCCGCGCAGCAGCCCCCCCCCGGCGGCGCGCCGGCCGGACCCGGCGCCGGCCCGACGCTGGTCGGCCCCGAAAACGACGACGCCCGATCCACCGCCATGCTCATCCACCTGCTGGCGATCTTCACCGGCTGGCTCGTGCCGCTGATCATCTGGCTGATCAAGAAGGACCAGAGCCGCTTCATCGACCAGCAGGGCAAGGAGGTGGTCAACTTCGAACTGACCCTGCTGATCGGCGTGGTCGTCGGCATCGTGACCGCCTGCCTCTACATCGGCGTCCTGATCCTCCTCGCCGTCACCGTGGTGAACATCGTCTTCGGGATCCTCTCGACGATGGAGGTCAACCAGGGCAAGCCCTACCGCTACCCCGTGTGCATCCGGTTCATCTCCTGAGCCGCATGCCCCGCGAGCAGGGGTCCGCCATGGACGACAACGGCCGTACGTATACCAGCCCCCTCGAAACGCGGTACGCCAGCCGGGAGATGCGCGAGCTGTTCGGCGCGCAGTGGAAACACGCCACGTGGCGGCGGCTGTGGCTGGCGCTGGCCGAGGCGCAGCACGAGCTGGGGCTGGACATCTCCACCGAGCAGCTCGACGAGCTGGCCGCCCACCTCGACGACATCGACTTCGCCCGCGCCGCCGAGTACGAGAAGCAGTTCCGCCACGACGTGATGGCCCACATCCACGCCCTGGGCGACGTCGCGCCGAAGGCCCGGCCGATTCTCCACCTCGGCGCGACCAGCCAGTTCGTCGGCTGCAACACCGACCTGCTCCAGATGCGCGAGGGGCTGCGGATCGTCGTCGGGCGGCTGGTGAACGTGATCGACGCCTTGGCGCGCTTCGCGGCCGAGCACCGCGACCTGCCCTGCCTGGGCTTCACGCACTTCCAGCCCGCCCAGCTCACCACGGTGGGCAAACGGGCAACGCTGTGGTGCGCGGACTTCCTCAGCGACCTCGCCGACGTGGAATACCGGCTGGAGCGACTGGAGTTCCGCGGCGTGAAGGGCACGACGGGCACGCAGGCGAGCTACCTCGCCCTGTTCGACGGCGACCACGAGAAGGTCCGGCGGCTCGAACGCCGCGTCGCCGAGAAGATGGGCTTCGAGCGGATCGCCCCCGTCACCGGGCAGACGTACAGCCGCAAGGTCGACGCCGCCGTCGCCCAGGCGCTGGCGGGCGTCGGCGCGAGCGTGCACAAGTTCTGCAACGACGTTCGCCTGCTCGCCCACCGCAAGGAGATGGAAGAGCCGTTCGGCGCCAAGCAGGTCGGCTCCAGCGCGATGGCCTACAAGCGAAACCCCATGCGCTGCGAGCGGGCGACGGCGCTGGCACGCTTCCTGATGGACCTGTCCGCCAGCCCGCTGCACACCGCGGCCGAGCAGTGGCTCGAGCGGACGCTCGACGACTCGGCCAACAAACGCCTGGCCATGGCCGAGGCGTTCCTGACGGCCGACTCGATCCTGCTGATCGCGGCGAACGTCGCGCGGGGGCTGGTGGTCTACCCGGCGGTGATCGCCGCCGGCGTGCGGGCCGAGCTGCCCTTCATGGCCACGGAGAACATCCTGATGGCCGCCGTCCGCGCCGGCGGCGACCGCCAGGCGCTGCACGAGCGGATCCGCCAGCACAGCATGGCGGCCGGCGAGCAGGTCAAGCAGCACGGGCGCCCCAACGACCTGATCGCCCGTCTGAAGGCCGACGAGGCCTTCGCCGCCGTGGACGTTAACGCGATCCTCGACCCCGCCGCCTTCATCGGCCGGGCCCCCCAGCAGGTGGACGAGTTCCTCGCCGCCCGCGTCGCCCCCGTCCGCGCAAAGTACGCCGACCGCCTCGGACAGGACGCCGAGCTGACGGTGTGACGGGGCGTGGGGGTCGCCCTGCCCGCGGAGGCGAGACGGGCCGGTGCGCTCGCTTCAGCAGAAGGGAGAGTGTGGGATGTCCGATCGCGGCTCGTATTACAGGACGCTCGTGGCGGTGGCCGTGGGCCTGCTGGGGTTGATCGCGCTGGCGGCGTGCATCGCCCTGTTCCGCGTGACGATCGCCGCCCGCCGCAGCGAGGAGCTGATGGTCAACGCCAACACGAAGCTGAACGACCTCAGCGCGCGGCTGGCGAAGATCGAGCGGGCCGTCCGCCCGGACGTCAAGGACGCGTACGAGAAGGGCAAGAAGATCCTGCGAAGCTCCGATCTCGAGGGGCGAATCCTCAACCTCCTGGACAAGAAGCTCCCCCGAAGACCCGCCCCGAAGGACTCGAACGCGGCGCAGGGGCCGTGAAGGGAAGGGCGTTTCCGGCTCGCCGAAGCGAGGCCGGCCCGGTCCGCTTCAGCGGGCGGCGGGTACGGGCTGACGACCGGCAATCTACGTAACTCAAACTGACCGGTTTCCCGAAGCCGCGGAGCGGCGGAAGGGAATAGCCGGCGGCGTAAGGTACGGGGGCTTACGTCCCCGTCTATTGCCTTCCGGCCCTCCGGGCCTCCAAGATCGGTCAGGTTGAGTACGTAAGGAGGGGGTTGGCGTTCGAAAGGCCCTGTCGTAGAATGGAAGATGTCATGGGAACCACAGACCGAACCAAGCCTGTCGGGGACATTCGCACGCAACTGCGCTCCCTCCGTGCCCAGATGGATGTGTTGGAGGCGCGGATCGCGGGGGAACAAGCAACGGCCGACCATACGTTCGCGGACCTCTACGGCATGCTGAAGGGGCAGCCCGATACGCCGCCCGATGAAATCGACAAGGCCCTGTTTCGCAGGCCCCCATCTCGACTCGAATGAACTACGTTGTCGACACGCACGCGCTCCTCTGGTTCATCGAGGGAAGTCCACGCCTTTCCGTCGCTGCGCGCGACGCCCTGTCTACGTCGGAGTCTTCTCTTGTAGTCCCCGCCATCTGCCTGGCGGAATTGACATACCTGTACGATCGGGGAAAAGCACAGGTTGATCTGAGACGAGTTCGTGAGGAGATTCTGTCTGCTCGAAACACCAAGGTGTACCCGCTGGATGAGGTCGTCGTGGAACTGATGCCGCGGGAGCTGGAAATCCACGACGCCATCATTGTGGCAACCACGCGGGTCTACAGCGAGTTGCTCGGAGTGCAAACGGCCCTGATCACGCGCGATCTCACGCTCCAGCAGGCGGGCATCGTCGCCACCCTATGGTGAGGGCGATCTGCGCTTCGGGTGCATTGCATCAGGGCGTCTCTTCCACGAATCGCACGAATTCGGCCCCGCGTTGTTCGTAGTTGACGAACTGGTCGTAGCTTGCGCAGGCGGGGGAGAGGGCGACGGCGTCGCCGGGTCCGGCGTGGGCGGCGGCGAGGCGAACGGCGGCGGACAGGTCGGCGGCGCGGGCGGTCGGCGGGTCCGTGCCCGCGCGGTGGACGTCGACGGCCAGGAGAATTCGCTCGGCCGTCGCGCCGAGGGCGATCACCGCCTTGGCCCGTTCGGCCAGGGCCGCGCCGAGCTCGTCGAACCCCACGCCCTTGTCGTAGCCCCCCACGATGAACACGGCCGTGCGGGGCGGGAAGGACGCCAGCGCGACGACCGCGCCCTCGGGCGTGGTGCACTTGGAGTCGTTGTAGTAGCGGACGCCGCCTCGCTCGGCGACGAACTGGAGGCGGTGCGGCAGGCCGGGAAAACCGGCCAGGGCGCTCGCGCCCGTGTCGCGATCGATCCCGAACTGCCGCGCGACGGCCCACGCGGCCTGGGCGTTGGCCTGGTTGTGGGCGCCGACGACGGCGAGCTCGAACGGCTCGGCGGCGGGGTCGAAGTGCTCGACGCGCACGCCTTCGGGCGCCTCGGCGGCCCAGGCGGCGGTGGGCGCGTCGGCGGCGTTGAGGATCAGCACGTCGCCGGGCTGCTGGAAGCGGAAGAGGTTCTTCTTGGCGTCGGCGTACGCGGCGGCCGTGACGTGACGGTCCAGGTGGTTGGGCGCGAAGTTGGTCACGAGCGCCACGTGGGGGCTTCGGGCGACCTCGGGCAGGGCCTCGAGCTGGAAGCTGGACAGCTCCAGCACGACGGCGTGATCGGGCGCGATGCGGGGCAGGTCCCCGAGCAGGCTTCGCCCGATATTGCCGCCCACGTGCGTGGGCATCCGCCGGGAGAGGACCTCGCCGATCATCGCCGTCGTCGTGCTCTTGCCCACCGTTCCCGTAATGCCCACCACGGGCGCGGGGCAGCGCCAGAGGAAGAGGTTGATCTCGGTCGTCCGCGGCACGCCGGCGGCCGAGGCGAGCTTCAGCGGCGGGGCGTGCGGCGGGACGGCGGGGCTGACGACCAGCAGGTCGGCCTCGGTGAAGTCCCGCTCGTCGTGCGCGCCGAGGTGCAGCGACACGTCCAGGCCTTCGAGCAGCCGGACGGACTCGGCAAGCTCCTCGGCCGGGGCCTTGTCCGAAACCGTCACCCGCGCCCCCTGCTCGCACAGCCACCGCGTCACGCCGAGCCCCCCGCCGAAGCGGCCGAGGCCGACGACCGTCACGCGTTGGCCGGCCGGGTCCGTCGACGCCGGCGGCGCGGGTACGCCGGGCGGGGCGCTCACAGCGTCTCCACGGGCCCGAGGGCGACGACGGTGGCGGCGTTCAGGTCGTGCCGCCGGACGACGTCGTGGACCTGCTCGGGCGTGACGGCGAAGAGCGTCTCGATCTGGTCGGGCAGGGGCACGTACTCGCCGCGGTAGACCCAGTCGTACCCCACGGCGGTCAGCCGCCCGAGGGCGACCTCGCCCTTCAGCGTCGCGCCGGAGGCGATCTTGTTCTTCGCGGCGAGCAGCTCGGCCTCGCTGGGCCCCTCGTCCTGGAAGCGGGCCAGCTCCTCCCGGGCGATGCGGAGCGCCTCGCCGGCTTGTTCGGGCCCGGCGGACAGGAACGTCAGGAACACCCCGCTGCCGTCGAGCGCGTCGTAGACCATCGAGGCCTCGTCGGCGATCGCGGGGTCCACCAGGGCGTAGAACAGGCGGCTGCCGGTCACGTCGCCCACCACGGTGGCGGCGAGCATGGCGGCGTACCGGTCGGCGTGCTGGCTGGACGGCGCGGGGCTGGCCAGGCCGATCTGCTCCCGCGCGACGTTGGCGTCCCCGTGTACCCGCGTCCGCACGGCGGGGGGCGGGGGCGTCGTGTCCCGCGTCACCTCGCACGCCGGCCAGGGCCCGCAGCGCTCGGCGGCCTGGTCCACCAGGGCCTCGAAGTCCAGGTTGCCCACGCCCACCAGCGTGACGTTGCCCGGCGAGTAGCGACGGTCGAAGTAGGCCTGCATGTCGTCGCGCCGCAGCGCGCCGACGGACTCGGCCGTGCCCAGCACGCTGTGGGCCAGGGCGTGCGGGCGGAAGTACTCGGCCATGAGCAGCTCGTACAACCGGTAGCGGGGCATGTCCTCGTAGCGGGCGATCTCGTCGAGGATGACGTTCTTCTCGACGTCGAAGTCCTCCTGCCGCAGCGACGGGCGGAGGATGTCGCTGAGCAGGTCCAGCAGCCGGGGCTGGAACTCCGGCAGGACCCCGCCGTAGTAGACCGTGTTCTCCTCGGACGTGAACGCGTTGTAGTTCGCCCCGATCTCGTCGAACTCGCGGTTCACGTCGTGGGCGGTCCGGCGGTCCGTGCCCTTGAACGTCATGTGCTCCAGGAAATGGCTGACGCCCGCCAGCTCCGGCGGCTCGTCCCGGCTGCCCGTGCGGACGAAGAACCCCGCCGCCATGGACGCCGCCGTCGGGCGGACCTCCGCGACAACCGTCAGCCCGTTGTCGAGTTTTCTGTGCTTGAACTGCATGTCTGTTTCCGTGGGGCCGAAGGCCGGATACCGAAGACCTCCCAGAGGCGCCCGGCTCCGCGCCGTCCCGCGCCTCGGTCTCCGGTCTCCGGTCCCCGGTCTTCGGTCTTCGGTCCCCGGTCTCCGGTCTTCGGTCTCCGCTCCTTCCCTCACCCCTCCAGGACGCCGGTATCGACGGGCTCGGGGCCGATGACCAGGGCGGTGAAGTCCTCGGCGGGGAAGGCGTCCAGGTAGGCCAGCACGTCGGCGGGCGTGACGGCCTCGATGGCGGCGGACAGCTCGTCCAGGCTGCGCAGGCGCCCGAGGTGGTACCAGTCGCTGGCCAGGGCGTTGGCCCGCGCGGCGGTGGACTCGCCCTGCATGATCAGCGCGCTCTTGAGCTGGGTCCGTGCGCGGGCGACCTCGTCGTCGCGGACGCCTTCGGCCAGGCGGCGAATCTCGGTGACGGTCGTATCGAGCGTCTCCTGGGCCAGGTCCGGCCGCGTGCCGGCGTACGTGAACATGCCGGCGTGCTCGCGGAGACTGTGGTAGTGCGACGCGACGTGATAGGCCAGCCCGCGCTTCTCGCGGACTTCCGTGTGCAGCCGGGCCGCGGCCCCGCCGGAGAGGACCATCTCGGCGATGCGGCAGGCGTAGTATTGTCGGTGGCCGATGGGCGCCGCCCGGTGGGCCAGGCCGATGTGGACCTGGGCGGAGTCCTTGGGCAGGTGGGTCACGCCGCGGGGCGGGGTCTCGGGCACCGGCGCGGGCGGGTGCGTGACGGGCCAGTCCCCGAAGGCCCGCTCCACGAGGCCGCGCAGGGCGGTCGCGTCGATGTTGCCCGCGGCGGCGAGGATCGTACCGGCGGGCGTGTAGTGGGCGGCGATATGCTCGCGGAGCGCCGGCGCCGTCGCGGCGGCCAGGCCCGCCGGCGTGCCGTACGTGCAGCGGCCCAGCGGGGGCGGGTAGAACCGTTCCCGGAGCAGCAGGCTGCACCTTCGGGCGGGCTCGTCCTCGAGGGAGGCGAGGTCCTGCTCGACGAGGGCCCGGCTGGGGACGAAAGTCTCGTCGTCCAGGCGGGGTCGGCGGAGGATATCGGCCAGCAGGTCCAGCACGGCGGGCAGGGTGCGCCCCAGTTGGGCGGCGGAGAACAGCACGTGCTCGCTGCGGACGGACTCGTGGTGCTGGCAGCCGAGCGCGTCGAGGGCGTCGTTGAGCTGGCGGGTATCGCGCTCGCCCGCGCCGCGGAGGCACCACTCGCAGGCCACCGAGCCCGCCCCCGCGAGGGCGGACGGGTCGTGGGCCGCCCCGGCCGGGACGACCATCGTGACCGCCGCCGAGGAGACGTGGTCCATCGGCTGGCCCAACAGCGTCATGCCGTTGGGCAACTCGTTGACAATAAACCGCTCGGACAAGTTCCTGCGCCTTTCGAATCCTACCGGCCTAACGCACGGGCGGGCCCGTCATTCTAGGGATTTGTCGGCGCGGGGCAATCGGCAGGGGCGGAAATCGGCGCAAGAGCCCTCCCGGCCGGCCCGCGAGGGGGCCGCCCGCCCCCTTGCCCGCGTCGGGGGCTGCTGCTACGGTATCGCCCAACGTTCGGCCGCAGAAAAGGAGACGGCATGTTCGGTCTGCACGCGGTGGACCTGATCGTCCTGGCGTTGTACCTGCTGGGCATTACCGCGCTGGGCGTCTGGATGGCCCGGCGGGTGCGGAGCCTGGGGGACTTCTTCATGCCGCGGCGGTTCGGCAAGGTGATGATGGCCACCCACGCCTTCGGCACGGGGACGCACAGCGACCAGGCGGTCAGCGTGGCGGCCAAGTCGTTCACCAACGGGCTCAGCGGGATCTGGTTCCAGTGGCTGTGGCTGTTCTGCACGCCGTTCTACTGGCTGATCGCGCCGATCCTGCGACGCTGCCGCGCGCTGACGACCGCCGACGTCTTCGAGGCCCGCTTCGACCGCAGCGTCTCGATGCTCTACGCCGTCGTCGGCATGGGGCAACTGATGTTCAACATCGGCGTGATGCTCAAGGGCTCCAGCGCCGTCATCGCCGCCAGCACCGGCGGCCAGGTGCCCGCCGACTGGGCGGTCGGCATCATGACGGTCCTGTTCGTGGCCTACGGCGTGGCCGGGGGGCTCGGGGCGGCCATCGTGACGGACTTCGTCCAGGGCCTGATGACCGTGGTGTTCAGCTTCCTGCTGCTGCCGTACGTCCTGGCCGCCGTCGGCGGGATGACGGGGCTCCGCGAGACGATCGCCGACGCCCGCATGTTCTCCCTCGTCGCGCCCGACGAGATCGGCGTGTTCTACATCGTGGTCATCGCGTTCAACGCCCTGGTGGGCATCGTCGCCCAGCCGCACACGATGGGCAACTGCGCGGCCGGGCGGACGGAGATGGACGGGCGCGTCGGCTTCATGGGGGGCAACTTCCTCAAGCGGGTCTGCACCGTCGCGTGGTGCCTGACGGGCCTGGCGGCGGTGGCGTACTTCGCGGGCAAGGGCGAGACGGACCCGGACAAGGTCTACGGCCTGATGGCGGCGGACTTCTTCCCGAAGATCCTGCCCGGGCTGCTGGGGATCTTCCTGGCCTCGCTGCTGGCGAGCGTGATGAGCTCGTGCGACTCGTTCATGATCGCCTCGTCGGGGCTGTTCACCGAGAACCTCTACAAGCCGCTGGCCGAGTGGCTGGGCCGCCGCGGCGTGATGGAGCCGCCCGACGAGGCGCACTTCGTGTTCGTCGGGCGGGCGGCGGCGCTGGGGATCGTCGCCGGAGGGGTCTACTTCGCCTTCAAGCTCGAAAGCGTCGTCGAGGGCATCATGGTCTTCTGGAAGATCGCCCCGATGATGGGCATCGCGTTCTGGCTGGGGCTGTTCTGGCGGCGGACCACACCCAAGGGCGCCTGGGCGGCGGCCCTGACCGGGTTCGCCGTCTGGTACCTCTCCACCTGCTCGCCCGTCGTCTGGCTGCTCGGCCACGTGCCCGGGGCGCGGGCGGCGCGGCTGACCTTCGTCCAGTCGGCCGAACCGTCCAGCCTGCTCGCCCGGGGACACCTGATCGACCCGGCCGGGCTGGCGCGCTTCGTCCAGGGCGGGACCGATCCGCTGGCGGCCCACCTCCGCGCGGGCATCTCGGACGAGACCCGACGCGCGCTGAGCGGCTGGGACGGCAAGCTCCCCCCGAGCCGCGAGCTGATCGACACGCTGGTCGACCGCGTCAACGAGGAACTGAGGGGCGGCCTCTACGAGAAAGACCGCTTCGCCCACCTCAACCTGCCCCTGGCCGCCACGCAGCCGGCCGAGGACCAGCAGGAGGGCAAGGACAAGGTCGCGTTCCATCGCGGGCTGCTGGAGCGGGCCCTGCCGGGCGTGGTCCGCCCGAACCGGCTGTTCCACCCGTCGGACATCGTCGCACCCGTGTCCCTCGCGGCCCGCCTGACGGCGGGGGAAGACCCCCTCGCCCGACACCTGCGGGACCGTCTCACCGAGCCCGCCCGCCGCCAGCTCGCCGCCGAGGGGACGAAGCCGGCCCAACTCCGCAAGACGCTGGCGGCCGAGCTGAACCGTATCGCCGCGGCCGGGGCGCTGTACAGCGACGCCCTCTTCCCGGCCGGGACGCTCACGCCGCCGACCCGCACGTTGCTGGATGCCCAGCCCGCCGGCGACGATCTGGTGAAGCTCAACATGTGCCTGCTGGAGGACGCGTTCGTCTGGGAGATCCGCAAGCACCGCGCGGTGGAGGTCTACCTGCCGTGGCAGATGGTGCTCTACCTCACCGCCGGCGCCGCGGCGGGGATCGTGGTGAGCCTCTTCACCAAGCCCGTGCCGAAGGACAAGCTGGAGCGCTTCTACGCCCTGGTCCGCACGCCGGTCGGCCCCGACGAGCAGGTCGACCCGCCCTGCACGCTGCCCAAGGGCGTCAAGCCGCCACCCCGCCGCTGCCTGACCCGCGACGGCAGCAGTTGGGAAATCCCCGTCCCGACGCGGACCTCGATCGTCGGCTTCCTCGTCGGCTGGGCCCTCGTCGCCGCCATCGTCGCCACCGTCTGGCTCATCGCCCGCGCCTGACCCGCCCGGACGGCCCCCGGATGGGGCCCCCGGATGGGGTCAGACCTTGAATAGTGATTAAGCTTTTGGCGGAAGTGGGTATCCACTTCCCTCTCGTAACCCCAGGATGTAGGATGGAGGCTTGGCCGAAGAAGGCAGCCGACATCCTGTGGGGGGCGTGGACTACCCGCGGACGCTGCAGGAATTCGACGAGTGGTTCCCGTCGGAGGCGGCATGCGTCGACTACCTGCAACGGGTTCGGTGGCCGGACGGCTTTCGGTGCCCGAAGTGCGAGGCGCAGCTTGCTTGGCAGACGGCCCGGGGCGAATTCCGTTGCGCCGAGTGCCAGCGCCAGACATCGCCCACGGCGGGGACGATATTCGAGGGCACTCGCAAGCCACTTCGCACGTGGTTCCTGGCCATGTGGTACGTGACGAACCAGAAGCACGGCGTCAGCGCGCTGGGCCTGCAGCGTGTCCTTGGGCTGGGCAGCTACCAGACCGCCTGGGCGTGGCTGCACAAGTTGCGGCGGGCCATGGTGCGGCCCGGCAGAGATCGGCTCCACGGCGAAGTTGAGGTAGACGAAACCTATGTCGGTGGCGTGGAGACCAACGTTGCCGGGCGGCAAACGATCAAGAAATCGATCGTGGCGATTGCCGTGGAGATTCGGGGGCGAGGCAGCGGACGGATCCGCATGCGCCGTGTTGAGGACGTCTCGGGGCAGAGCCTGCTGCCCTTCGTCACGGCGGTGGTATCTCCGGGGGCTGTGGTGCATACGGATGGCTGGGGGGGATACGTCGGGCTGGCAGGCCTCGGGTACAATCACCAGCCCAAGAACCTCTCAGCCAGCGATGATCTTGCGCATGTGGCGATGCCCCGCGTTCACCGCGTGGCCTCCTTACTGGACCGTTGGTGGCTGGGCACCCATCAGGGGGCGATCCGCCGGAAGCACCTTGATTACTACTTGGACGAATACACCTTCCGCTACAACCGACGTGCGTCACGAGCTCGCGGCATGTTGTTCTACCGGTTGCTGCAACAGGCGGTGCGGGTGGATCCCGTGCCGTACAAGCGGCTGGTCGGCGGGAGCACGGCCGCCGACCACAAGATATAGCCCTTACGAGAGCGAAGTGGATACCCACTTTGGCGGATATGTCTCTTGCGGCCAGTGATCACTAATCACTAATCAAGATCTGACCCCATCGGGCGCATCGGGCGTCGCGCGTAGAATAGAATACGCCCCGCCGGGGTGGCCGACGGGGCGCGAGGGGAAGGTCGTCTTGTGGGCCGGGCTGCGTCGGCCGTCAGGCCTGGCGCTTGCGGCGGAGCAGCGCGGCGAGGCCGCCGAAGCCCAGCAGGGCGATCGTGCCCGGCTCGGGAACCATCTCCGCGATCATGTTCGAGAGGACCGTCTTGTAGTCGTCCGTCAGGAAGTCCTCGAACTGGGCCTTGCGGCTGCCGGCACCGACGTCGATGTTGAGGTCGTAGCCCCACTGGCCGAGGAAGCCCCGGCGGGCACCGGCGATGTCCCCGTTGATCATCTCCGCACCGGCGGGGATGTCCACCAGGATGTCGCGCCCGTCGTAGGTCGCCAGGACCGTCGCCCCGTCGGCCCACGTGGCACCGGTGTTCGGCAGGTAAACGGCCTTGGGCGCCTCGGCCAACGGCGACCAGTCAAAGCCCGCGAAGCTGTCGGCCCCGTCCAGCGTCACGCCCGCCAGCCAGGAATGGCCGGTCTGCCCGGCCTCGACCACGAGGTCCGTGACCGCCTTGCCCGCGTCGCCGGAGTCGACGTTCGCCCAGTACCACTTCGTCTGGCTGGCGCCGCGGGTCAGGTAGCCGCTCATGAGGATCAGCGGCGTCGCCAGCGTGTTCCAGCCGGCGCGGTCGTTGTCGTACGAGCCGCTGCTGGTCTTCCGGCTGACGATCACGAGGTCGGCGTCCAACAGCCGCTGGAGCTTGGCCTCGTTGCCCGCCGCCCACGGACTGTTGCCTTCTTTGTAGTTACCGTTCATCCCGTCAGTGTCGACGGTATAGCCCAGGCCCTCCAGCCAGGTGACCAGGCTCGCGTCGTAGCCTGCCGGATCGGTCGGGTCGACGTCACTGACCACCAAGACCGTCTCCGCCCGCGCAGGGCCAACAACCAACAGCGCAACCACGCCGAGTACTACACAGAAATGCAACGGCTTCATAATGTCCGTCCTCCGGTCCCGTCCGCTCCTTGCCGCGCGAGATTGCACAGCCACTAAGATGAGATGACGTCTCTCAGGCTCCAACTCTTCCACCAGCGTACCATGGAATGACCGATCTGTAAAGAACGGATTAGGGAAAGAGACCGGTATTCACCCACACGGCAAGAAGATGCGGGGCGGGGCATGCCGTCGGCGCGTCTCGGTCACCGGGGGATCGGTGCGCGGTTCTTGCCTCCGCCGACGGCGGGACGTACAGTGCGCGCAGCGCTCTTGCCAGGTGGAGTGGAACACATGTTCGATCCCGACGAGATCCTCTGCCGTCTGCCGGGCGCCGACGCGCCCGTGCGGTTGGACTTCGACAACGGCGAATCGACGACGCTCGTGCCGGCGCGGTGCACGCCCGTGCCGGACGATCCGGAGCGGAGCCTGTCGCTCGACGGCGAGTGGCGGGTGAGGCGCTGGCCGTTCGGCAACCACGAGCGTATCGTGGCCGGGCCCCGCGAGGACGACCGCGGCTGGGAGACGGTCGCCCAGCCGGGGAAGGTGTTCTACCAGGACCCGGCCGTCCGCCCCGGCGACGTGCCGAACTTCAGCCGGGTGAAGCTGGCCCACGTCGACGGGCGGGACGGGGCGATCCTGCGGAAGCGCGTCGCCGTACCGGACACCTGGCGGGGCAAGCGGGTGCTGCTGCGTTTCGGGGCGATCTACCCGGGCGGGCGGGTGTTCGTCAACGGCGAGCGGCTGGGCACGCACCTCAGCGGGCTGACGCCGGTCGAGTGGGACGTGACCGACCTCGTCGAGCCGGGCGCCGAGGCCCTGATCGCCGTCCGTCTGCTGCGGCGCCACGCCGACGTGGACCTGGACATGCCCCGCCACGCGATGGAGTTCTGCGGCCTGGCCCAGAGCGCGTGCCTGCACGCCGTCGAGCCGGTCCACGTGGCGGACTACCACCTGGTCTCCGAGCTGGACGCGGCCTGCGAGAACGGGCGGGTCGCCGGGACCGTCGCCGTTGGCAATCTCCAGGGGGAGCCCGCGTCCTGCCGCCTGGCCGTCGTGCTGTGCGACCCGTCCGGCGTGGCCCTGCGGCGCGTGGAGCGGGCGCTGACCGTCGCGCCGGGCCAGGAGGCCGAGGCCGAGGTGTCCGTGGACGTCAGCGCCCCGGCCCATTGGAGCGACGAGAGCCCCACGCTCTACCGGGTGGTCGTCTCGCTGGAGGCTTCGGGCGCCGGCCGGCAGGAGTGGAGCTTTCGCACCGCGTTCCGGCGGCTGGAGCTCTCGCCGGACGGCCCGCGGCTGAACGGGCGGTTCATCAAGCTCCGGGGCGTGAATCACCTGACGTTCCACCCGGAGGGCGGCCTGCACACGCCGGCGGGGTGGCTGCGCCGCTGCCTGCGGCTGATGAAGCGGGCGAACGTGAACGCGATCCGGACGCACTTCCTCGCCCCGCCGGCGCTGGCGGCGTTGTGCGACGAGATGGGCTTCTACCTCTTCCAGGAGCTGCCGATCGACTGGGCGTCGGATCACCTGGTCACGCGGCGGAGCCTCGGGCCGATCCTCCAGCGCGTCGAGGGGGGCATCCGCCGCGACCGCCACCACCCGAGCATCCTGGCGTGGACGATCGGCAACGAGAACCTGCCCACCGCCGACGGCGACCGGGCGGTCTTCTGGAGCAACATGGAGCTGCTGGAGCGGCTGGCCAAGACGCTCTCGCCGGACAAGGCGACGGTGTTCCCCCCGCCGGGGCCGGCAAACCGGATCGACGGCATCTTCGAGACGCGCGTCGGGGACCTGGCCGATACGCACTACTGCTTCCGCTACGCCCGGCGGCTGGCCGAGACGGGCAAGACGGCCGAGCCCGAGTCGTGGGCGGGAGACTACGTCGAGCGGACGCGCGACGAGCTGCTCGCCCGGGGCTGGTCCGGCGTGTGGGTCAGCACGGAGTGGGGGCTGTTCAACTCTCTGCCGGACGTGCTGAACGCCCCGTACCTGTCGCTGATCTCCGACCGGGTCGAGGACCCGCTCGGCGGCAGGAACACGCAGCAGACGTTCCTCGACCGCCTGGAGGCCGACTGGGGCCTGATGCGGGACGACCCCACGTGCCTGGGCGGGTTCTACTTCCCGTGGATGTGCGCGGGGGCCGGCGACCCGTGGGGCTGGACGCTCTGGGGCGAGGACGCCGACTGGGGCGTGGTGACCCACGAGCTGCTGCCCAAGCCGGGCTTCTGGGCCCTGCGCGTCGCGTACAGCCCCATTCGCCTCCCGGCCCGGGTGACGTGGCGGCCGGGGCAGACGGAACTGACGCTTCCCGTCCGCAGCCTGTACCACCGGACAGACCTGGCCGAGTGCACCTTCCGCACGATGATGGGCGGCGGGCCGCCCTGGATGTGCATGCTGCGGGACTGGCAAGACGTGCCCGCATCCTGCCCGCCGGGCGGCGAGAGCGAGGTCGCCGTGCCGATCTGGAACGAGGCCTCCCTGGAGGCCCTGGCGGCGGGTCGCCCGATCGTCTGCCGCTGCATCGTGCTGGACGGCTCGGGCTACCGCCCGATCACGCACGACGTGCTCGTGGTCCCCGAGTCCGCCGACGACGACGCCGACGCGCCCATGCCGATCGGCCCGGACGCGGAGTGAGGAGACTGCGGATTCTGGGTGGTTGACGGCCGCTTGCCCGGCAACGGCGAGGAACGGACGATGGCGGTCCCGGGCGCCCGGTTCCGCGGCTCGTTGCGCGCCGGTCCCTTGACTCCGGGCTTTCGGGGGCCTACGATTCGCCGCATTATGCGAGTACTTTCCGGAATTCAACCGTCGGGCCAATTGCACGTGGGCAACTTCTTCGGGGCGGTGAGGCAGTTCCTCAAGCTCCAGGAAGAGGGCCACGAGTGCTTCTACTTCCTCGCCAACTACCACGCGTTGACGAGCATTCAGGACGCCGCGCGGCTGGCCGAGCTGACGCGGCACCTGGCGACGGGCTACCTCGCGTTGGGGATCGACCCGGACCGCAGCGTGTTCTTCTGCCAGTCCGACGTGCCGCAGGTGACCGAGCTGTGCTGGATGCTCAACTGCGTCTGCCCGGTCAGCCTGATGGAGAAGGCCCACAGCTACAAGGACAAGATCGCCCGGGGGCTGGCGGCCAGCATGGGGCTGTTCGACTACCCCGTGCTCCAGGCGGCGGACATCCTGATCTACGACTCGAACCTCGTGCCGGTCGGGCAGGACCAGAAGCAGCACGTGGAGATGACGCGGGACCTGGCGATCAAGTTCAACCGGGCCTACGGCGCGGAGGTGCTCGTCGTGCCCGAGCCGTACATCCTCAGCGCCGTCGCGGTCGTGCCGGGCATCGACGGGCAGAAGATGTCCAAGAGCTACAACAACACGATCGAGATCTTCCTGACGCCGAAGCAGACGAAGAAGCGCGTCGCCCAGATCGTGACGGACTCGACGCCGCTGGAAGACGCCAAGGACCCCGAGGCGTGCAACGTGTTTGCCCTGCTGAGGCTCTTCGCCGACGACGCGGAGATCGAGGAGCTCGCGGGCAAGTACCGCGCCGGCGGGTACGGCTACGGGCACGCCAAGGGCCGGCTGACCGAGTTGATCAACGAGGCCTTCGCCCCCGCCCGCGAGCGCCACGAGCAGTTGCTCAAGGACCCGGACTACGTCCGCGACGTCCTCCGCGACGGCGGGCGAAAGGCCCGCGAGGTCGCCGAGGCCACCATGGCCCGCGTCCGCGACGCGGCGGGGATCGTCACGCATAGATAGGAAAGCCGATGCCGGGGCCAGGGGATTGGCCGGAGTGGTGGAAGAGGAATTGCCGGTGCTTCCCGTCGTTACGGCATAGGAGGCAGGATGAACGGCATGACGACGGCAACGAGCCTGAGACTGTCGTACCGCCGCGGCAAGATCCTGGCCGGCTATGTGACGCTTTGCCACGAGACCGGCAAGCGTGCAGCCCGATCGAAGAAGACCCCCGACGGGCTCGTGATCGACTATGACGAGGACGGAAACGCACTCGGCATCGAGGTCCCCACGCCCTGTCCCACGACCGTGGCGGCCCTCCTGAGACGGATGAACGAGCTTGGGGTGCCCGATGCGGAGACGGAGCTTCTCCCGCTCCAGAAGCAACTTGCCCCTGTTTGACGAAGTCCGGGAGCACCTCGACCCGACCGCGCCGCACGCCGGAGACCACGGTCAGTGCTCGCCCCGCTCCAGAGGCTTCGCCCCGAAAACTACCTCCATCGTCTCGCCCGCCTTCAGGTCGGCCGGCTTGGCGAGCATCAGGAAGGTGTCCGTGATCAGCGGGTCGTGCTCCGCGCCGGCGGTGACCTTGACGTCGGCGAGGCGGCGCGGCAGCAGGACGGCCGGGGGCTTGCGGCTCTTGGCGTCGCGGGTCGCGCGGACGGTGAAGGTGAACGTGCCGGCCTTCTCGGTCAGCGTGATCGCCAGGGGCAGCTCGCGGCGGGCCAGGCGGGCGTCCCAGGCCGGGTCGCCGTAGAACGCCACCGTGTCTCGGTCCCACAGCAGGCCGAGGTGCTCGCGGAGCGTCTTGTCCCACGTGCGGTAGCCGAGCCTGGCGGCCGCCCGGCCGAGGACCGTCCGGTCGGTCTCCAGGTCGTAACGGTCGAGGTCCACGTCGGCCTGGTCGGGGAACTTCCGGTGGAGGCGACGGACGATCTCCTGGTTGGCCAGGAAGAACGCCTCGGCGAGGTTGTGCCGGCCGGGCAGGTCCAGCAGGCGGTCCTTCGTGCCCCAGCCCATCGCGCCGAACCACGTGTTGACGGTGTAGCCGACGAACTGGTTGGCCCCGCCGCTGCCGAGCCACACCAGGGCCATGCAGTCCCGCCGCTTGATATGGCCGATCAGGCAATTGCCCGCGCCCAGGTAGACCTTCGGGTTGGGCGAGTCGACCGGGTAGACGTTCCGCTCGCGGTCGATGCCCACGAGCTTCCCGCCCCGGCAGCGGAACTGGCCGTTTCGGTAGGAGTAGCCGATCTGCCAGTCGCGCTCCGTGGCGTGCCCGGACGTGACGAACAAGGCCGGCTTCTCCTCGTTGAGGAAGTCCACAATGGCCTTCGTGCTGTCGGCCGGGCCCTGCTTGTTCTCCGGCTTGCCGCCGGGGAGCTTCTCGCAGTACAGGCCCGCCTTGCCCTCGCTGAACCACTTGCCCGCGTCGAAGAGGTCCAGGTCCAGTCCCGTGCCCGCCCCGGCCCGGCGGATGACCAGCGGCTCGGCCGTCGAGGCGATCCGCAAGGCGTCGGCCGGACTGTACCCGGTGACGATGCCCCACAGCACGTCGCCGTAGGGGTCGGCGTCGAGCTTCCGTGTGAGGCGGTGGACGTCCACGACGAATCGCCGGCCTGCCTCGTCCGGCCGGGCGACGAAGCACGCGTACCGCGGGAAGAGGCGCTTCAGCTCCGGCAGGCACGAGCCGACGGCATCGTCGTACAGGATCGTCTTCGCGCCGTGCTTGCGAACGAGCGCGTCGACCACCTCCCGCCACGCGGTCTGCTCGTGCGTGGCCCGGGAGACGACCACGGCGTACCCGCCGCCGGGCCTCGGTGCGCCCCCTGCCGACCCCGCCGCCAATACCGCAAACAAAGCGATGTACTTCATGGCCTCAGTGTACCGCAACCCGCCGGGCCGGTCGCGTGTCTTCCTCTCACTTGCCCTGCCCGGCGTCCCCGCTGCCGGTCCGGAAGCCGCGGATGCGATGGAACGTCAGGTAGTTCGCGTCGTGGTAGTTGTGGGCGCCGGCGAAGGCGGTGCGGGACACGAAGACGATGTCCTCGCCCTCGAACTGCCAGTCGATGTACTGGAAGCCCACCTTGCTCTGGCGCCAGCCCACGCCGCCCTCGTCGTGCTTGAGGACGACGCGCTCGACCCGCCACTGCCGCAGATCCCGGGAGCGGGTCAGGGCCAGCGTGTTGCGCTGCCGGGGGTTGTCGGGGTTCGTCACCAGGCTGCCGAGCGTCCAGTAGCGCTTCGTGCGGGCGTCGAGGCGGATCGTGAACTTGCTCATCCCGCCGGGGAACTCGATGAAGCCGGTCTCGGGATCGAACGAGGCGTTCCGGCCGTCGTCGGAGACCGCCACGATCGCCGCGGTGCGGTACCCGGGCTCGGCGTTGACGCGCAGCACGTTCACGAGCTTCCCCGCCGGCGTGACCACCACGTTGCCCTCCAGCCACCCGGGGTTGCTCCCGCGGGGCAGCCACTCGCGGCGGAAGGCCAGGCGGTTCGTGCAGGTCCAGTTGGCCGCGTCGAGCAGGTTCGCGTCGGTCGGGGCGCTCATCACGAAGGCCCGGAACGTCGAGCCCCAGCCCTTGGGCGGATGGCGGTCCTCCATCGCCCGCCAGAGGCGCCCGTTGTGGACGGCCAGCGGCACGGGGGCCGTGTGGTATTGCCCGTCGGCCAGCAGCAGGCCGGACTTCGCGTCCTTCGGCGTGGTCCACGTCCGCCCGCCGTCCGTCGAGCGGCGAATGACGACGTGCCCGTACCGCCGGCTGACGCCCATCAGGTAGAGCGCCCCGCGGTGGAGATACAGGCCCGACCACCACTGGCCCTTGATCCTCGCCAGCCGCCGCCACGTGTTGCCCTTGTCGGCCGAGGCGTACACGAACATCGTGTCGTACGTCGAGCCGGGGCCGAAGTGGGAGTGGGTGGCCCGGTACGACCCGTCCGGCAGGACCACCAAACCGGGGCAGCCGACATACTCCCGGCTGGCGGCGGGGCTGTGGGCGATCACGACGCCCGGCACGGCCGGCTCTTCCCGCGCGGCGGCAAGCACAAGGACGGGGGCGGCAAGGGCGGCGGCAAGCAGCGCAGGCGTCACGGGCCGGCCTCCGCCGGGCTGGCGGGCGGCGTCCACCACAGGGCCGCCCAGAGCAGCGGGCCTCCGTCCTCGCAGGCCATGGTGTGCGGGGCGTCGGGGGGGATCGCGATCACGTCGCCGGGCCCGACGGCCCGGCGCTCCTCGCCGACCTGCACGGTCCCCGTGCCCCGGATGACCACGTAGATCTCCTCGGTCGGATGGGCGTGGGCCTCCATCGCCGAACCGTTCTCCAGGTACCCCCACGCCGAGTCGAACGGGGGCTTGATGCCCTCGGGCACGAAGGCCGAGGCCAGGATCGTGTCGTTGTGGGCCCGGTGGGCCGTGGCGGGATCAAATCGCTGGATGTCCATATCGGTGCCTCCGATGGGGCTTCGCCTCGTGGCCGCGTCGCGGCCGGGGCGTATCACAACACGGCCGGCCGGCGAGGTCAACGCCGGAAGCGGCCGGTTGCGTCCCCCCGCGCGGCGGGGATAATGGCCCGCCAAGGAGCGTGGCATGGCAGAGACGTATCGCAGCGACGACTGGGACCGCTACCGGATGACCTACGGCGAGCCGCACCGCCGGCTCGAACTGCTCGAGCGCGAGATCGCGGTGGTGGACGAGGCCCTCGGCGTGCTTCGCGTGGCCGGGGTCCTGCCGCACACCACCTACGACCACGAGAAGATGCTCGCCCACCGCCAGGCCGTGCGGGAGCGGTTTGAGATCCCCTGGACGGCGATCACGCCGCGGATGCAGCGGCTGCTGTACGCGATCAACGCGATCGCCCAGCCGGGGAATATGATCGCGGCGGGCGTGTTTTGCGGCAACACGTTCATCTCGAATGCCGGCGCGGGCGTCGGGCCGGGGGCGTGCTACGAGGCCGAGGCCCTGATCGGCGTGGAGATCGACCCCGAGCGGGCCGCCCTGGCCGAGCGAAACGTGCGGAAGATTGACCCGACGGGCGTGGCGCGGATCGTCGCCGAGGACGCCCTGGAAACGGTACGGAACTTCGCGGGCCCGATCGGCGTCTTATATCTGGACGCCGACGGCCCGCCGGAGGTGGGCAAGGGCATTTACCTGGACATCCTCCAGGCGGCGTGGGACAAGCTCCCGCCCGGGGCGGTGGTCCTGGCCCACAACAGCGTCAATGCCGCCGGGCGGCTGGAGCAGTATCTCCGCTTCGTCCGCGACCCGGCGAACATGGCCGCCAGCGTCAACGTGATCTTCGACCCCGAGGGCCTGGAGGTCTCCGTGCGATAGACGGACGGGCCCCACGGGAGCCGGCGGCATATGCTATAATGCCTTCGAGTGCTCCTTGCGGGGCCGCGGCGGAAGAGCGCCGCGGGCCTCCGGCACGTTGTAGGAAGTTCCGCAATAGCGGGCCGTCCGATCGCGACAACCGTGGTATGAGGCCCAGCGACGCATCCCGGAATCGATGCGTAGGATCCGGCCGCGCGAGCCCCTTGGGCGACTGTGGGTCGCCTCGGGCAACGCCGTGAGCTTGGCGAACGGCGGAACCTGTGGTGGCGAGGCCCCGTACAAAAGGAGCCCCGGAACGGGGCGATTGAGGCCTGTGGGCCGTGCGTAGCCCTCAATCGCCCCCTTCGGGGGCTCTGATAAACGGCGGGCGTCTTCCACGGGCTCGCGCCCGTGGCTACCTACAAACGCCCTCCGGGCTGCAGAAACGACCGGGATGACGGGCCGTCTCAACGAGACACTACACCAGCGGCGCCGACGCCGATAGGAAGACCAACCGTATGAACGTGCAGTCCGGAAATGGCTTGGCGGCAATTCTCCTCCTGCTGTCGGCGGCCTGTTTGCTGCCGGCCCTGGGCGGCTGCAAAGGCAAGGCCGCCGGGCAGAAGACACCGAACGGCCGCGAGTCGTCCGATCCGCAGCAGGGCCCGAGGGCGACGGCCGGCCCAGAGCAGAACGCCCGGCAAGCCGCTGCCCTGCGAGCCGAGCTCCTCCAACAGCACAAACTGGCGGGCAAGGTCGCGCTGATCGAGTTCGGTGCCATCACCTGCAAGCTCAGCGGCAAGGGCCTGGACGAGATGGCCTTCCTGCACGGGCTCGAGGAAGTGCCCGGGCTGTCGTACCTGCGCGTGGAGGCGTCGAAGGACGACGCGGCCGTGGCGAAATACTACGAGGCCAAGGACCTCCAGTTCCCCGTCCACCGGGACGGCGAGGGCCGGATCGGCCTGGCCTTCGACGCGACGAGCATCCCGACGTTCGTGATCGTGGGCAAGTTCGGGCGGGTCCGGTACCGCGGGCATTGGCCGGGCGACCACCTCGTGGACTGGGTCAAGGCCCTCCAGGCGGAGCCGGCCGACCCCGGCCCGGACGTGGCGCTGCTGGGGGAGGTCAAGCTGGACGGACCCACGCTGCTGGCGAACACGAAGCTGCCGGCGATGGCGGGCGACGACCCCGCGCTGGGTGATCTGCTCGCCCCCGGCGGGCTGCTGCTCCTGTTCGTGGACACGACTTGCCCCTACTCGGTCCAGGCGATGGGCGAGATGCCGATCGTCGCCCGCGCGCTGGCCCCGCGGAGCATCCGCTGCGCCGTGGTGAACATCGACGGCACGCGGGAGGACGTGGCCGCCCGGTTCGGGACGGGCTACACCGGCGTGCCGCTGCTCTACGACGAGACCCCCGGCACGAAGGAGGCCTGGAACATCCAGTCCGTGCCGACCGTGGCGTACCTCGCGCCCGACAAGCAGATCGCCTACTACGGCAAGGCTCTCTGGGCCGACGTGGCCCGGGCGGTGGAAGAGGTTCGCGGCATGCCGCCGGGCACGATCCGCTTCACCGCCCGCGGCACGCGCTATGGGTGAGGCAAGTAACCCCCCCCCGGCTGCCGAGGCGGCAGCCATGAGCTTCCCGATCACGCGTTGGTTCTGCCACCGACTCCTTGCCGCAGATGAACGCGGATAAACGCAGATCAGAGGCAGGGAAACAGGAGAGAACCCGACACCCGTGTCTGTTGCCGCGCGCTTGTGCTCGCGATCGTTCTTCCTCCGCTCAGCAGGAATCCGCGTTCATCCGCGTTCATCTGCGGCGAAACTCGGTACCGCAAACCGAGGAGCAAGCCCCCTACCGACTCACGCCTTCAGCGCCTTCAGCATCGCCAGGGCCGTCTTGTCGCCGTGCCGCTCGGCGAACGCGCGCAGGTGGGCGCGGTGGGCGAGGAGGGCGGCGCGGTGCGCGGGGTCGGCGGCGAGGTTGGTCATCTCGCCCGGGTCGGCGGCCATGTCCACGAGCGACTCGCGGCGGGTGCCCTCGTTGTACACGCAGTACTTGTAGCGGTCGGTGCGGACCATGCGGCCCTGGGGCTTGAGCAGGACGCCGTCGACGGGCTCGCATTGGACCATGTGGTTGGAGCTGACCACGCAGGGGCGGGCGTCGGCCTTCGGCGGCTTTCCGAGCGCGTGCGGCTTGAGACTCATGCCGGGCAGGTGCTTGGGCACGTCGATACCGGCGAAGTCGCAGAGCGTCGGAATCAGGTCCACGCCCGTCTGGACGAGCGTATCACACGTGCCCTTCGGCGTGACGCCCTTGCGGCTGACGATCAGCGGCACGCGGGCGGCCTCGTCGTAGAAGACCGTCTTCTGGTTCCAGCGATGGGCGCCGTGGCAATCCCCGTGGTCGCTGAGGAACACGACGACCGTTTTCTCGGCAAGCCCGGCCTTCCGCAGCCCCGCCAGCACCGTGCCGATCTGCCCGTCCACCTTCTCCACGAGCCGGTAGTACGCCCAGCGGAACTGCCGCCACTTGCCGTCGGTGAAGCCCCCCACCGGGAACAGCCGGTGGGCCTGGTAGCTCTTCCGCATGTGGGCGATGAGGTCCGTTTCCCCCGCGGGATGGCCGCGGTTCGGCAAGGAAGGCGGGCACTGCTCCGGCGGCGGGGGCGTGCCGACGGAGCCGCCGGGCAGCTTCTGGCCCCGGGCCCACTCGCAGATGTTGTGCGGGTTCATGAACGACGCGACGGCGAGGAACGGGCGGCTGCGCGGCTTGGCGACGAACTCGGCAGCGGGCCGGCCGTCGTAGATGCACGGCCGGCCGCTGACGGTGTCGAACCCGTGGTCGGCCTTCTTCTTCACGTCGTACGGCATGTGCCATTTGCCGAAGAAGCCCGTCTCGTAGCCGGCGTCCTTGAAGAGCCGGCCCAGGCAGGGGAAGCGGTCGGGGTCCAGCTTGTCCCGCGAGTTGCTCTGGATGCCCACCTCGTGGCAGAACCGCCCGGTGAACATGGCCGATCGCGACGGCACGCACAGCGGGTTGGCGCAGTACGCCCGGGTGAACCGCGTGCCGGCCTCGGCCAGAGAGTCCATGTTCGGCGTGTGGATGTAGTCCCGGCCAATTGCGCAGCTCATCGCGCCGGAGAACTGCTGGTCGGTGATGATGATCAGGATGTTGGGTCGGTCGTCGCCGCCCTTGGCATCCGCCGCCAAGGCCGAGCGCTCCAGCAGCGCCCCCGCCGCAACCGCACCTGTCGCCGCAAGAAACTCACGCCTTCGCATCGCTTCTCCTCTCATGCCAGCCCAGCCGTTGAAAACCGCCGCAGCCTGTTGGCTTGCCAAGCCTGCTTGCCGGGATCGGAACCGCGACACTGAGACGCAGAGGAACTGAGCAGAGGAGTACAGAACATCACGTGAAGCTCATTCGCTCTTCAACTCCGCGCCTCAGCGTCTCTGTGTCGAATCTCCGCCGTACGCCATTTCCGCGAGGGCAACGCCGACAGAACGCTCCGCCACAAAGCCCTTTCCTCGCGGGCCGAAATCGGCTCCTATTATAGTCGGACGCGTGGCCTTCGCCATGCCTGGGAGAGGTTGCCATGAGAACCAGCTTGCTCGTCCGCCTCCTGTTGCTCTTCGTGCCGGCCGCCGCCGTTGGCGAGGAAGCCCGGCTCGCCCTGCCCGGCACGGGGCCGCTGCCGGACGGGCTGGGGACGAACATTCACTTCACCACGCCCCAGCCGGGCGAGATGAAGATGCTCGCCGAGGGGGGCTTCCGATGGCTCCGCATGGACTTCGTCTGGGGCCGCATCGAGCGAACCCGGGGCGTGTACGACTGGTCGGCGTACGACCGGCTGGTGAAGGCGGGCGAGCCGCACGGCATGCGGTTCCTGTTCATCCTCGATTACAGCAACCAGCTCTACGAGTCCGAGCGGTCCGTTCGCACCGCCGCCGGCCGGGCGGCCTTCGCCCGCTGGGCGGCGGCGGCGGTGAAGCGATATAAGGGCCGGGGCATCCTCTGGGAGATGTGGAACGAGCCGAACCTGGACAAGTTCTGGGGGCCCGAGGCGACCACGCAGGACTACATCCGGCTCGCCAAGGCCGTCGGGCAGGGCATCCGCACGGCCGCGCCGAAGGAGTACTACATCGGCCCGGGCACGTCGGGCATCCCGATGGACTTCCTGGCCCAGTGCTTCCAGGCCGGGCTGCTCGAATACTGGTGCGCGGTGTCCGTCCACCCCTACCGCCAGAGCCCCCCCGAGACCGTCGCCGAGGATTACTGCCGCCTGCGGGCGCTCCTCCGCCGCTACGCCCCCAAGGGCAAGCACCTCCCGATCCTCTCCGGCGAGTGGGGTTATTCCGCCGCCTGGAACGCCTTCGATCGGGAAAAGCAGGGCCGCTACCTCCCCCGCCAGTGGCTGACGAACCTCGCCAACGACGTGCCGCTGAGCATCTGGTACGACTGGCACGACGACGGGCGGGACCCCAAGGAAGCCGAGCACCATTTCGGCACGGTGCGCAACCCCGTGCACAAGGGCCGGAACCCCGTCTACGACCCTAAGCCCGCCTACCTCGCCGCCCGGACGCTGACGACCGTCCTGAAGGGCTTCCGGTTCAACAAGCGGCTGGCGGTCGGTCCGCCCGACGACGTGCACGTCCTGCTGCTGTCCCGGGGGAACGACGTTCGCCTCGCCGTGTGGGCCGAGTCCCCGGAGCCTCGCGACGTTATCCTGCCCGCCAGTCCGGGCCGCTTCCGCGTGACCGCTCACACGGGCAGGAAGCTGCCCGACGTCGCCGCCGGCGCCGAGGGGCTCAAGATCAGGTTGACCGACGCGCCGATCTACCTCGCGCCCGGCAAGCCGAACGACCTGCTCCGCGTCGCCGCGGCGTGGGAGCGCGTGCCGCTCGAGGTGCTCCAGCGCGGCGGCTCGCGGGCGACCTACGCGCATCGCTTCCGCAACCCGCTCGACCGCGCGGTCGTGCTCGGCGCGCTCGAGGTCGGCGCGGGCCAGGAGATCACCCTCCCGCTGACCCTGCGCCTCCGCCGACGGGCCGAGCCGGAGATCGTCCGCCTCGACCTCGACGTCCGCGGCACGGGCCGCGTCTCCCAGTGGATGCGCATCGTCGTGACGAACCCGCTCGACGTCGTCGTCCGCCCCGCCGCGGGCAAGGCGCTGCGCCTGACCGTTCGCAACCCCTCGGGCGAGCCGCTCGACGGGCGGATCGCCGTCACGGCGCCCCGGGGGATCGTCCCGGCGGGTGACGGGGCAATGCCGCTGCGCCTGGCCGAGAACCGCACGCGGCAGGAGGTCCACATCCCCCTCGCCGAGCAGCCCGGCAGAAGCTACACGTTCGGCCTGCGAATCACCGACGCCGCGGGCGAGGCGCAGCTCGAGTTGGCGCCGATGCGTCTCGTCACCGTCGACGACTTCGCCGTCTATACGCCCGAGACGCTGGGGGGGGCCTACCGCCTCGTCGCCGACGGTGATACGAAGGTATCGGCGACGCAGTCGGTCTCGCTCGGCGAGCCGAAGGACGGCCCGCCGCTGCCCGGGGTGAAATGTCTGCGGGTCCGTTACAACATAGCCAGGGGATGGAAGTTCATCCGACTGGCGCCGCGGAGGGGCAAGATGAAAGGGATCGAGGGCAAGCCCAAGCGACTCGGCCTGTGGCTTCGCGGCGATGCCAGCGGGCACAGCCCGCGGCTGCGGTTCCGGGACAAGACCGGCCAGACGTTCCAGCCGACGGGCGAGGCGATCCGCTGGAAGGGCTGGCGGTACATCACGCTGTCGATGGACGGCCGCCGGGCCGGGCACTGGGGCGGCGCGAACGACGGGATCGTCCACTACCCCATCGAATGGGACACGCTGCTGCTGATCGACAAAGACCGCGCCAAGCCCGGCAAGGGCGAGGTCTACATCGCCTCGCCGACGCTGGAGTATTGACACGGACAAGACGCATGACCGCAGAGGCGCAGAGGGCTCGGAGATGCCGATGACCGGGGACCGAAGACCGATGACCGGCCTCCGGTCTCACGGTATTCGGTATCCGGTCTCACGGTATCCGGTATCCGGTCTGTCCTCTGTGCCTCTGCGTCTCTGCGGTCAATCCCTCAGGTAGCTTCCAGGAGAAGGGAACGCCATGACGGCCCATGATCACAGGCCCGCGCATCAGTGTCCGCACTGCGGCGAGCAGATCCGCCGGCTGCCGGACAACCAGACGCACTACCAGTGCCCGCGGTGCCGCGTGCGGTACCTGGTGATGATCGACGAGGAGACCGGCGCGACGGCGTTCGTCGACCAGACCCACCAGCCCACGACCCCCCCGCTGGGCCTGCCTCCGGGCAGCGTCCGGGCGCTGGTGGCGCTGGCGATGGTGGGCAGTTGCACGATGCTCGTCGCCCGCGGCGCCGACGTGCCGGGCGCCCTGGCCAGCCTGCTGCTGGCGGTGATCGGCTTCTACTTCGGCTTCCGGACGAAGGCGGCCACGCTGAGCGACCGCATCTACGACCCCGCCGCCCGTCGAGAGCTGCCGCTGTACCTGCCCTCAGGCGTGATCCGCACACTGGTGATCGCGGGCGTGGTCGCGACGGCCGTGCTGCTGTACCGGCGGGAGCGCCTGCTGGAGCCCTCCGAGCACCTGGAGTTCTTCGTGGTCCTCGCGGGGCTGATCGGCGGGTACTACTTCGGCAAGGTCTTCCGCTTCGGCTCGCCGGGGGCCCGGGCGGTGGTCGGCCATCTCAAGGCCCTGCTGGTCCTCGCCGTGGCGGCTTGGGCGACGGCACTGTTCCTCTCGGACCTCTACCCGCAGCGACCCACGCTGACGATGGTCCTCTGCGCGGCGATCAGCTTCTACTACGGCACGCGGACGTGAAGGGCGAGGCGCAGGGGCCATGAGCAAAAAACGCCTGGCCAGGCTGGTTGTGATCTTCAACCTGCTTGCCCTCACGGCCTGCCTGCCGTGGTTCGTCAGCCCGACGGGCGGGGACGGGGCCCGGGATGCCGCCTACGTCGTCTCCCCGCTGTTCGGCCCGCCGTTCGATCTCCTGCGGATGGTCCGGGACGTGTTCGAGACGGCCGGCCTGTCCACGTCGTGGTTCCGGGCCGGCACGTTCGCGGTGATCCCCGCGGCCTGCGTCGTGTACTACAGCGTGCTGTTCGTCGTCTTCCTCCCGTTGGCCTGGCCGCGCCGCCTGCGGTTCGCGCGCCTCCCGGCCGTGGGGCGGCTGTGGCGGGTCGGCCTTGTCCTGGCGATCGTGGCGCACGCGGGGCTGGTCATCGACTTCTGGGTCAGCGTGGTGAGCCGGTTCTAAGCGGTCTGGGCGGCACGACCGGGACGGCAGAATAATCCATAGAGCTTACCGGGGACTTATCCGTCCCGTGGTATCCTATACCCCGTTGTGGACGTTCGGCTTTCCGTCTGCCAGGCGATGGGACGGCCCGTCCCGACGGTCTGTTGAGGATGATCGGTCTCGTTGAGAAGCTGGAGGAACGACCCATGATGCCCACCGGGAGGCCCTGTTGCGTGCTGGCCCTCGTCGCCCTCGCGGCCCCCGCCGCCTCCCTTGCCGCACCGCCCATGGTCCTGAACGAATGGAACGCCGTGGGGTCCGGGGACTACCTGGCCGGGGGAAGCTACAAGGTGGACGCCAACAAGGTGGACCCATACTGGGCGAGCGTTCCCGGCATGCCGGACGGCCGGATCGAGGGCAACGGGGGGAACTGGATCGAGCTGGTGGTGATCGCCGACCACCTGGACATTCGCGGCTGGCAGCTCCGCTGGGCCGAGCCGGGCGCGACCGACACGAACGGCATGGACGTGTGGAAGGGCGACGCCTCCGTCGAGCAGGGCATCCTCACGTTCAGCGCGACCGCGCCGCTCTGGTCGGACCTGCGGGCCGGGACGATCCTCACCATCAGCGAGAAGCACCACCTCCACGTGGACACGGACTGGGACGGGGGCCTGAACGACCGCAACTTCACCGACGGCCTGGACGCCGGCGACCCGGAGGTGGACGTGGTCATCGACCTGACGACAGACACGAGCTACGACCCGCGCCGGGGCACGGCGACCGAGGACTGGTGGATCCACGTCAGCAGCCGGGAGGAGCAGGCCAAGGGCGCCGCCTCGCTGCTGCGGACACAGACGAACGTGGACGGCGACGAGGCGGGCGACTTCTCCGTCGGGCCCGACGACTGGGAGCTGAGCATCCACGACAGCGCGGGGACGCTCGTGTACGGGCCGATCGGCGAGAATATCGAGGACTTCGGCAACTTCCCGGGCGGGATCGACAACAGGGAGGCCGGGCGACTGGAAGCGGACCCCGACCGGGTCACAATCGACAACGACGACTACGACGACGTGACCTCCACGACGTTCGGCGCGGCGAACGAATGGGGCGGAAACACGCAGGACTTCAGCTTCCGCGTTCCCGAGCCCGGCACGCTCGCGTTGCTGGCCGTCGCGGCGCCGTGGCTGGTGAGGCGCCGGAAGCGATGAGTGCTTCCAGACCAAGCACCAATCCACAAGCACCAAAAGACAAACAAGGACCATAGGTCAAGAACCAAAGCGCCAGACCCGGACGCGCTGGAAGCCGCGGGGAATTGGGTG
>Ga0272441_10001478_pt1 | contig 50143 bp, 58 predicted proteins | sample SSMProp6N_FD_193582 | JGI IMG/M metagenome (GOLD analysis project Ga0272441, IMG submission 193582) | Marine sediment archaeal communities from Little Sippewissett salt marsh, Falmouth, MA, United States - SSM-Prop-6N | ecosystem: Environmental > Aquatic > Marine > Wetlands > Sediment ... | reverse complement strand
GCCCTGGAGCTTTAACGCCCGCTTGAGTTATACGGAAAGACGGACCAATCCCCAGAATATCAGCAAAACATTCTGGGCAAATCTGGGATTTGAATTTAACGTGACAAAGAACTGGAAGGTGTCCTACAAAACACGGCTGGATCTTGAAGAAAAGAAAGTGGTCAGCCAGGATTTTATATTTTATCGGGATCTTCACTGCTGGGAGGCCCGTATTGTATGGGTGCCGACGGGATACAACAAACGTTTTTATTTCAAGATCAATGTAAAATCCGGTATGTTGAGGGATTTGAAAGTTGAAAAGGGCAGCGGGCAAAGGGGATTTTACGGCGGCTAGGAAAATGGGTTGCAAGTCATTGTCCAATTGGTTATCATAAAAGAAAAGGCTCATTATGGAACAGAGTGCCAAATTGCGGGTGGCCGTTTTATTCGGGGGCAGATCTACGGAACATGAAGTTTCCATGACATCCGCCATTGGTGTGCTGAAGCATATAAACAGAGAGAAATACGATGTGTTGCCGGTCCGTATTTCCAAAGAGGGGCGGTGGATCATGCTGAATGATCCCCAGTCATTAAAAACAGCTGATGATCTTGAGACAAGAGAAGGCAAAATGCTGGTTCTGGGTGGTCCGAAAATCAAGGGATTTTTTAAAATGAGCACGGCGGCGGGAGATGAAAAGGGTGTCGGACTGGAACGCGTACCGGTTGATGTGGTTTTTCCCATCCTGCACGGCACATTTGGTGAGGACGGAACACTGCAGGGCGCGCTTGCCATGGCGGATCTGCCCTGTGTGGGTGGTGGTGTCATGGCGTCAGCGGTTGGTATGGATAAGGTTATGATGAAGCAGATATTTTTTCAGAATGACCTTTCCGGCACAGAATATATCTGGTTTCTACGAAAAGACTGGATTAAACACAGAGGTCCCATTGTAAAAGCAATTTGTGATGAAATTCAATTTCCCTGTTTTATAAAGCCGGCCAATACAGGTTCCAGTGTGGGTGTGAATAAGGCCCATGATGAAAAAGAATTGCTTCAATTTATTGATCTTGCGTGTGAGTATGACCGCAAGGTTCTTGTGGAGAAAGCGGTCAATGCCAGGGAACTGGAATGCAGTGTGCTTGGCAATGATGAACCGGAGACATCGGTCGTGGGAGAAATTATCCCATGCAAAGAGTTTTATGATTATGAGGCAAAATACCTGCTTGAAAGAAGCGAAATCGTCATCCCGGCGGATATCCCGGTGGCTATGGCTGAACAACTTCAAAAGCTTGCCATTTCTGCCTATAAAGCCCTGGATTGCGCAGGAATGGCGCGCGTTGATTTTCTGATGGATAAAACATCAAAACAGATCTATGTGAATGAGATCAATACCATTCCGGGTTTTACACCCATCAGCATGTATCCCAAATTATGGGAAGCCACAGGTGTTTCCTACAGTGAATTGATTGACCGGTTGATTGAGCTGGCTATTGAGCGCCATGAAGATCTTGGCCGTTCCAGGTTTCTGCATGAATAGAACCGTTTGCAGATGATAAATGATCCTTTGAATCTTTTAATATTGGGCAACTATGAAATTTGAACCGGTTATAGGACTTGAAGTTCACGCGCAGCTTTCAACTGAATCCAAGATTTTTTGCGGATGCAGTACGCGATTCGGTGCCGAGCCGAACACACAGACATGCCCTGTTTGTCTGGGAATGCCCGGTGTGCTTCCGGTGACCAATAAAAAGGTAATAGAGTATGCTGTTCGTATGGCATTCGCCGTTCACTGTAAAATGAATACACATTCAATCCTTGCAAGAAAAAATTATTTTTACCCGGATCTCCCAAAGGGTTATCAGATATCACAGTATGAAGAACCACTTGCTGAAAAGGGCTGGGTGAAAATCGGGGAAGAGGAGAAAGAAACCAGGAAAATACGGATTTTACGCATCCATATTGAAGAAGATGCAGGGAAATCGGTTCATGATGAAGCTTACGTGGAATCCGATGAAAGTATGATGGACTTTAATCGTTGCGGAACCCCATTAATCGAAATTGTGAGCCAGCCGGATCTGCGTACACCGAAGGAAGCTTTTTTATATCTGACGCAATTGCGTCAGCTGGTGCGCTGGCTTGGGATCTGTGACGGGAACATGGAAGAGGGCAGTCTGCGATGTGACGCCAATATATCCCTGCGCCCTACAGGGGAGAAAAAGCTGGGTGTTAAGACTGAATTGAAAAACATGAACTCCATAAAAGGGGTTGAAAAGGCCCTGGAAGTCGAAATTCAGAGGCAGACAGAGATACTGCAAAAAGGCGGTGAGGTTATTCAGCAGACATTGCTGTGGGATGAAGACCGGCAGACGGTTTTGCCCATGCGGGGGAAGGAAGAGGCCCACGATTACCGTTATTTTCCGGATCCGGATCTTATCCCCATTGAATTAACGGAGGATCAGGTTGAAGGCATCCGAAACGCCCTGCCGGAATTGCCCGAGGCCTGCCGGAAACGGTGGATCAGGACGTTCTCCCTTCCAGCCTATGATGCAGGGGTTTTAAGTGAGGACCGTGCAATTGCTGAATATTTTGAAAAACTGGTCGCACTGGTGGATGATCCCAAACAGGCCGCCAACTGGGTTATGGGTGAAGTGCTTCGACGCCTTAAGGAGAGGGATCTTGATATCAGCGAACTGTCTGTTCAGCCCGCTCAGCTATCAGAACTGATTAAAATAATTCAGGACGAACAGATTTCCCACACAGCAGGAAAGCGTGTCTTTGAAGAGTGGATGCAGTCTTCTGAAAGCCTTGATCAGATCGTGGAACGATTGGGACTGAAACAGGTTTCTGATCAATCTGCCCTGGAGAAACTTGTCCATACTGTATTGCAGGAGAATCCCAAAGAAGTTCAAAAGTATCTTGACGGACACGATAAAATATTCGGATTTCTTATGGGCAAAATCATGCAGGCCAGCAGGGGCAAGGCGAATCCGAAAAGAGCCAATGATTTGCTGAGACAGAAATTGACGGAATTGCAGGATGAATAGGGTGTGCCGGTTTTATTGCGGCGGGAGCAGCATTATTTATGATTGAGATGAAGAAGCTGACACGACGGTTTGGCGATCTGCTTGCGGTTGACAGTGTGACCCTGTCCATACCGGCGGGGCAGATCTGCGGATATCTTGGCCCGAACGGGGCAGGGAAAACGACGACGGTGAAAATGCTGACCGGTTTGATTCAACCCACTGGTGGTGTTGCCTCGGTATCCGGATTCGATATTCAAAAGGACACAGTGGAGGCCAAAAAGCGGATCGGATATGTGCCGGAATCCGGGGCGCTATATCAAAGCCTGACGCCCTTTGAATACCTTTCGCTCATCGGGAGGCTGTACGGCATGGATGAAACGGCCCTGACCCGGCGTATTGAGGAATTCGTTGATTTTTTCCAGATCAAGGATCAGCTGCATCAGCGAATGAATACGTTTTCAAAAGGGATGAAGCAAAAGGTTGTGATTGCATCAGCCCTGATACACAATCCTGAAGTTATTTTTCTTGATGAACCATTAAATGGACTGGATGCCAATTCAGCGCTCCTGCTGAAAGAAGTCATTAAAAATCTGGCAGGAGAAGGGAAAACCGTGTTCTATTGTTCCCATATTCTCGAGGTGGTTGAATCGCTCTGCGACCGGGTGGTCATTGTGGACAAAGGGAAAGTGGTGGCTGACGGATCGGTCCATGAGCTAAAGGATATGACCCAACGATCATCACTTGCAGCTGTTTTCAGCAAGTTGACACACGCTGAAGATCTGGAAGGTCTGGCCAGGGCTTTTTCGGACCGGCTGCTCAGCAAACAGACAGAACAATGAGAATGGGATCCACATCATCCATAAAAAGGGAAAAACCGAGTCAATTTAAACTTCTGCTTCTGAATGCCATACGCATGGATTTTCGTGAAAGCAGAAAATCCGGTTCGCGCAAGCGGAAGATGTCGCCCATCATCTGGGCCCTTGTTTTTTATGGGCTCATGGGAATATCCATGGCAGTGAGCCTGGTTGCTCGCACAGGACCCTTTTATTATACGGTATTTATGTTCGCCTATTCGATGATGATGATGGCGTTTATGGTGATATTTGAATTCAACAGTTCACTTTTTTATATGAATGATGTTGATGTGATCATGCACCGGCCCGTCAGCCCGCGGACTTTTCTTGCCGTTAAAATATGCAATCTCCTTTTTTATGTATTCATTATGGGCACGGCTCTGTGTTTCATCCCTGCCCTGATCGGCCGGCTGCTGCCGGCTTCCAGCTGGGTCTTTTCACTCCTTTTCTTTGCGGCCGCACTTCTGGCAAATATTTTTATGGCTTCTGTGGTTATTCTTCTCTATACAGGACTGATGCGTATTCTGCCGATTGAGCGATTTAAGGATGTTCTTGCGTATTTTCAAATATTTATTTCCTTTGTGCTGATTTTTGTTTATCAGATGCTGCCGCGTGCAGGAATGATAACGACTGAACGGCTCAGTCCGGACGGACGATATTTGAATCTGTTCCCGCCGGTCTGGTTTGCGGGGGCGGTTCAGTATCTTATGGGATCAGACGGCGCCATGTTCAGACAGCAGGCGCTTCTGGCAGTAACAAGCACACTGGTTCTATTTATTTTTGCATACCGGCATATTGCTTCTTTTTATTTAAAGCATCTATCAGCCATGTCAAGTACTGAAGCGTTTTCAAAAACCAAAAAAGAGAAAAACCGCATTTCCCCGGCCAGACGGACCTTTTCAGTTGTTCAAAAAATACTGTGTCATCCGGACACCAGGGCAGGGTATGAATTCGGATCCGTGATGCTGCGCAGGGACCGGTCATTAAAAATGGCCTTGTACCCCGTTTTAGGGATTCCGGCGGCTGTGATTTTATTCCAGATTTTTGACGGCCGCATGAACGATCCCTTTGTCGGCAGTCCAGTCTCGGATCCGAGCAATGCGTCGCTCATGATTCCCTTCTTTATTTTGTTCATGGCCTATCTGTTTATCGCAAGTTTGAATTATCATGCGGATTGGGAGGCAGCCTGGATCTATTACACGGTCCCTATGAAATCGCCGGGCCATTTCCTGAAAGGTATCAAGTGGTCCATCTATATTCACCTCATGGTCCCGTTTTTTTTCATTCTGGCTGTTATTTATGTTTTACAAATTCCGGTCATCAATGGACTGAAGCATGTTTTCAGTCTGCTGATCATGAGCATGCTGGCCTATTCTGTTTTTTCAGCTTTCATACGGCAGCATCCATTCTCTTTAAAAAGGGAGCGGGGAGAAAGAATTTTTAAATTCTCATTTCTTTTTGCAGTGCTTCCTTTTTTCGGTCTGATTATATTTGTACAAACCGTTCTATACCGTCATCCTTTTCTATGGCTCGGCGGGCTGACGGTTCTTTTTATACTGTTTCTGTTTTCAGAAATACTGGCCAGAATTCGTCTGAACCGGGTGCTGGGTGTACTGGAATACAATGACGGATAATCCCGGCGCCTGTGTAGAGAAAAAAATTATTGAAAAATATAAATATAAAATGATCAACAGGATGAAAAGGAGCTGATCATGCAGAATGCATTTTTAAACATTCCGGTGCCCAAGAACGAGCCGATTCTTTCTTATGCGCCCGGAAGCAAGGAAAAAATTGATCTAAAGGCCAGAATGGCTGAGATGAAATCGGCACAGATCGAGATTCCCGTAATGATAAGCGGCAAATCCGTCAAGACAGGCAATACCGCAACCTGTGTCTGCCCGCATGAACACAGTCATGTCCTGGCCCGTTATCATAAAGCCGGAGCGGAAGAAGTGGCTCTGGCAATAAAGACCGCCATGAAAGCTCAGAAAGAGTGGGCCTCCATGCCTCTGGAAGCAAGAGCGGCTGTTTTCATCAAGGCGGGAGAAATGCTGTCCGGTCCCTGGCGGTCCACGCTGAATGCTTCAAATATGCTCAATGCAAGTAAAAATGTGTTTCAGGCCGAGATCGATTCTGCCTGTGAACTGATTGATTTTTTGAAAATCAATCCTTTTTATATGCAGAAGATTTATCAGCAGCAGCCGCTGTCCACCAAGGGAACCTGGAACTATGTGGAGCAGAGACCCCTGGAGGGCTTTGTTTTTGCCATTACGCCTTTTAATTTCGCGTCCATTGCGGGCAACCTGCCTACAGCACCCGCCATGATGGGGAATGTGGTGGTCTGGAAGCCGGCATCTTCTGTGGTGATGATTGCGTACTATATAATGCAGCTGCTTAAAGCGGCCGGGCTTCCGGATGGTGTAATCAACCTGGTCCCCGGTTCCGGGGCCGAGGTCGGGGACCCGGTTCTGGCCAGTCCGGATTTATCCGGCATCCACTTCACAGGATCCACGGCCACGTTCAGAAGACTTTGGCAGACAACCGGTGAAAATGTACGCCAGTACAGGCAGTGGCCCCGTATCGTGGGGGAAACCGGGGGCAAGGATTTTGTGTTTGCCCATCCCTCAGCGGATATTGACTCGCTGGCTGTGGCACTGGTTCGGGGGAGCTTTGAATACCAGGGACAAAAATGTTCAGCGGCTTCCCGTGCCTATATTCCGAAATCCCTCTGGAAAAAACTGAAAAAACGGTTTCTGGAGATGGTGGATGAAATCAAGATGGGCAGTCCCGAGGATTTTACCAATTTTGTGTGCGCGGTGATAGACAAAGCCGCTTATACCACTATTTTGGATTATATTGAATATGCCAGGGCATCCACGGAAGCGGAAATATTAATCGGCGGCGGATATGATGATTCTGTGGGGTATTTTATCGAGCCCACAGTGATTCTGACTACGAATCCAAAATTCAAAACCATGGAAGAAGAAATATTCGGACCGGTTCTGACTTTGTATGTTTATGCGGACCGGGACTATGAAAAAACCCTGCATCTCTGTGACCAGACATCTCCCTATGCACTCACCGGCGCCATTTTTTCATGCGACCGCAATGCCATTGTTCTGGCCATGGATATTCTGCGGAACGCGGCCGGCAATTTCTATATTAATGACAAACCCACCGGCGCGGTCGTCGGGCAGCAGCCGTTCGGCGGCTCAAGGGCCTCGGGCACCAATGACAAGGCGGGCAGCATGCTGAATCTGCAGCGCTGGGCGTCCCCGCGAACCATTAAGGAGAACTTTGTACCGCCGGCTGATTACACGTACCCCCATATGCTGATGCCGTAACGGGAAAAACACGGGCCTGTTCAGATAACTTACTGAACCGAATTTGCTTGCTATTGGCATTCGGCATTCATACATTTTGAATAGTGATGGTTGAAATATACGATCCAAATCCTTGTATTGGGAGGTGTTTATGAAAAGGCCCAATCGATTTTTATTTGTCTGTCTACTGAGTACAATACTTCTGACAGGCATTCTTTTTTTATCACAATGCACGTTTAAAGATCCTGCGGCACCGTCATGGGATGTGACATTTTATATACCCCTGATAGACAGGTTATATACCATGGAAGAAGCTGCGGAAGACACCAAAGAGATGACCGTGGACACCTTAAACAAGGAACTGGATTTACGGTTTGACAGTGATTTCAGCATGAGTGTCATGGGAGAATTAACAACAGGGGTGACCGGGGTTCCGCAAAATTTTGCTGTCAATTCAAGCCGTATTGATTCGACGGTCTGGATTGAAGGCATTGTGGTGCATGGGTATTCAATGATTGACAGCGCGTGGATTGTGATTGAATGTGAGAACCCAACGGAACATGATATGTCCGCAAACTATGAAATGCTCAACATATGGCGCAACGGAACAAGATTTTCTCATACTTTTGACTTTAATCAGGACGCCGCAATCCAGAAGGATTCTGTGCTTATCGATGATTGTGAATTTCTTCCCGCTACGACTGATCCATTTAATTTTTTTACTTACAATGTAACCGTTTCCGCGCCGGGGGCATCCGGATCCGTGAATTTGACCTATAATATGAAAGGATTGAAATTTCAGGAACTGGAAGGAAGGATGCTGAGCGCCGGTGTTGATTTTGAAAATGTGGAATTTGATTCGCTTTTCACAGACTATTTTGAGGGGTTTGAGCTTTACACAGTAGACATGCTTCTTCTTGTGAACAATGACATGCCTGTTCCCCTGGGGCTTGATCTTCTGATGGAAGGCTCCGATTTTAGCGGTGATCCGGCCGATCCGATTCCCATTCAGGCTGACATCCCGGCTGAAAGTGAGGGGACCGAGATTCCGTTTGGCGGCCCGGAGTTTGTGAGCTTTATCAATGGACAGCCCCAGCATATCGGTGTTGGCGGGCACATAGAAATCGGAGAAGACAAAGTCGTTACAATCAGTCAGGAAGACAGTGTAACCGGGACCTTTATATTTGAAATGCCGCTTATTTTCGGATTGGAACAGAGAATCAACCGGATCGAGCCGGATACAATCTTTTCCATTGATGAAGATACACGTAACAGTATCAGGGACAATCTGGTCTCTGTCTCTATTCATTCGGACATTACGAATCACCTTCCGCTGACCGCGGGTGTAACCATGTACTTTTCCGGGATCAGCAAGGACAGCACTGTTGTGTACGGCGAACCGGATCTGATTATCGGCCCTGTTGAACTGGGTGCGGCCACCATGAACACGTCCGGCGGTGAGCCCTATACCGTACTGGAACCGGCTGTTACACAGTGGAGCCGGGTGCTGACCAAGGAGGAGGATGTCCGGTTTTTTGAGGAACATGAAGATATATTTTACGGTCTGGAGTTTAATTTCGGCACAACCGACGGAATCGTAAAAATTCAGCCGTCCGATTATATTCAGGTAACCGCATATGCGACCGTTGATGTCAGGGTGGCTTTCCCGGAAGATGAAGATTCGGAGGAAGGGGGTGGATTATGAGAGTGAAAAGAAGACTGTTCAGGTTTTTCCATCCCGTTTTTACCAGTTTCAGTATCCTTTTGGTTTTCACAGCAGTAGTCCCGGCTGTACAGGCCCAGCTAACCGCCCGCGGTCTGGGTATGGGGACAGCCTATACGGCCCTGGCAAGAGGCGTGCATGCGCCAACCTGGAATCCGGCCAATCTGGGGCTGCCGGATAATCCCAAATTTTCCATGAGTTTTATCAATTTGGGCGCAGCTGTGAACAACAACAGTTTTACGCTGGGCGATTATAACAAGTATGTCGGACAGTATTGGGATGATCAGGATGAAGCTTATATATTGAATCAGATTCCGGACAGCGGCTTGCGTTTAAATGCGCGATCCAGTGCCAGAGCGCTTTCCTTTTCAGCCGGTCAATTTGCGTTCATTCTGGGTGCCGAGTTCGGCACCTATTTTCAGGTGGACAAGAGTCTGTTTGAACTGCTTTTGACCGGGAATGAGCTCAATAAAATGTATTCTCTGGACCAGACCAGCAGTGAAATGGTCGCTACCGGCATAGTCAGCCTTTCCTGGGGTCAGCCCATTGAAGTGGAATTTGCCGATTTTTTCTCTGTGGGTGGAACACTGCGGTTATATCAGGGTTTTGTTTATGCAAATATTGAACAGGCGCAAATCGGCATACTTACAACAGCGAGTGATTTCAGTCTGAATGCGGATTACAGACTTAATTATGCCGTGTCCGATTCTGAAAGCGTTATTAAAGGAGACCTGAGTTTCGGACTGGATATCGGTGCGGCTGCGCAAATTCATAAAGACTTGACCATCAGTCTTGGACTGGCCAATCTTTTCGCGTCCATGCCGTGGCCCGATCCCGATTCATCCCAGGTCGGCTATTTTCACGGAGATGAAACCACCATCGAAGGATTTGGTGACGATATTGCAGATTCATCGTGGACTGAATATCAGAGTGAATTGACATCCAGAATACCCGTGGTGCTGAGGCTTGGTGCGGCTTACAGGGAAGGGGATTTTCTGATTACCGGCGATTATGTTCAGGGTTTCAGCAAAGGACCCTGGACCAGCACTTCGCCCCGGTTTTCTGTCGGAACAGAATGGTGGGGGGTGAAATGGCTGCCTTTGCGAACTGGGATATCCATGGGCGGCCGGATCGGATTCGGCACCTCGTTCGGATTCGGTATACGGGCCGGTGGATTCAAACTGGATCTGGGCATGATGAACCGGGGGTTTTTCTGGCCGAGCAGCAGCAAGGGGATGCTGGTGGCGCTGGATATCGGGCTGGAGCTGCAGCCGCCGGAAGAATAAGTCAATATTTTTTTGTATCGTTATTTTACGGATGCCATCGCTTCGAGCGATGACATCCGTTTTTTGATTATGTCGGTGCTTTGATCATAGGGATTCCCAAGGAATCCGTATGATTATGTACATCATCAAATTTTAAAACCGATTATATGAAGTTTAATAGCGCATTGCGTAATTTTTAAATGGAGCAGGTAAAATTTACCCAGTCCGGCGGGAAAAAAGTATTAGATATTCTTATGGGGCATACTCTATTAAATGGATGGTTTTCATCCACTATTAAATAAAAAAAATAAATCAATTTTATGAAAAAAGAATTATTGAAGTCGTAAAAAATAAATAATGTTTATAAATGTTTAAGAAATCGTAACAGTTCAACAATCAGCAATAATATAGCGATTGCCCATCCAACCCACTCTTTGTTGCTCATGGGTTCAATATGGTTGATAGCTTCTAAACATAAGTCAACTGTATTTGAAAAGTGAATTGTTGCCTGAATTGGATTTGAAATATTATTTCTGCCTTCGGTATATTGAAATTTTGCCTTTTTATATGCCTCTTTGGCTTTCAGTCTTCCTGCAAAGGGTCGTGATTTGAGAATTAATTGTTCAGTTTGTTTAAGTTTTTTACCAGCTACGGCGTGACATGCGTCTTGAACGAATGTTTCAAGACAATTAATTGCTTTTCTTATATTATCTTCACTTATTTTTGGTTCTTTTTTTTCCATAGTACAATTATGTATTGAAGTGGTTAAATGTTCGAGACAAATACGGAGATTTTCTGCGTATTTTAGATTTATTGCACTTATCCCGGCCTTTGTTTCTATTTTTCTTATTGTTTCTATTGAATTTTTATATAATTCTGCAAACTCATTAAAATGTGGATGTAAATGGTTCATTTGAGCCCTTTACAGTGCTAATGAATGAATAATAATTTTAAAAATATTATTAGGGGAATCGATGTAATGGATAGGTTAACAAAACAAGTAATTCCTTACCGATACTTATTTTATCGACAATTTCGGATTCCTCTATAGAATCACAATAATCGATAAAAGGATCAATATTACCCTCTTGAATAACGTCATCTATAAGTAGAAATGAAGATGAGGGAGGGAGCAATTCATGATGTAAGTCATCATGGGTCTTTTGCCTTTTAAAAATTGACATAGCAATCCTCTTAATGGTGAAAAATTTTTGGATGCTGGCCCCCATAGCCTTCTCAAGAGTTGATGTTAACAATATGCAGAAAAAATGTTATTCTGTTATTAGTGTTATTTAATATCACATTAATACATACCTGGAAAGGCATGACGCAAAAACAATACCAAATATAAGATAAACCTATTTATAAATAACCAATTATAATTTCTTTTATATTGTTTATTGTTTCTTCTTGTGATTTGTGATTACTCAATTCACCAATAATGATTTCCAAAGATATCCTATTATCTGTTTTAGCACGTTGAATAGCATTCGATATATCTTTCCATTTTATCCCTGGTCTTTTACTTCTACGGGCTGCATTGACTAAAATAATAGAGGGGACTTTTTTAAAAAATTGTGTAGCACCTTCTTCATGATCATAAAATAATATACCATCTCTTGCACGGTCTCTAAGTGCATTTATTGATCGTTCTTGTGTTTCGCCGGATTTAAATATTTCCTCAATAGTTGCAAGCTTATCTTTATAGGCCATGCTTTTTCCTTAAATGTATATTGATTAGAATTCAGTTTTAACAGAAAATTTTCGGGCTGTCTGGTGATTTAGGTAATTTGGGTAATTTGGGTGTTTAAGGTGTTATTTATGTTTGTTAAAATTGTACTGAAATAAATATTTAATGTCAAGTACTTTTTTAGCCATGTAATCACACGCTGGAATGGAAGATGGATAAGTTTCCTTTCAAACCAATTAACTTGACATTGCAGTTCCATTTTTGTAATTTTTATGCCGATGCAGTAAATAGTGTCTGAATAAAACAGGAGACAAGGATGGGAATTATTGAAGGTAATGCGGTACTATTTACACAGGGCGGACCGACAGCAGTCATTAATGCTTCCTGGGTCGGTGTGGCCAGGGGATTGATGAACACGCCCGAAATTACGGGTATATACGGCAGTATTCACGGGATTGACGGCATCCTTAATGAAAATTTTGTTGATTTAAGGGCGCAAAATCCGGAAACCCTTGAAGCGATCACACGGACACCGGCCACAGCGCTTCTGTCCACCCGGCACAAGCCCAGTGATGAAGACAATAAAAGCATGCTGAATGTGTTTAAAAAATACAACATCCGTTATGTATTCAGCGCGGGCGGAAATGATACCTCCGAGGCCCTTGATATTATTAATGATGCAGCCAAAGTGGAGAATTATGAAATCAGGATGTTTCATCTGGCCAAAACCGTGGATAATGATTTAATGGAAAATGACCACACACCGGGCTATGCATCCGCCGCACGGTACGTGGCCAATGCGTTCCGAGGTGTGGACATGGACAACCGATGCTTCGGCGGCATTTATCTGGGTGTCTGCATGGGCAGGCATGCCGGTTTTCTGACAGCTGCTTCAGCATTGGGAAGAACAGGACCCGATTCAGGACCGCATCTGGTTTATGTGCCTGAACGGTCATTTAATATTGACCAGTTCTGTAATGATGTGGAAAAAATCTATACAAAGCTGGGGCGATGCGTTATTGCAGTATCTGAAGGGGTGGAAGATGACAGCGGTGTGCCCATTCTTCAGTGCTTGTCTTCCGGCAAACTGGAAGCCGACAGCCACGGGAACGTGCAGCTTTCGGGGACAGGGGCTCTGGCTGACGCGCTGATTGACCGGCTCAAGATGTACATGAAGGAAAAAGGAGTGGTTGAAAAACTGAGAGCGCGAGGCGACACCCTGGGGTATATTCAGCGTTCTTTCCCGGATCAGAGTCCCGTGGACCGTGAAGAGACTTTGGGACTGGGATTGTTCGCAGCGGAACAGGCGCTTTCCGGCAACAAGGACGGTTCTGTGGCCATTCAGCGTGTATCGGATGATCCATACAAGATCACTTATAAACTGGTTCCGCTTAAATCGGTAGCCGGTAAAACCCGCCACCTTCCGGACAATCATATTAATGAAGCGGGCAACAATGTCACAGACGCCTTTATCAAATGGGGCAAACCGCTCATAGGCGAGTTGATACAGTTCGGCCTACTTGATCAAAGTAAAGCGGTTCCCAAAATATCCTGAGGTGCTTTGAAGCCTCCCGATATAAAGTCATCAGCACTGCATTCCATAAACAATCACAACAAGGCTTTCCCGAAAAAAGGAAAGCCTTTTCATTTACCCGGTCTGTTGACCGCGCTTGCGGATTTTATCTATCCGCCTGTCTGCGCGCTCTGCAGCGGGCGGCTCGACGATGAGATGTTTCTTTGCGGGGACTGCTTTCATCAGCTGGAGCAAGCCATTCATGTCTGCGCCGCATATCGGCCTTCCGATTTTGTTCATCTTCAGGAGCCGATTCTTTTTCACAGGGCTGTAACCTGCTTTCATTTTGACCCGGACATTGAACAGCTTATTCATGAAGTGAAATACAATCACCGGAAAAAAATGGGTCGGTTTTTCGGACGCCTGATGGCCCGTATCCTGGCAGATGAAATAAAACCTGAATTTGATCTGATCGTTCCCGTTCCGCTGCATACAATCCGTTATCGTGAACGGGGGTACAATCAAAGCGAGGCACTGGCCCGCGGTTTTGCCCAAGAACGCGGTCTGTTTGTTCGAACCGACTGTCTGAAGAGGGTCCTCCACACGAAAACACAGACCATGCTTTCCGGGAAGGAAAGGCAGGATAATGTCAGGGAGGCGTTCTCTGTCCGAAAGGAAAAATTATGCAAGGGAAAACGGATTCTTCTTGTGGATGATGTGATAACCACAGGAGCAACGATCAACGGCTGTGCCCGGGCGCTCAAGGCGGCCGGAGCAAACCGGATTACGGCTCTGGCGCTTGCCAGACCGGTGCTGGTTTAGTCCGGAAAATATAGACGCCAATCCTTTTTTCTTGACATTGAGTTAAAAAATATTTATAATTATACTCTATTATTACGGCTCAATAATCTATGATGTCGTATTTTGTTGTAAAGTTATATATTTAAGGAGGTTGTTATATGGCAATCAAGGTTGGAATTAATGGTTTTGGCCGGATTGGAAGGCTTGTATTTAGAGTGATGGAAAAGAGAGATGATATTGAAATAATGAGCATCAATGATATTACAGACGCCAGGACATTGGCGCATCTTCTCAAATATGATTCGGTTCATGGTAAATTTGACGGAACCGTGGAAGCGAAAGATAGTTCTATCGTGGTTAATGGTAAGGAAATTCAGATCACTGCGGAACGTGATCCCGCCAATCTGCCCTGGGGAAAACTGGGTGTTGACATTGTTGTAGAATCGACCGGTGTTTTCCGCAAGAAAGAACAGATAGCCAAACATCTGGACGCCGGCGCAAAAAAAGTGATCCTGACGGTTCCTGCCAAAGACGAAATAGACGCCACCATTGTACTGGGTGTCAATGATGACGATCTGAAACCCGAGCATAAAATTGTGTCCAATGCATCCTGTACCACAAATTGTCTTGCGCCTGTTGCCAAAGTACTGCATGACACCTTTGGAATCAAAGAGGGCCTGATGACAACCATTCATGCCTTTACCAATGATCAACGTATTCTTGACCTGCCGCACAGTGACCTGCGCCGGGCCAGAGCCGCTGCCGTATCCCTGATTCCCACCACGACAGGTGCTGCCAAGGCTGTCGGCAAGGTGATTCCCGATCTGAACGGCAAGTTGAATGGTATGGCGGTGCGGGTTCCCACGCCGGATGGTTCCATGGTGGATCTCGTAGCTGTCACGGAAAAGGAAGTTTCAGTGGACAGTGTGAACGCGGCTATGAAAAAGGCAGCATCCGGTGAGATGAAGGGCATTCTCGAATACACCGAAGACCCACTGGTCTCGATTGATATCGTGGGAAATCCCTATTCCAGTATTTTTGATTCCCAGGCAACCATGACCATCGGCACCAATATGGTCAAGATTCTGTCCTGGTATGACAATGAATGGGGTTATTCAAATCGTGTGGTCGATCTGCTGGTAAAAATGGCCACCATGTAAAAATGGTCTGCTTTTTATCCCGGATTTGAATGAATATATTTAAAAAAAGATTGAAAACGGCTTATGAAAAAATTAACGGTTAAAGATATTCAGCTTAAAGGAAAAAGGCTTCTGATGCGGGTGGATTTCAATGTGCCCCTGGATGCCAGTCAGAATATTACGGATGATAAACGTATCAAGGCTGCCCTGCCGACCATTCAATATGCGGTTGATCAGGGGGCAAAAGTGGTGCTGATGTCCCATTTGGGACGGCCCAAAGGCAGCCGTATCCCTGAAATGAGTTTGAAACCGGCTGCTGTCCGGCTGGGAGAGCTTCTTGGTAAAGAGGTTCAACTCGCGCCGGACTGTACAGGTCCTGAAACAGAAACCCTGGTTGGCAAGATGGCTGAAGGCGATGTGGTTCTGCTGGAAAATGTTCGTTTTCACAAAGCGGAAACAGACAATGATACGGATTTTTCTTCTCAGCTTGCCAAACTCGGCGATGTGTATGCGAATGACGCGTTCGGGTCCGCGCACAGGGCTCATGCTTCAACACATGGTGTGACGCAGCATTTTGATATCTGCGTGTCCGGTTTCCTGATGGAAAAAGAGATTAATTTTCTGGGTGCTGCGGTTTCCGATCCGGCCAGACCTTATATTGCAATTCTGGGCGGTGCCAAAATTTCAGACAAAATTCCTGTTATCGAGAATCTGATTGACAAGGTTGACCGGCTGATTATCGGCGGCGGGATGATGTTTACATTTTTAAAAGCCCAGGGCAAGGAAATCGGAAGCTCGTTGCTGGATTCCGACAGTCTGGATTTTGTGAAGAGCATCTTAAATGAAAAAGGGGACAAAATCGCCCTGCCGGTGGACTGCCTTGTTTCAGACACCTTTGATTTTAAAACCATGACTATTGGACAGAAGAAAGTCGTTTCTGTTGATGATATTCCGGAAGGCTGGCTGGGTCTGGATGTTGGTCCGGAAACATTGACTCAGTTTTCAGAGATATGCAGTCAGGCCAAAACCATTGTATGGAATGGACCGCTTGGTGTGTTTGAGAATCCGGAAACGGCCAAAGGGACTCTCGCCATTGCCGAGTTGCTGGCAGAATTAACCCCCAAAGGCATTACCACGATAATCGGCGGGGGAGATTCAGCTTCAGCCGTTAAAAAAGCCGGTGTTGCCGATAAGATGTCCCATGTGTCAACGGGAGGCGGCGCTTCTCTTGAATTTTTACAGGGTAAAGCGCTTCCGGGTGTTTCGGTTTTAACGGATGCATAGGAGAGTTATATGCGAAAAAATTTTGTAGCGGGCAATTGGAAAATGAATATAACCACATCAGAGGCGGAGGCTCTGATTCAGGGGCTGAAAAACAATGTCTCTGATGTTTCCGGTGTTGATATGGCTGTTTGCCCGCCTTTCCCATATTTAAAGCTTGTTGCCGAATGGTTAAAGGGCAGTGCAATTAAGGTCGGCGCCCAGAATATGTATTTTGAATCCAAAGGGGCGTTTACCGGAGAAGTCGCGCCGGAAATGCTTCTTGATGTTGGATGCCATTATGTTATCCTGGGTCATTCAGAACGGCGGCATGTGTTTATGGAAAAAGATGAGGGTATTAATAAAAAAGTAAAAAAAGCCATTGAGACAGGCTTGAATCCAATTCTTTGTGTCGGGGAGCTGTTGGAGGAGCGCGAAGCCGGGAAAACAAATGATGTTGTTGAATCTCAGATCAAAGGCGGTCTGGCTGACATTTCAACCGGGGAAATGGATCAGGTGACCATTGCTTATGAACCGGTTTGGGCCATTGGAACAGGAAAAACAGCCACACCGGAACAAGCACAGGCGGTTCATCGTTTTATAAGGGAATGGATTTCTGAAAATTACGATGCAGACATCGCTGAAAAAACACGGATTCAATATGGTGGCAGCGTAAAGCCAGGCAATGCAAAAGAATTGATGGATCAGCCCGACATTGACGGAGCGCTTGTTGGCGGAGCCAGTCTGAAGGCAGATGATTTTGCCGCAATTATAAAAGCGGCCCGGTAGAAAAACAGAGGTGATAAAATGATAGGATTCTTAACGGTTATACATGTAATTGTATGTATCTTGCTGATTGTCAGCATTCTGCTTCAGTCCAGTAAAGGCGGCGGACTGGCCGGTGTCTTCGGCGGCGGCGGTGGTATGGGTACGGTTTTTGGCGGTCGCGGTGCTGCCTCCTTTCTCAGCAAGGTAACCATGTGGCTGGGCATTGCTTTTGCTGTGACTTCCATTACCATTGCCCTGATGTCTCCGGAGCAGAAAAGCATGCTGGAGCAGGTCAATGAACAGCAGCCCGACAGTATTTTGAATACCATCTCGGACGGTGAGACAGGCGAAACCGGCGGAGAGACACTGCCTTTGCCGGGTGAATAGTATTTGTTGTATTTGCCGAAGTGGTGGAATCTGGTAGACACGCTGTCTTGAGGGGGCAGTACTCGAAAGGGTGTGGGGGTTCGAATCCCCCCTTCGGCACCAGGCAATCATCAATTTTCATCCAAAAAAGAAGGGATACTTATGAAGAACATGAAAACAGAGGGTTCCATAATCTTCATACTACTTCTATTGATTGGGATTTCAGTCCTGAACGCACCCGCTTACGCAACGGATTATGAAGCGCAGATTAAAGAACTCCAGAAAAAACAACAACAGCTTACTCAGGACATGGAAAATGTTGACATGGACACGTATAACCGGTTGATGGAGGAGTACAACAAAGCCGGGGAAGAAATCAAAGTTTTAAAGGAGAAGATTGTAGCAGCCGGCGACATGGACAAGCAGGTCGGAAGTTATATCAATCAGGGTAATCGGCACTTAAAATTGAAACAGTTTAAAGAAGCGATTGCTGCTTACGATAAAGTGATTGAACTGGATCCTGAAAATCCGAAAGCCTATTTTGGCAAAGGTGTGGCGCAGAAATATCTCAAACAGTACGTAGAAGCCGAAGCCTCCTATTTAAAGGCCATTCAGATTGATCCCAGTCTTGCGGCGGCACATATGAATCTGGCAACCCTTTACTCAAGCCTGGAAAAGTATGACAGAGCCATAGCCAAATACAACGATGCGTTGAGTCAGGATTCATCGCTTGTCAAGGCCTGGTACGGAATAGGTAATACCTATATTAAGAGAAAAGATTATAAAAATGCATCAGTTGCATTTAAGAGAGCCGTTGAGGTTGATCCGCGATATGACAAAGCCTACAATGCACTGGGCAGTTGTTTGATTGAATTGTATCAATACAATGATGCGATCGCGGCGCTGGATAAGGCTGTTGAGATCAAACCGTCAGCGGATGCGTATTACCGCAAAGCGAAGGCCTTAAACGAACTGGGCCGATATCAGGATGCCATTGCCGCAGCGGATCAGGCTTTAACCATCAAAAGAAGAATGGGCGCGGCACAGTATGAAAAAGGCAGGGCCTATGAAGGTTTGGGCAATAAAACCAGCGCAATAGTCAGTTATCAGGAAGCGGCGAAAGACGGCCGCTGGGCAAGAATTGCCAATTATGAGATAGACAGATTGAAATCAGAATAAATCGATTATTTTATGGTGAAAAAGCCCATCGGTCCATTCGATGGGTTTTTTCATATATTTGGACAATGTTCCGAGGGTGTTCAATATGGATTTTTCAATTACTTCCGCGCTGATTATTTTAGGCGGATTGGGACTGATTTTCGGTGCATGCCTGGCTGTGGCTTCCAGGGTTTTTCATGTTGAAAAAGATCCCCGTGTTTCAGAAATAGAAGACATACTTCCGGGAGCCAATTGCGGAGCCTGCGGCGCACCGGGTTGCAGCGGTTTTGCTGCGGGGGTTGTTGAAAATAAATATCCGGCCAACGGTTGTACTGTGGGCGGGGATGATGTGGCCCGAAAGGTGGCGGCTATTATGGGGGTTGAGGCGGAATCGGTTCTGCCCAAAGTAGCCGTTGTACGCTGCGGAGGAGATGTTGACCAATGTCTTCAGAGGGCAGACTATCATGGTATTCAGGACTGCAGGGCCGCCGTGTTGGTCGGTAATGGCGCAAAAGCCTGTGTATACGGCTGTCTCGGTATGGGCAGCTGTGTGGATGCCTGCCAGTTTGATGCTTTAAAGATGGGGGAGAAGGGGCTTCCGATAGTTGATGAGGAAAAATGTGTTGCGTGCGGGGACTGTGTAGAAGCCTGTCCGAGATCGATTATGGAACTGGTGCCCAGGGATCAAAAAGTATTTATTGCCTGTATGTCCAAAGATTTTGGTAAAGCGGTCAAGTCTGTCTGCAAAGTGGGATGTATCGGATGCGGTTTATGTGCGAATCCGAAAACCACAGAAAATGAAGTCATTACCATGGACGGGAAATTACCGGTTATTCATCATGAAAGATGCAGTGATTCCTGGCTGAATCTCCAAAATGCGGTTCAGAAATGCCCCACCCGTTCGTTCGGTGTCCGTGATGTGGACGAAGATGCTGAAAAATCCGAAGAAACTGAAAAGGCTGAAGAGGCTGTGGAGACCGGTCCGTCGTGAGATCTGTATTTTTTTCCTTGATTTTTGTTCTTTTGTGCCGGCAATCGGCACCGGCACTGGAGGGCTACTATCTCGAAGAAATGACTGAAATGCCGGCTGTTTTTGGTATGGGCGGGGGAAAAGCAGTCACAAAAACATGGATAACGTCCCGCAATCTCAGAAGGGACGACGGCAATAATAAGCAAACCACCATCATCCAATCCGATCCGGACCGCATCATCATCATGGATCATTCGGACACAACCTATACAGAGCTGACATCAGAGACCTTTCAGGGGCTGGCGATTATGGGTCTGATGATGTTCGGGATACAATATCATCCTGAAACGGGAAAACCGCAAATTCCTGATCCATTATTCAAAAAAACGGGAAAACGTCAAAAAATCGGTCAGTGGATGTGCGATGAACGTATTCTGAAAGCCATTGACGGTCAGGCGGGCAATACGGTCCAAAGATTTTCGATGTGGGTCGGAGCAGACATGGATATCACAGGCGGTCTATATAGCAGAATCATTCGAAAATTAATGGGAGATCCCGGTCAGGATTATCAGTCCTTTTTTAGTCAGCTGGAACAGCTTCAGGGATATCCCGTTTATATCTCAACCATCATTATGGGACGAACCGTCAGTCAGATGCTGATCCGTTATGAGTACCGGAACATTCCGGATTCAAATTTTACGATCCCGCCTTCGTATCGTAAAAAGGAATTAAATTTCTCTGATTAATTGCACATTATTGGTTCCGGGCCGGGATCCATGCCCGGATCAGGATATAGGCGCAGGCGTTCATAACAGCCAATAGCAGCAAGGCGGGCAAAATACCGAACAGCGGGATCATAAATATACTGATGAAAAATGCCCCCAGAGCGGAACCGGTTAAATCCAGGCCATACAATTTCCCTGCTGTATCGGACAATTTGTTTTTTGAAGCGAGCATGATCCGATTGGCAAGCGGGAACTGAAATCCGCCGATAAAACCGGCAGCCGCAGCGAGAATTAAAAATATCAGGGTTAAGAAGACGTTCGCCGGTATGGATCCCAGACGGGCCAGAATATAAAAAAGAAGCATCAGAAACACCGGATACAGCATCATATAAAATTGAAGAATTTTAAATTGCCGGAGAGACAATGCGATGCTTTTCTTTTTATTACCCAGCAGACTTCCGCAGGACAAACCCAGCATGTAGCTGGTTAATATAAATATCAGCAGATGGTAAATGTTGCCGTAGAAGGTTTGAAAAACCAGAAGCAAAATAATTTCAATGGACATTTCCGCGAATCCGATATTAAATATTGAGTATTGAACCGCCAGACGGATCCGCTGGTTTTCATTTTTTTTATAAGCTGAGAGCCCTCCAAGAAGGACACCTGCTGCTGCAAGACCGTATACAATGAGAGGGCTCATTTTTGAGAACGCGAGCAAACATTTTTTAATAATCGATGAAAAATAGGTGGCCCACAGAACCGTATCATAATAATACCCGACAGGCTTTAAATCACGGTTCATGTCCCGGTCCGCCACAGGATATATTTTTGAATTTAAATATGCCCGACGTTCGCTGCTAAGCTGATAGGGCAGATAGTATTCTCTGAAATACTGCGTTTTCAGTTCATTGTCATTCATACGTTTGATCAGCTTTTCGGGATCTGCGGTGACAACGCCTTTTTTTTCCGTGCCGACAAAACGGACCGTTTCTCCGGGGATCAAAACAATTTCCTGAAACACCATACTGAACGTTTTATACAGCACACTGAGCAGATCCGACAGTTCGGGGCCGATCATGTTTTCTGAGCCGCCAAGCTGAAACACACAGATACCGTTTTTTTTAAGCCGGGAAGAAACCGTCTGAAAAAATTCAAAGGTATAATATCGGTTGAGTTGAGCGGTGTAAGGATCAGGGAGGTCCAGTATTATCACATCGTATTGTGTTGCTGTCTGCTGAATATAACGGCGGCCGTCCGTATGGATAATTTGAAGACGATCCGAGTCGAGAGCCCTGGTAAAGTCGGGCGGGAGAAGCTGACGGGCCAAATCGACGATTTCAGGATCCAGTTCGATATAATCGATTTTATGAATTGTTCTGTATTTGCAGGCTTCCTGGATCTTACCGCCCAGACCGTTCCCGACAAGAAGAACATGTATCGGATCCGGGTGCTGCAGCATGGCATAATGAAGGGATTCTTCAGCTGACAGGGGATCGGGAACAGTAAATGCGTGAAGGCCGTTCTGAAAAAAACTGTACTGATCCCCCATTTTGGTGACTGCCAGATTCCCGTATACTGTGTTTTTAGATGCTATCAGATTCAATCCTTTCCATGCTGTACGGTCGCAGAGGTTCTGATATTTGTTGGACACAATAAATCCTGCAATTCCGGCAGCGGACAAAACGAGGAAAAGACCGGCGCCTTTGATTATTCCGGGAGACCTTTTTTTTGTTACGCATAGAAGCCAGACAGACAACAGATTGGCCACTGCAAGCAGCCACAGGATGGCAGAAGCGCTGACAAACGGGATCAGAATGAAACCGGCGGCGAGACCGCCAAGACCGGATCCGAGTGCTTCAAGCAGATACACATAACCAACGGCATAAGAAGGCCGGCCGGAGATTGTACCATGCCATTGACAGGCTGAGGTATACAGAAATCCGGAGCAGATACAGAAAGGGGCCAATGTTATTGCTGAAATCAGAATGACCTGGCCGGATCCTGTCATTTCACCTGATGTGAGTCCCATGATCGGACGTATGGTTTTAATTAAAAAAAGGGTGGCAGGAAGTATGACGGCGCAGGCAGACTGAATCAATCCCAGTCTGATACGGGGAGAAATCCGTGTAAACAGTATTTTCGGAAACAGGGTGGATCCCAGAGCTGTAAAAATAAGCCAGACAGCCAGTATTATACCCAGCGAGAGCTCATTGCCGTAGAATACAATAAGGAGTTCCCGCATGAATACCATTTGGGCTGCAATGGCTGAAAAACCGATGACTGTAACGGGAAAGTGCACGGAAAAGATTTTTTGAAAATTTTGCTTCATTTGTATTAATATGGTGTATAAATTATAAGAATGCAAGATATTTGTCGTTTTCACATTGAAGAGGTTTGTTTATGTTGAAAATATACAATACTTTGTCACGCAAAAAAGAGACATTTAAACCCATTCATCCACCCTTTGTGGGAATGTATGTATGCGGACCGACAGTGTATGACGATCCCCATCTGGGTCATGCAAAAAGTTACATTTCATTTGATGTTGTTTTGCGTTTTCTCAGAGCAAGCGGATATAAAGTCAGGTATGTCCAGAATATTACGGATGTGGGACATTTGCTGGAGGATGATGGCGGCGAAGACAGGGTTCAGAAGAGGGCCAGACTTGAGAAACTGGAGCCTGTTGAAATTGCCCAGAAATATGAACGACATTTTTTCCGTGATATGGACAGACTGAATGTATGCAGGCCTGACATTTCATCCAGGGCGACCGGACACATTACCGAGATGATTGAACTGATTAAAATTCTGATTGAAAAGGGATTTGCTTATGAATCAGACGGTAATGTCTATTTTGAGATATCCAAATTCGGGGATTATGGAAAGCTTTCAGGAAGAAAAATTGAAGACATGAAGGAAGGAACACGCGTTCAGGCCGCGGAAGATAAAAAGCACACTGCTGATTTTGCGCTTTGGAAAAAAGCGGATGAGCTCCATTTAATGCAGTGGCCGTCTCCCTGGGGATCCGGCTATCCAGGGTGGCACCTGGAGTGCTCCGTGATGTCGATGAAATATATTGGTGATTCCATTGATATTCACGGTGGCGGAATTGACAACCAGTTTCCGCACCATGAATGTGAAATTGCCCAGAGTGAGGCAGCAACGGGACACCCGTTTGTCAAGTACTGGATTCATCACAACATGGTGACCATTAAGGATCAGAAAATGAGCAAGTCGCTCGGCAATTCGGTCACCATTCATAATCTTCTGGAAAAATATCATCCCATGACCCTGCGCTTTTTTATTCTCCAGAGCCATTACCGTTCACCCCAGTTGTTTTCTGAAGAAGCGCTGGAAGCCGCGAAAAAGGGATTTGACAAAATGGCAAGGACTGTAAGACAAATAAAAACCATGATTGACGCAGATGAAGAAGAACGTCAATTGCCTCCCAAATGGGAAGCCTATAAAAAGCAATTTTATGATTTCATGGATGATGATTTTAATACAGCCGGTGCCATCACTGTGCTGTTTGATCTGGTTAAGGTCTCGAATGAATGTCTGGCTTCCTCGCCTTCGGAACGCGATTTGAAAGATCTCTATCTTCTGTTCAAATGGCTTGGAGAAGATATACTTGGTCTTGTTTTTGATGATGCAGCAGACAGCCGGTCTTCCAAAGAAGCGGATTTGGTAGAATATATCCTTCAGTTAAGGAGGACGTTTCGTGAAAAAAAGGACTGGTCGGCATCGGATGCCATACGGGATGCTCTGGATCAAATGGATATTGTTATTGAAGACGGGAAGGACGGAACCACCTGGCGGAAAAAATAATCCGGGACAAGCATTACTGAATGAATGTTGTGTCCAGATCGTTTACTTTAGTGTTTTTCATGATAGCAGGATTTTGTGAGGCGGCATAAGCATTTAATAAATATTATTTTATAGCACGCCCTCCATTTTTTATCTCAATCAATTTACATTTTTGAGCAATTAAACCAAAGTATGGCATAAATTTAGCTTTGTTGCTGCTCAATAACAGGAATATTTTTTTTGGGCTGCACCCCATACATTGATTATTCAGGGTGTCATGTATGTTCGCGTTTATTCCATTAAAAAGTGAAAAATCTCTGAACAAGCTTCCTTTTGTCACAATAGGGCTTATTGTACTTAATACCCTTATTCTGGTCATATCCGGATCAGCTGTGAGCAGACAACAGAATGAAATGTCGGAAATTCTGGATCAGATGTTTGCTCTTGAAATTCAATATCTCGATGAAAATTATTTTATGGATCCGGAAGTCATGGAAAATTTTGATCTGGAGCAGCATCATGAGGCGGTCAGATCGGGTCAAATCATACCTGCAGACAGTGAAAATTATAAGCGATGGATGCAGCTGTATGAACGATTTCAAAATATAAAAGAACAGCGCGTTTATCAACGGTGGGGACTGATTCCTGCCAGGTTCAGTTTTCTGAAAGTTATAACCTCCATGTTTCTACATGCCGGTTTTTTTCATCTGCTGGGGAACATGCTCTTTCTGTGGATTGTCGGAGCGAACATGGAAGATCATGTGGGCGCCCTTGAATTTTCAGTCTTGTATGTTGTAAGCGGAATTATTGCGGCATTGTTTCACAAGATGGCTTTCCCGTCCAGTGAAGTGCCCTGCATTGGCGCCTCGGGTGCTGTTTCGGGCATCATGGGCGCCTTCTTAATTAATTACTATAAGACAAAAATCCGCGGTCTTCTGATGATCGGATTCTTTTTTTGGCGCGTTATATCCGTATCGGCCTATGTCATCCTGCCTTTTTATTTTTTAAAGGAAATCGTAGAGGCACAATCAAGTCAGTCTTTTGGTGTGGCCCATTGGGCGCATATTGGCGGGTTTTTTCTTGGCGCCGGGATCATGGTGATATACCGGTCAGCGGGGCTTCTGGATAAAGTGGAGCGTTTTGATGATAATCCCCGGTTTAATGCGGAATCCATTATTGAATCATTGAATGAGCAGGACCACCCGGGGCGCAATGAGGCGGATCAGCGAATTTCACCCTATTTTGAAGCAACCAGGCAGTCCCCCAGAGATATTGGCGCCTGGTTAAAACTCAGCCGCGCTTATGATGAATTTGGATACCCGTATGATTCGGTTCAGTCCTACAATCAGACAGTTAAATTGGCGGTGGAGGATAATCAACTTCAGGTTATTTCCCTGATTTATCAGGAATTAATGAAAAAGGATCTGATGAAGAAACTTCATAAGGACCAATTGTATGATCTGGCCAACTTTTTATATAATCATCAAAAGTATAAATCTGCGGTCAGGCTCTTCAGTTTGTATATCAAGCAGTTTCCCAATTCGATACACAGGCCGAATGCGATATATCAGACCTACAGGATATTAGAAGATCATATTCAGAACAGGGAAATGGCCCGGCGTGCCATGCGTTTATTAAAAAAAGAGTACCCTGATTTCAATCCGGGTACAAATTCACTTCTTTTTGACTGATTTATATCCCAAAAAAATTTTTTAAAAATTATGATAAAATTCAGATTTATGTTGACATCAACATAATTTTTTTTTATACTTATAGGCTTAAATTTTTATAGCCGATAAAGGACAACGGCTATATTTGACAAGAATGGGAATGCTGGCGTAGCTCAATTGGTAGAGCAGCTGATTTGTAATCAGCAGGTTGTAGGTTCAAGTCCTATCGCCAGCTCGACCAATCGCCATTTTAAGGTTGATTATTTAAAAATCGGAGGGGTTCCCGAGCGGCCAAAGGGAACAGACTGTAAATCTGTCGGCGAAGCCTTCGGAGGTTCGAATCCTCCCCCCTCCACCAAACAACAGGGTGCGTGGGCATAAAGCCACCCATTTAGCCGCAGAAAAAGGCGATTTGCGGGAATAGCTCAGCTGGCTAGAGCGTCAGCCTTCCAAGCTGAATGTCGCGGGTTCGAATCCCGTTTCCCGCTCAACATTTTTCGGGGGAATAATAATAAAAAATAGGTAAAGTTTTACTTGCATTTTACCTATTTTTTCATTATCATACAGGGCTTTCCCTTCACACAAAAAAGGGCTAAGCAATTAAAAAAACTGACGATGCATTGCCCACGTAGCTCAGTTGGTAGAGCGCATCCTTGGTAAGGATGAGGTCACCAGTTCAATCCTGGTCGTGGGCTCTGTGTTATTAAATTTGGTAAAAACAGAAATATTCATTATTGATTTCGGAGGATTTGTACTATGGCGAAGGAAAAATTTGCGCGTACGAAGCCGCATGTTAACATAGGGACGATAGGTCATGTTGATCATGGCAAGACGACCCTAACAGCAGCCATCACAATGTACTTATCGAACAAGGGTCAGGCGTCGGTCAAGAAGTATGAAGAGATAGACAATGCGCCGGAAGAGAAGGCCCGCGGTATCACGATTAACACAGCGCATGTTGAGTATGAGACAGAAGCGAGGCACTATGCGCATGTGGACTGTCCCGGACATGCTGATTATATCAAGAACATGATCACAGGTGCGGCCCAGATGGACGGTTCGATTCTGGTTGTGAGTGCGGCCGATGGTCCGATGCCGCAGACACGAGAGCATATTCTGCTTGCCCGTCAGGTGAACGTTCCGTCGATCGTGGTATTTTTAAACAAGACAGACCAGGTTGATGATCCTGAGCTGATCGAGCTTGTAGAGATGGAGCTTCGGGATTTGCTGAGCCAGTATGAGTTTCCCGGTGATGACATACCGATCATCAAGGGATCGGCTTTGAAGGCGATGGAGAAAGGCGCCGGCGGAGATTTCAGTGGAGACGAATGGGCCCCGGTACAGGAGCTTCTGGACGCGGTTGATTCGTATATTCCGACCCCTGAGCGCGAAGTGGACAAGCCGTTTTTGATGCCGATAGAAGATGTATTCAGTATTACAGGACGCGGTACGGTAGGTACAGGTCGTGTGGAACGCGGTCAGGTGAAGACCGGTGATGAGATGGAGATGGTTGGTCTTGGCGCGCAGCGCAAGACGGTCATTACGGGCGTAGAGATGTTCCGCAAGATACTGGATGAGGGCCAGGCAGGCGACAATGTTGGTCTTCTTCTACGCGGTGTTGAGAAGGATGAGCTGAAGCGCGGGATGGTGATAGCGGCTCCGGGCAGCATTACCCCCCACACGAAGTTTGAGGGCCAGGTATACGTGTTGAAGAAAGAAGAAGGTGGACGACACACGCCGTTTTTCAATGGTTACCGGCCGCAGTTTTATTTTCGGACCACGGATGTAACGGGTTCGGTACAGCTTCCGGACGGCGTTGAGATGGTGATGCCTGGTGACAATGTGAACATGAAAGTTGAATTGATAGAGCCGATAGCGATGGAAGAAGGATTGCGCTTCGCTATTCGTGAAGGCGGACGAACAGTCGGCGCCGGTGTTGTCGGCAAAATTATTGAATAATATTTAAGGAAAGGTTGTGCTGTTGTGGCTGGACAAATGATTCGTATAAAACTGAAGGCGTATGATCATACGCTGATTGATAAGTCCACAGATCGTATTGTTCGAACTGCGAAGACTACAGGTGCTGCAATCTCAGGCCCTATTCCTTTGCCAACAAAAAGAACCGTGTATACGGTGCTTCGATCTCCTCATGTCGATAAAAAGTCGAGAGAGCAGTTTGAGACACGTATCCATAAAAGGCTTATCGATATATTGAATGCATCTCCTAAAACCGTCGATGCATTGATGAAATTGGAGCTGCCGGCTGGTGTAGATGTAGAAATCAAGGTATAATTATTCATTAAACATAAGCAAGATGAATCGGAGAAGTTGAATTTATGAGTGGCCTATTAGGTAAAAAAGTCGGGATGACACGGTTTTTTGATCAATCCGGCAATCCAGTGCCGGCAACCGTCATTGAAGCCGGACCCTGTAAAGTGGTTCAGGTTAAAACCGAAGAAAAAGACGGATATCAGGCTGTACAGCTGGGCTTTCTGGAATGCAAGGAAAAAGCATCCAATAAACCGCTTATCGGACATTTCAAGCGGGTTAAAGCCGCTCCCCATCGTATTCTGAAAGAATTCCGGGGCGAGCACGCTGAGGCCAAAGAAGGAGATACTGTCACTGTAGAGGTGTTCACAGAAGGTGAAATTGTTAAAGTGACCGGATTGACTAAAGGAAGAGGATTTGCCGGTGTTATGAAAAGACATGGATTCAGCGGCGGACCCAAATCACATGGACAGTCAGACCGACTTCGTTCCCCGGGTTCCATAGGACAGTCGGCCTATCCCAAGCGCGTTTTTAAGGGAATAAAAATGGCAGGTCATATGGGACAGGAGAAGAAGACGATTCTCAATCTTGAAGTGCTGAAAGTCATACCTGAACAAAATCTGCTGATGCTGAAGGGAAGTGTTCCCGGAGCACGCAATACAATTTTAAAGATACAACGATAACCATGAATGATGGGTGAACAAGTGAAGTTGGATATATTAAATATTAACGGAAAATCAACGGGCGATCAGGCCACTCTGGACAGCAAGGTGTTCGGTATTGAGCCGAACGATCATGCAATTTGGCTGGCTGTTACAGCGGAACAGGCCAATCAGCGTCAGGGAACCGCATCTGCCAAGAACAGATCTGCTGTCAGGGGCGGGGGTCGGAAACCCTGGAGACAGAAGGGACGGGGTGTTGCCCGTGCGGGTACCATCCGGTCGCCGTTGTGGGTCGGCGGCGGACGAATATTCGGACCCAGTCCACGCTCCTATAAAACCAAATTGACAAAAAAAATGAGTCGTCTGGCCAGACGGTCGGCACTCTCACACAAGGCCAAAGACGGGAATGTCAGCCTGATTGAAGAGTTCTCATTTGATGCTCCGAAAACAAAAAAACTGGCTGATATTTTGAAAAAGCTTAAACTGGACAGCACAAAAACGCTGCTTCTTCTTTCAAAAGCAGATCGTGCTATCTGGCTTTCTTCAAGAAATATTCCACATCTTTGTGTTCGGGAAGCTGAATCATTTTCGACCTATGACATAGTGAATGCGGATCAGCTAATCATTCAGAAAGATGGTCTAAAAAAGATTAATGAGGTTTTGTCAAAGTGAAATCAAACCGAGATATTATCATCAGACCGTTTGTAACCGAGAAAATGTCGGTGGCTCAGGATGCTGAAAACAAGGTGGCTTTCGTGATTGACCGCAAGGCGAACAAAATTGAGGTTCGGAAAGCGGTTGAAGAAAAATTCAATGTTAAAGTGAAGAAAGTAGCCACAATGAACATTACCGGCAAGACGAAGCGGCTTGGCCGGTTCGAGGGCAAACGGTCCAACTGGAAGAAGGCTGTGGTAACCCTGCAGGAAGGTTTTAAAATCGATTTTTTCGAAGGAAAGTAATTCTATGCCTGTAAAAAGTTTCAGACCAACGACACCCTCTCAAAGGTTCAAAAAAGTATCCACCTTTGAAGAGATTACCAAGAAGACACCAGAGAAGTCACTGACAATGCCGATCCGCAAAAAAGCGGGGCGCAACAGCAACGGTCGAATAACCGTGCGGAGAAGAGGCGGCGGAGCCAAGCGGCATTACAGAATTATTGACTTTAAACGTGATAAAGATGGCGTACCGGCCAGAGTGGCCGCTATTGAATATGATCCGAACCGGTCAGCCCGAATTGCGCTTCTTTTTTACAAAGATGGGGAAAAACGATATATTCTGGCTCCGGACAAGCTTAAAGTCGGTGATCAAATTATGTCGGGTGATAAAGCTGAAATTCGTGTCGGGAATGTCCTCCCCCTCGAAAATATTCCACTTGGCACGGAAATTCACAACATCGAACTGAAACCCGGGAAAGGCGGACAGCTTGCACGGGGTGCGGGCGCCTCTGCCAATCTGGTAGCCAAAGAAGGTGATTATGCTCACGTGCGGCTTCCTTCAGGGGAAGTCAGGATGATAAGGCGTGACTGCCGGGCCACTATCGGTCAGGTCGGCAATATGGATCATACCAATATTACTCTGGGAAAGGCCGGCCGGTCCCGCTGGCTTGGTAGAAGGCCCAAAGTACGCGGTGTTGTGATGAATCCGGTTGACCATCCTATGGGCGGTGGTGAAGGAAAATCGTCAGGTGGCCGTCATCCGACAACACCCTGGGGCAAACCGACAAAGGGTTATAAGACACGCCCCAAACGTAAAAAATCCGATGACCTGATTGTAAAACGAAGAAAGTAAGGACTCTGCAATGGGAAGATCAATTAAAAAAGGACCATATCTGGATGCCAAGTTATTGGCAAAGATAGAAGCGTTGAATAAATCAAACTCAAAAAAGGTTATTAAAACCTGGGCGCGCAGAAGCACCATTCCGCCTGAATTTGTGGGACATACCATTGCAGTACATAATGGCAATAAATTTATTCCCGTTTTTATTACTGAAAACATGGTGGGACATAAACTGGGTGAGTTTTCACCGACCCGTATTTTCAGGGGACACAGCGGTAGAAAAGTAGATAAAGGATCAAGGGTATCTTAAGGAGCATATGGTAAAATTATGGAAGCCAAAGCAACTGCAAAATATATTCGAATGTCTGCCCGTAAAGTAAGGCAGGTTGTTGATATGATTCGGGGAAAGTCAGTCGAGGAAGCCATTAATATGCTGCATTTTACACCGAAAAGGGCGTCAATTCCTGTTGAGAAAGTATTGCGCTCGGCCATATCAAATGCATTAAATACGGACGAAGGCACCAAACTGGACCCTGAAAGCTTTTTTATTAAGTCTATTTATGTGGACCAGGGACCGACCATGCGCCGCTACCGGCCGGGTCCTATGGGCCGGGCCAGTTTAATCAGGAAGCGATCGTGCCATGTCACGGTTCTGGTTTCTGATGGTGTAAAAACGGAATAAATTGGAGGCTAATTTTGGGTCAGAAAACAAATCCCATTGGATTTCGATTAGGCATTAATAAATCCTGGAAGTCACTCTGGTTCGATGAGAAGGATTTTTCAAAAAAATTAAATGAAGATTTAATGCTGAGAAAATATGTTCAAAACCGTCTGCCAAATGCAGGCATCTCAGACATTGAAATAAAAAGGACACCCAAGCGGATCACATTAACCATTCATACCGCTCGTCCGGGTATTGTTATCGGTAAGAAGGGATCCGAGGTCGATAAATTGAAGGAAGAGCTGCAAAGGCTGACTTCACAGGAAATTCAGCTGAATGTTCATGAAATTAAACGTCCGGAACTGGATGCGTTCCTTGTAGCCGAAAATGTGGCCAGACAGCTGGAATCAAAGGTTTCATTCCGGAGAGCCATGAAAAGAGCCATTACCGCTACGATGAGAATGGGGGCGGAGGGCGTCCGTATTGCATGCTCTGGACGCCTGGGTGGTGCCGAAATGGCCCGGCGAGAGCAGTACAAAGAGGGACGGATTCCGCTTCACACATTACGGGCGGATATCGATTACGCGAAAACCACTGCAAATACGACATACGGTACCATTGGAGTTAAAGTCTGGATCTGTAAAGGAGAGGTTATTGGCGCTTGATGGGGATGATCTCTGAATCTTCATCCATAAAAAAATGCTGATAACTGAATAGGAGCTTTATTTTATGTTAATGCCGAAAAAAGTCAAATGGAGAAAACATCATCGCGGCCGAATGAAAGGCAAGGCACAGCGGGGTTCCTCATTGTCATTCGGGACCTACGGATTAAAAGCTGCTGAGCCGGCATGGATTACAAGCCGTCAAATCGAATCGGCCCGTGTTGCAATTACACGATACATCCGGAGAGGCGGAAAACTTTGGATACGAATTTTTCCGGATAAACCGGTTACCAAAAAACCGGCGGAAACCAGAATGGGTAAAGGAAAGGGCAGTCCGGAGTATTGGGTTGCTGTTGTTAAACCCGGAAGAATATTATTCGAACTGGAAGGTGTTCCGCACAGTACAGCAAAGGAAGCCATGCGTCTGGCTTCCTATAAATTGCCGATAAAGACAAAATTTATCAGTGCAGTTGAGGGAGAATCCGCATAATGGTTAAGATGGAAGAAATTAAACAATTGCCTTTGGAAGAACTGAAAGTCAGACTCCGGGATGCTGAAGAAGAGTTGGCAAACCTAAGATTTCAATTGGCAACACATCAGTTGGATAATCCGTTGAAGGTCCGTCATCAGCACAGAGACGTGGCCAGGCTGAAAACAGTTATTCGTGAATATGAATTGGGGATCCGTAAGGGTACCAAGGCAGAAGGCTAGGGAGAATTGTATGGCCGAGAGATCTAGAAGGAAGATTTTTACAGGAAGGGTCGTCAGCAACCGGATGGACAAAACGATTACAGTGAGTGTGCAGAGACAGTTTCAGCATCCTGTATATGGTAAATATGTGAAGAAGACCAAAAAATTGATGGCCCATGATGAGGCCAATGAGTGCGGTATTGGGGACACAGTCCGTATTATGGAAACCAGACCGCTGAGCCGTCAAAAACGATGGCGGCTGATAGAAGTTCTTGAAAAAGCAAAGTAGTATGAGAAAGTAGAGGCTGCAATGATTCAGGCATATTCAAAATTGAATGTCGCTGACAATACCGGAGCAAAAAAAGTCGCCTGTATCAAAGTATTGGGCGGTTCAAGGAGACGATACGGAAGTGTTGGTGATATTATTGTTGTATCCATAAAGAGCGCGACACCAGGTGGAAGTGTTAAAAAAGGTGAAGTCAGCAGAGCTGTTGTGGTGCGAACCAAAAAAGAAGTTGGTCGTCCGGATGGCTCATATATACGGTTTGATGATAATGCCGTTGTTCTGATTAATGATCAAAATGAGCCGAAAGGTACACGTATATTCGGACCCGTAGCCAGAGAGCTTCGTGAGAAACAATTTATGAAAATTGCCTCGCTGGCACCGGAAGTCCTCTAAAAGTTTGGAGTGCAGGAAATGAAAGTCCTTAAAAATGATATGGTTCTGGTGATTTCCGGTAATTATAAGGGGAAGAAGGGGAAAGTCCTGAAGGTTTTTCCCAAACAGAATCGAGTCATCGTGGAAGGGGTAAATTTTATAAAAAAACATACCCGTCCCACCCAGAACAATCCGCAAGGCGGGATTGTGGAAAAAGAAGCATCCATTAATATGAGTAATGTACTGGTGATCTGTCCCAAATGTAATACACCCTCAAGAATTGGCCGGAAAGCCCTTGAAGATGGTAAAAGGGTAAGAATATGCAAGAATTGTGAGGAAATGCTGGTCGTTTCTTCATAATGAAATAGGAGAAATTAACCCGATGAGTAGTAAAAAAGAAACATCAATTCCCCGTTTAAGAAAAAAATACAAGGAAGATATCATTCCAAGTATGATGAAGCGGTTTGGTTATAAAAATGTCAATCAGGTTCCTAAAATTACCAAGATTTCAGTCAATATTGGTGTAGGAGAAGCCACTCAGGATCAGAAATTTTTGGAATCAGCGGTTGAAGACTTAACAATGATCACCGGCCAGAAAGCGGTTGTAACCAAGGCAAAAAAAGCGATTTCCAATTTTAAACTGAGGCAGGGAGTTGCCATCGGCTGCCGTGTTACGTTACGAAAAGAGCACATGTATGAGTTTCTGGACCGCCTGCTGAACATTACCATTCCGCGAATAAGGGATTTTCGCGGTCTGGGAGACAAGGGATTTGACGGCAGGGGTAACTATACACTTGGCATCCGTGAGCAGATTGTATTCCCGGAAATCAACTATGATAAAGTGCTTAAAATAAGGGGCATGAACATTACCATCGTGACAACGGCCCCGACAGATGAAGAAGCCCATGCCCTGCTGCTGGAATTCGGCATGCCTTTCCGCAATCGGGGTGAAGCACAAAGTGCGTAAATTTTATTTGATTTTTTGAACAATAAAGGAGTGATTTGTGGCTACCAAGGCACATATAGCGAAAGCTAACCGAAAAGCAAAGTTTAAAGTCAGAGAAAACAGCCGCTGCAGCCGTTGCGGAAGGCCGAGAGGATATTTACGAAAATTTGATTTATGCAGAATCTGTTTCCGTGAATTGGCCCTGTCAGGCGAAATACCGGGCGTTCGCAAGGCAAGCTGGTAGAGGTTTTTTTAAAATTTATGATTAGAGGTTTTACATGTCACTAAACGATCCAATTTCTGATTATTTTACGCGGATACGCAATGCCACAAAAGCCCGTCACAGCAAAGTGGATATCCCCGGTTCCAATATGATAAAATCGCTTTCTCAGATTTTACAGCAGGAAGGGTATATTAAAAGTTTTACTACGATTGATGACGACAAACAGGGCATTGTGCGTATTTATTTGCGCTATGATGAGAACCAGAAAAGCATCATATCAGGTATTCGCCGTGTCAGCAGGCCGGGTTTGAGGCGATACACCAAAGTAGATTCTATCCCCAGGGTTATGAATGGGCTGGGTGTGGTTATTTTGTCTACACCCAAAGGTATTCTTACAGACAAACAGGCTAAAAAAGAGCGAGTAGGCGGTGAAGTACTTGGTTTTGTATGGTAGTTATTAAACTTTAAAAAAAGGAGTCATTTTTTGTCACGTGTAGGCAAGTTACCCATAACGATTCCTGATGGAATAAAGGTTGAAAAGCAGGGCAACAATATCGTTGTTAAGGGCAGTAAGGGGTCACTCAGTGAAGCCATTCACCCGGAAATCAAAGTGATCATTGAAGGCAATGAAATTCGAGTTGAACGTCCTGATGACAGCCGGTTTTTCAGATCACTTCATGGTCTCTCACGGACGCTGATTCATAATATGATTACAGGTCTGACCGAAGGATTTGAAAAAAAGCTTGAAATTGTCGGTGTTGGATACCGTGCTGAATTAAATGGTAAAACACTGGTTCTTCTGCTGGGATTTTCGCATCCAATCCATTTCGTTCCACCAGAGGATATTATTATCGAGGTTCCGGCACAGAATATGATTTCAATCAAAGGTATAGAAAAACAACTCGTCGGTCAGGTTGCTGCGAAAATTCGTTCATTCAGACCACCTGAACCCTATAAGGGCAAAGGGATCCGATACGAAGATGAAAAAGTTCGTCGCAAGGCCGGCAAGGCAATGGTCTAAGGTCATCATTTGAAGTTATGATAAAAGGTAGCTGAAGCATGAAACAGAAAAAAGCAGTTAGAAAAACAAGACGCGAAAAAATAAAAAGAAGAATACGCAAGAAAATTGAAGGGACAAAAGAATGTCCAAGGCTTGCGGTTTTTCGAAGTCTGAAGCATATACAGGCTCAACTGATTGATGATTCGCAACATAAAACGCTGATTACCATAGGCAGCCTTTCAAAAGAATTGCAGACAGATATAAAGAAGGCCAAAGGAAAATCCGAGGTTGCAAAAATTGTCGGTAAGGCGATTGGTGAAGAAGCAAAAAAGAAAAAAATCAGCAAGGTGGTTTTTGATCGAAGCGGTTATATTTATCACGGGCGCGTCAGGGCACTGGCAGAGGGAGCCCGTGAAGCCGGATTAAAATTTTAATTCGTCATCACAAGAAAGAGCGGAGAAATAATTTTGGAAAAAGTAAATCCCAATGAACTGGATTTAAAGGAAAGGGTTGTTCACATCAACCGAGTTGCCAAAGTTGTAAAAGGTGGTCGTCGATTTAGCTTTAATGCAATTGTGGTTGTTGGTGACGGAAGTGGTTTTGTAGGTATTGGCATGGGAAAAGCACGTGAATTAACCAGTGCCATTGCCAAGGGATCAGAAAATGCCAAAAAGAATCTGGTGAAGATTCCAATTATTCATGGCACCATCCCTCACAAAGTCATTGGTAAATATGGAGCCGGCCGGGTCCTTTTAAAGCCCGCTTCTCCGGGTACCGGTGTTATCGCCGGTGGACCGGTACGTGCGGTGATTGAAGCAGCCGGTATTCAAAATATATTGACCAAATCTCTCGGTTCTGCAAATCCACATAATGTGGTCAAGGCCACAGCACAGGGTCTTTTACAACTACGAGATGCTGCAGATGTGGCTAAAATTCGTGGAAAAACATTACAGGAATTATTTGATTAATCGTCTTTTTGACAGGTTTAATAGGTGCGATACATGGGAAAATTACAGATTACGCAGATAAAAAGTACCATTAGAAGAAATGAAAAGCAGAAGAGAACCATACGGGCGCTGGGGATCAGGCATTTGTATCAGACTGTTGAGCAGCCTGATAATCCTCAGATTCGCGGTATGATCAATAAAGTTTCTCATCTGCTGAAAGTTGAGGAAAAGTAATAAAGGACTTGATTTGAGGATTATATGAGTTTAGATCAATTAAAATATGCTGAAGGAGCCAGGAAGAAAGCCAAAAGAATCGGCAGAGGAACCGGCTCCGGACATGGAAAAACTGCCTGCCGCGGCAATAAAGGTCAGAGATCGAGAAGCGGTTCGAAATCGCGAGCCTGGTTCGAAGGCGGGCAAATGCCATTACAAAGACGTATCCCGAAGCGTGGATTCACCAATATTTTTAAAACCCGCTATCAGGTTATCAATGTGGGCGATCTGGACCGCGTTAAGGCAAGCAAGGTCTCACCGGATGTGCTTTTTGAAAACCGATTGATTAACAAACGGAGCGTGAAACTGAAAGTGCTGGGAAACGGAGAAGTGAAAAAAGCATATGAAGTGCAGGCCCATGCATTCAGTAAAAAGGCGATAGAGAAACTTGAAGCCGCCGGCGGAAAGGTTATTCCATTATGATGAGCAGCTTTAAAAATATCTTTAAAATTCCGGATCTAAAGAACCGTGTTTTATTTACGCTCGGGATTTTAGTCCTTTACCGCATTGGATGTCACATTCCGACACCCGGGATCGAATTTAAAGTACTCGTACACTATTTTGATACGACACTTTCCAATACCCTTTTCGGGCTGTATAATATGTTTGCCGGGGGTGCATTCAGCAGGGCTGCGGTTTTCGGGCTGGGTATTATGCCTTATATATCGGCTTCAATTATGATTCAATTATTAAGTGCTGTGGTGCCGTTTTTCCAGAGGCTGCAGAAAGAGGGTGAAGAAGGCCGCAAAAAAATCAATCAGATTACCCGGTATACAGCCGTATTTATTTCAGCCATGCAGGCGCTGGGTGCGAGTGCCTATTTAAGAACCCTAAAGGGTATCCCGATGCAGGATGAAGCCGGTGTTACCCGATTATATAATGTGGTTCCTGAAGATGTCAATGTAATTTTGTTTACATTTATTGTAATGATTACAATGACTGCCGGGACCATTCTGGTTATGTGGATGGGCGAACAGATTACGGAAAGAGGGATCGGTAATGGCATATCCATGATTATTTTTATCGGTATTGTAAACCGATTCCCCAATGCGCTATTGGCGCAGATTCCGCGTATTAACAAGACAGGGATTCCTGTAACGGAAATCTTTATTCTTGGATTACTAATCGGCATTATCATGCTGGTGGTCCTGGTTACAGAGGGCACACGGAAAATTCCGGTTCAGTACGCCAAACGGGTCGTCGGCCGGAAGGTATACGGCGGACAATCCACCTATTTACCTATTCGGGTGTCGGGTTTTGGTGTCATGGCCATTATTTTTGCTCAGTCCCTGATGTTCTTTCCACAAACCATTGCCCAATTCTTTCCGAACAGTGAGTTTGTTACAAATGTAATGAGTTACTTTGATATAACCCATCCGATTTACTGGTTTATTTTTGGACTGCTTATTCTATTTTTTACCTATTTCTATGCGGCTATTGCGTTTAATCCTGTGGATGTGGCGGATAATATGCAGAAATACGGCGGTTTTATTCCAGGCATCCGTCCGGGTAAAAATACCGCAGAATACATTGATCATGTATTAAACCGGATTATGCTGCCGGCTGCCATCTTTTTTTCGGCCGTGGCCATTTGGCCGTTTTTTGTTCAGACAAATTTTGATGTGGATCCGCAGCTGGCCGGATTTTTCGGCGGTACAAGTTTGCTGATTATGGTAGGTGTTGCATTGGATACATTGCAGCAGATCGAATCGCATCTGCTGATGCGCCATTATGAAGGATTTATGAAAACGGGCCGTATTCGCGGCCGGCGTGCACGCGGTTAAATATGAATTTAAATGATTTGGGATAAATAGATTGAAGCATATCAGAATTATATTGTTAGGTGCTCCGGGTGTGGGCAAGGGAACACAGGCAGAACGTTTGCAGAAGTCATTTAAATGTGCCCATATTTCAACCGGGGATATGCTGCGGGAGTCGGTTCGTGAGGGGACACAGCTTGGAGAAAAAGCAAAATCCTGTATGGAGAAGGGGGAGCTTGTTCCTGATGCGCTTATTCTGGATATGGTTGCCGAAAGATTGGGCAGGGAAGACTGCGAAAACGGTTTTATTCTGGACGGTTTTCCCAGAACTGTGATCCAGGCTGAAAAACTGGATGATATTCTGAAAGAGCTGGAGCTTGAACTGGATGCGGTTCTCTCCATCGATGTTTCCAACGATGAAATTGTGAACCGGCTTTCTAAGCGGTTTATCTGTACAGATTGCGGTAAAATTGTCACTGTACAGTCGGAATCGGATACATCGTGTCCTTACTGCCGGGGCGATATCCAAAGACGTAAGGATGATGAACCGGATACAGTGAGACATCGTCTGACGGTTTATGATAGTCAGACCAAACCGCTCATTCAGTATTATGAAAATACAGGGCTTTTAAAAATGGTTGATGGAATTGGATCTGCTGATGAGGTTTATGGAAGACTGATTGCATGCTTGGGCGTTACTCAGGAGAATGAATGATATCAATCAGAAGTCAGAAGGAGATTGAAAAGTTACGGAGGAGTGCAGACATTCTTGTAAAGACTTTTCGATCTATTGAGCCCTATATTGGAGAGGATATAACAACAAAAAAGCTGGATGAGATGGCCGAAGAAACCATTCGTTCTTTGAAAGGGATTCCGGCTTTTAAGGGATATAAGGGATATCCAGCCACTATATGCGCTTCTATTGATGATGAAGTGGTTCATGGAATTCCATCTGGAAGATGTTTAAAAGAAGGTCAGATTATCAGCATTGATATTGGTGTTCAGTGCGACGGATTTTATTCTGATGCAAGCAAAACATATCCTGTAGGGATTATTTCGGAGAAAAAGCAATTGCTGATAAGTACGACCAGGCAGGCTTTGTACAGGGGAATCAAAAAATGTCGTGAAGGGAACCGTCTTTCCGATATCTCTTACGCCATACAATCCTGTGCCGAGACCAAGGGTTTTAACACGGTTAGGGCGTTGGTCGGGCATGGTATTGGAACCATGCTTCATGAGGAGCCTCAGATCCCTAATTACGGTCCTCCCCATCGGGGGCCAAAATTGAAATCAGGGATGGTGTTTGCAATCGAACCCATGTTAAATACCGGATCGTATGATGTGATAGTAATGGACGACGGTTGGACAGTAAAGACAAAGGATGGGTGTCCATCTGCGCATTTTGAACATACAGTTTTATTAACGGATGGGAAACCGGAAATATTAACATTAGGCATTGAAGACAGCTCAATGGAGAGCGAAAATGGCTAAAGAACAACCAATTAAAGTAGACGGCACCATACTCGAAACCCTGCCCAATGCGACTTTTCGGGTCGAATTGGAAAATGGTCATAAAGTGCTGGCGCATGTATCCGGAAAAATGCGCATGCATTTTATAAAAATACTACCCGGTGATAAGGTTACGGTAGAACTTTCTCCCTATGATTTAACAAGGGGAAGGATTGTCTACCGATATAAATAAAATGAGGTAAGCAATGAAAGTACGTGCATCCGTAAAAAAAATGTGTGATAAGTGCAAGATAATAAAAAGGCACGGCGTGATTCGTGTTATTTGCGAAAATCCGCGTCATAAACAAAAACAAGGATAAGCATTTTTTGCAGTTATTAAAAATGAGGAGTTAAAGTGGCTCGAATTGCAGGTGTTGATCTTCCAAAAGATAAACGTGTTGAAGCAGCGTTAACGTATATTTTTGGTATTGGTTATACTTCTTCCAGGAAGATTTTACAGGAAGCAGGTGTTAATCCCGATATTCGTGTAAATAAACTTACCGACGAGGATGTGGCAAAAATCCGTGCGGTTATCGATGCCAACTTCAAGGTTGAGGGATCCCTTCGCACTGAAGTGACCATGAATATTAAACGCTTAATGGATATAGGCTGTTATCGTGGTTTGAGACATCGTCGGGGATTGCCGGTTCGCGGACAAAGAACCAGAACCAATGCAAGAACCAGAAAAGGTCGTAAAAAGACCGTTGCAGGAAAACGTAAAGCATAAACAAGATACTGTTACAGGAGGAATACAATCGTGGCATCCCCAAAGAGAGGGCGAAAGAAAAAGAAAGAAAAAGTTGAAGCGGAAGGTCAGGCTCATATTAAAGCAACCTTTAATAATACCATTATTTCTTTGACAGATAATTACGGGAATGTTATATCCTGGGCTTCAGCAGGACGAATGGGTTTTAAGGGCGCCCGTAAAAACACGCCATTTGCTGCACAAATTGCGGCTCAAACTGCCGCAAAAGAAGCAATGGATCTGGGTTTAAGAAAGATAAATGTGCTGGTCAAGGGACCGGGTTCAGGCCGAGAAGCGGCCATTCGTTCTCTTCAGGCCGCCGGATTGGAAGTTACAGCGATTAAGGATGTTACGCCCATTCCTCATAATGGGTGCAGACCCCCGAAACGTCGCAGGGTTTAAGAAAAAGATATAGAGGATTATTTTATGGCCAGATACAGAGCAGCAGTATGTAAACTTTGCCGTCGTGAAGGTGAAAAACTTTTTTTAAAGGGTGATCGTTGCCAGACTGCCAAATGTGCGATCGAAAAAAAGAATTATCCGCCCGGACAGCATGGAAAAACGCGTCGGATTAAAATATCTGATTACGGAACACAGCTTCGGGAAAAACAAAAAATCAAACGGTATTATGGACTGCTTGAGACGCAGTTCAGGGATACGTTTGAAAAAGCAAGCCGTAAAAAGGGTATTACTAGTGAAAACTTATTAAAACTTCTTGAATGCCGGTTTGACAATGTGGTTTTTCGTATGGGGCTGGCGCCGTCAAGATCTACAGCAAGGCAGATGGTGCGGCATCGACATTTTATGGTTAATAATAAATTTGTCGATATTCCTTCCTATCAGGTAAAACCGGGCGATGTGGTTCAGGTTCGTGAGAAGAGCAGGAAAATGGAAGTGATACATAATTCTATGAAAAGGATCAAAGAGGGAAAACAGCTGCCTTGGCTGGAACTGGATAAAGCCAATATGAAGGGTACATTGATTGAAGTGCCGGGAAGGGCTGATATTCCGGTTACATTCAACGAAAATCTTGTTGTTGAGCTATATTCAAAATAGTGAATATAAAAATCAGAGGATTTGCATGAATCGTATGATACTACAAATGCCGGAGCATGTTGAACGTGATGAAGCCTCATACTCCAGCATATACGGCAAATTTATTATTCAGCCCCTTGAGAGGGGATTTGGCGTCACCATCGGCAATGCATTTCGCCGGGTACTGCTTTCTTCATTACAGGGTGCAGCCATCACACATATCCGGGCAGATGGGGTTCTTCACGAGTTTACCACCATCCCCGGTATTGTGGAAGATGTTTCAACCATAATTTTAAACCTGAAACAGGTACGGTTGAAATTGATTAACAAAAGACCGGAAAAAATCACCATCCAGCTTAAGGGTCCGGGCGATTTTGTTGCCGGCAATATTCAACAGGATTCAACAGATTTTGAAATTCTGAATCCGGATCATCATATTGCAACACTGAATAAGGACGCAGATATCAAGCTTGAACTGAGAATTGGTCGGGGACGCGGATATGTTCCGGCTGAGGAAAACAAACTTCCGGATCAGCCAATCGGCACCATTCCTTTAGATGCAATTTTCAATCCGATTAAAAAGGTCAACTATCATGTTGAAAATACACGGGTTGGCCACAAGACGGATTATGAACGATTGATACTTGAGGTTTGGACAGACGGCAGTGTTACACCGGATGACGCATTGACCTTTGCCGGTAAAATCTTGAAAGATCACATTCAACTGTTTATTGCGTTTGATGTGGAACCTGAAAGTGAAGAGGTCGCAGAGATTGATGAAGATGCATTAAGAATTCGTAAACTGCTTAAAATGAGCGTGGAAGAGCTGGAACTCTCTGTCCGTTCTCATAATTGTCTGAAAGCGGCCAACATTCAAACCATCGGTGATCTTGTCAGACGGGATGAACAGGAAATGCTGAAATTCAGGAATTTCGGCAGAAAATCGCTTCAGGAGTTGTCGAAGATTCTTGAAGAAAAGAGTCTCCATTTTGGAATGGATGTGGATAAATATTTAAAGAGCGAATCGTCTTGATTCAGATTTGAAGGAGAAGTTGTTTCATGAGGCATCGAAAAACAATTTATAAACTGGGTCGGACATCGGCTCACAGAAAAGCGACGTTGGCAAATCTTGCAGCGGCTTTATTTCAAAGAAAACATATTACCACCACAGAAGTTAAAGCAAAGGCAACACAAAGATTTGCTGAGCGTCTGATAACACTGGGCAAAAAGGGGACCCTGCATGCCAGAAGGGTCGCACTCATCCGACTCAGGAATAAAAAGATTGTACATATACTTTTTGATGAAATTGCCCCTACTTTTGAGGACAGAAACGGCGGCTACACCAGGATAATCAAACTGGGGCAGCGGCACGGAGACGCGGCAAGGATGGCCATTTTGGAACTGGTCGGTTTTGAAACCGCGAAGAAAAAGAAAAAGGATAAGGAAGCGACCAAAGAAGACGCCAAGAAAAAATCAAAGAAAACAGAAGCGTCAAAAGCCAAGGAAACTGCGTCGAAAAAACCGGAAGAGAAAAAGGGCAAGGGGAAGAAGGATTCAGGTAAAGAAACCCCGCAGCAGAAATCCGGAACCAAGGATAATAAAGTTGCAAAGTCCAAAAAGGAAGCGAAAGCAAAAAAATCGGACAAGAAATAGTATTCTTTTTAATTGTATGAATTTTAAAATAGACAACCAGCAATGGTTGTCTATTTTTTTTGCTTTTTAAACACGTTGGATTTTTTGGAAGGGATATCGAACATAATACCTTTATTGCTGAAGAAAAATAAATCACCCACGGATAATCCTATCGACTGTCGTAATGGTTTCCAGTTTTCAGCATAAGCATTGTTTTGAATTAATGTGCCGTTTTCATCTTTTGAAATGACACGGACACCGTCCGGATTCTCGCGGTCAATCATAAAAGGCGAATGGGTTGTAAAAACGAGCTGATTTTTTTGAGAAAGGTTTTTCAGCAGATTGGTCAGATCTTTTTGTCCTGAAGGATGGAGATGCAGTCCGGGTTCATCGAGAAGAAATAAATATTCATTGGCACTGGCTTCGCTGGTAGTCGCAATGAAATTGATAAAAAAGGAAAGGTACCACAGGAATCCTGAAGACCGGGACTTGGGCGTATCATAAACGGTTGTGGCGTCGCTGAAATCGATATAGAGCAGCTTCCCGTTCACACGAAGTTTTATTTCAAGACTCGGCTCCTGGCTCCAGACCTGCTGAATGCGTTCTGTTATTTCCCGGCTGGCTTCATCTACAGCCCTTCGTCCTCTCGTGGAATCCTCAAAAATACGGGTCGGATCTGTAACGCCGCCTATTTTCAGAAGATTTTTTTCGGTCCGGCAGGAATCGTCTTCTTTAAGGAGGCTGGTCATATCAACCATATCTTTAATGATAGGAATGGTGTCAAAATAGATTATTTTTGGCAAAAACTCGAACATGGGTTTTACGTTCCCGATAGACAGGACTTTTCCGTTTGCCAGTATTTTATAATCCGTTAATCTGGATCCTTCCCGCCTTAAAATAAAATGATCCAGAGACCTGAATCCATCATACATTTTGGTTAAGATATCTCTTTCTTCATCACTGAAATTGGTAATTTCCAGACCAATTTGAGGCGGTTTCCCATCCTGATAAAAGCTGGAGTACTGACAGGTATCATCCGTCCTCAGGACCATATCCGGCCGGAACGATTCCATTGCCTTTAATATGTTTGTCTTTCCGGATTCATTGGGTCCGATAAGAACAGTAATGCGATCATCCAGATCAACAGTTAATTTCTGAATAGATTTATAGGCAGTAATATGTACATTTGATACGATCATAAACACTCCTGAGACATCTGGTAAAATAGGCGAGAATATATAAAAATTAAAGAAATGTTTGTAAAATGCAAGTAAAAATTAAAAAGAAGGACCGGTTATACCCATTCCGGTCCTTCCATTAATCAGCTCAGAAATGTCAGAATAACAACTAATATTGAATGCCAAAAGTCAACCGATACTCGCGGCCAGGAAGGGGATACCCATCCGTGATATATATTGACCGGTCGAGGAGATTGATCATTTGCAGCTTCGCATTCAGAATGACTTTTGAAAGCGGACAGGTCAAACCAATATTTCCATTTAAAAGCTGATAGGCGTCCAGATAGTTCATATTATCTGATGTGGTCATTCGCTTTGAAACATGCCTGAAATTTAGATTGGCTGTCATGTACCATAGCTTGATTCCGGTAATCACATCGATTTTATGATCCGGTCTGTAAATAAGACGGTTGCCGTAGGAAGCGGTGTTTGATGTATGATCGGTTGCCTTCATCAGGGTATGAGCCGCTTCGACAAATATATTGTCAGGTAAATGGATTTGAATTTTTGTTTCAAGGCCCTTTATTTTAACACTTGCTACATTCTGAGGCATCCATGGAGAATAGATATCATTGGTAATTGGAGCCCACTGTATAAGATTTTGAATATGGTTGTTAAAATAGGTGACTTCGGCCATGATACCGATTTTACCCGGACTGTTAATTTGAATACCTGCATCGAAGTCAGTACTGAATTCAGGTGTCAAATCGGGATTGCCTCTGTTTCCCCAATCATCCTCCGGCCAGTATAAATCATTAAATGTTGGAGCCCGGAAGGATCGGCCGTAATTGCTTTTTATAGCAAAATAAACATTTTTCCCTGTACCGATCATCATGCCTATTTTGGGTGATGTGCGCGATTGGATGTCGGAATAATTATCCCATCTGACAGCAGGAATTATTGTCCATTGGAGCGGTAATCTGAAAATAGTATGCTGATACCGGATCTCGGATTGAATAAAAAATCCCTGGCTGTTTCTGTTTTGTTTTCCCATTTGAGTGCTTGACAGTTTATCCTGCCGGAACTCAAAACCTGAAAGCAGATTTAGTATACTGTTTGCGGCATACTGACCATGAGCTCGGAAAGACAATGATTGATTTTTGTGTATATCGTCAACCGGAGGCATACCGGCAGGATTAATATACTGATAATCAAACTGCTGACAGGAGAGCTGTTCTTTGACACGGAAAACGTTGGATATCTGATGGTTTGATTGAAGCGTGAGATATTGCCTTTGGTTGTCTGAACGGGCCTCCGGTGTTGTCAATCGATCACCCGACCATTCATCAATCAGTACAGATCCTGCAGAACCCTTTTTTGTATGTAAATTCTGATAAAGAACATGAATTTGATTTTTGGGATTTATCTGCCATGCCATTTTCGTGAATACATTATTGCCCCTGTACTGATTGTTCGTTCGGGTCAGTATTATTTCCGAATCAGGCGGGGAAAACCGGAAGTTACCTTCTGATTCTGTATAATTGTAATTAAAAAGTACGGATAACGGTCCCAATTGCTGTGAACCGTGAAAATCATATATTTGTGTTCCGAAAGATCCAAGGGTGGAATTAAAAGAGAGAAACGTGTTTTCATGACTTCCGGATTTTGAAATGAGATGGATTGCACCGCCAACAGCATCAGAACCAAGAAGAGCAGAATGCCCGCCACGGATGATTTCAATCCTTTCAACCGTATTTTTGGGGAATTGATTGAGGTCCACACCACCGCCCTGAGCCGTATTTAAGCGCATGCCGTCCATTAAAACCAGAACCTGATCGGTATTGGCACCGCGGATAGAAGGCGTTTGCAGGCCTGCGAAGCTGTCGTATGATTTGCTGTAAATGCCGCAAACAGATTCAATTATTTCGCCGGCAGTATTTCCATTCAGAATCTGCAGGCGTGAACCGGTAATAATATCAGATGAAACCGTGACCTTTGACTGCAAATGTTCTGACAGGGTTGCTGTTATCAGAACGGGTGCGAATTCAACAGCGGCAGGTACGAGCTCGAAATTGAGTACAACATTGTTGTCGATTTCAATATTGCTTTTCCGCACGGTCTGATAGCCAATGACCCGGACCTCTATGGTGTACAGACCGGATTGGATACCGCTTAAAGAATAAAAACCACCGTCCCGTGAAGCGGTACCCATATTGGCAGGATTTAACAGAATATTTGCATCGGGGATAGGCTTGCCCGTCGATTGATCGGTGATAAATCCGGAAATTTGATACAGGGTTTTTGAAAAAAGAGGCGAAGAAACCAGAATGATTACAACTAACAGAAAGACGGTAAACAATAGATTTTTCATTAGATCTCCTTTACCCTCCCGCGAGGGCATCTGGTTTGAAAGAAGGTGCCACGGTTTCCTGACTTCCGGTTCAATCCTACTAGCCAGACCTTCCCATCCTTTTTATTCAGGACAGTGGTATTACCCGGTTTTCGTTCCCGGTCACAGTAGCGGGGCTGTCCCCGATTTTCACGGGATTCCCGTAAACATCACTTCTGTGGATTAAATGAACTGCAGTCATTTTTACTTTTGGATATCACCTCCTCTCAGTCAAAAAGATTCCATCTGAAGCCAAAACGCGTGCTGCGAACAGCAGGTGGGAATCCGGGAATCGTGGTGCTTTCATAGTCAAGCAGATTGTCTATTTCGTAGATGATTTGGAAATGCTTCATAACAACAAGAAGCAGTTTTAAATCAATAACCATTTCTGGATCTATATAAGCCAGGGCCGGCGCTGGATAGAAAGAATTGAGGCCCCATGTTTCAGAATGGTATCGAGAGGAAAGGCAGCATTTTACTCTCAGGTCTTTTTTAAAAAAATCATGTACCCAGAATAGAGCCGCATTTCCCCGGTAATTGGGCCGCTCCGGCAGCGACTGGCTGTCAGCATCTTCACTGTAGAGATAATTGAATACAATAGACGCTGAGAAGCCAAAAAACGGACCGACTCGCACAGCGGTTTCTATACCGGAGTTGTCATAAGAACCGCTGTTCTGAAATTGCATGCCGTTTTCAGTATTTACCCAAATGATGACATTCTCCGTATTTCTGGTGTAACCGCTGAGTTCGGCTTTTAGCCAGTTGAACGGATTCGTTATACATGCGATTTGAATCTGTCGGGTTTTTTCAGAACCCAAATCGGGATTGGGCAGCGTTTGCGGATAAGGTTGATGCCAGTATGCATGCTGATCAATGGTAGTCGGAACCGAAAGATAATATGGAACGGCTTGTGTTTCACCCAGAGATGGATCATAAATACCCTGTGTAAAATCCGCTGTCAACTGAAAATATCTGAATCGGCGTAAAAGCTGGGCTGCTCCAAGAAAATGTGTCTTTCCATCAGGAGATGTATGAACAGCAGCCTGCGCGAAGCTGAATACGTTGAATTTTAATGGAAAACATGACTGCAGAAAGGCATGATGCAGATAATCATGGACCGTATCTGAATCCGGGATTTCAAGCATTCGTTTTTGTGAATTCAGGCCCCATTTGAATAGTATGGCATCAATGTTTGTACTCTGTTGAAGAGATATTGCCAAACGGGATACGGATTTTGTCAGCCGGTGTGAAAAGTCACTTGAATGGGTTTCATGAAGGATGTCTGTATAATTTACTGCCAATTCTGTTTTTATGCCCAGAACAGATGATTTCACGCGAAATCGGTGATCATATCGCATCAATTTATAATGGGGTAAGGCGAAGCTGTCGGCCTTAAGGGGAATTAAAAATGGAAAGGGCAAATCCTTGTCTGCCTTGTTATACAGGATCTGATATAAAAAATGTAATTTTTTAACAGGCTGCCAGGTTACGGCAGCTCTTAATTTATGGGCTTCATAGGATTCAATGGGAATGTCTTCGCCAAAAACTGCTTCATATTTCTTTATCAGTGCGCCCGAAGAAATATGAAGGCGGCTGTTGATACTCTGATGAAGGGCCACATCCAGGTCACTGAAATTGTTTGAGCCGGAACGATAAAAAAATTTGGAAAAAGGACGACCCTTAAATTGTTTTGAAACAATTTGGATGACAGTACCACCAGGCGCCATGCCGAAAGGATTGATGGACGGATATATTTCAATACGTTCTATCATCTCGGTAGGGATAAGTGATAAATCACTGATTCCGGACCAGGGATCGTTGAGTATCTCGCCATCCAGAAGGAGCAGGGTATGTCCGGTCTGATCACCTCGGAACCTGACAGCGGAGATCAGACCCGTTGAGCCGAGATCTCTGTTTGCCAGGCCCGGTATCAATTCAAGAATATCCCCCAGATCCCGATAATTACGCATAGATGCGTTGTGCATATCCAGCACAATCATATGACAGGAGGTGTCCGGCAATGATTGCGCCTGACTGGATGCAGCAGTGATAATAAGCAGAAATGATGTGATGACAGCTTTCATGAGCTTCATATACTGGCTCCCTGCATTCTGAATCGCGCCAGTGATCCGAATTTATTAAGAAATGCAATAAACACCGGAACAATAAAAGTAAAAATGATAAAGTTGGCAAGAACGTGCATGGCATAAAAATAGATACCGAAAAGAAAACTGCCCAATATTTTTTTCCATGATAAATCGATGAGAAAAACAAATGAAAGCGTGGTCAGCACTGCGAATTGTACAGTCAGGAGAAAGCCCAAAAAACCAAAAAATAAACAATGGGCGGGCTTTTTCTCCATTTTAAACTGACCGATGAAGCCGCCGACAGCACCAGCGATAGCCATAGAAAATATTTGGGCCAAAAACAGCGGGGGAGCCGCCATACCATAAGGATTCAATCCGCTGTACAGCGCTTCTGTAAGGATGCCGACAAGTATACCCCGCTTTACACCCAGGAAATATCCGGCTATAAAAATGGTGGCCGTGACCATTTCCACATTGGGAACCGAAGCAAAGGAAAATCCGAGTCCGACACCGATTGCAATAAAGGTTGCGCTGTAGATATTTTTATGAAGATACTGGCTCATTATCCGTACAAAATAAAAAAACCGGCATCACGGGCCGGTTGCATTGTTTTTCAGCCTTCCCGCGAAGGACTTTTTAAACAGGCAGGTCTCCTGGCTTACCCATTTTCCGGTTACCTTCCCATTCAGGCTGATATGAACAGTGGCCATTTTGACCGGAAATAAAAGATAGGTTTACAGTTGCGGGGCAGCTCCCGATTCACACGGGATTCCCTATTCTTCCCATTGTTTTCAATGGGACACCTGTCTTGTGGATCAATATAGATAAAGGGGAGAGGAATGTCAAGATTTATTTTATTCATCCATTAAAAACACCCGAAAAGCCTGCACCGGAAAAAGTTCAGGCCGGATAGAGTTCAATTCGTATCACTGTGCCGATACCGGGCCGGCTGTCTTTGACAAACAGTTTTCCACGATGATAGTCTTCAATGATTCTTTTGGCAAGGGTTA
>Ga0272441_10001477_pt1 | contig 50155 bp, 39 predicted proteins | sample SSMProp6N_FD_193582 | JGI IMG/M metagenome (GOLD analysis project Ga0272441, IMG submission 193582) | Marine sediment archaeal communities from Little Sippewissett salt marsh, Falmouth, MA, United States - SSM-Prop-6N | ecosystem: Environmental > Aquatic > Marine > Wetlands > Sediment ... | reverse complement strand
GCGCGCGGGATTTTCTTGTTGCTATTGCCGGTCTCTGCGATAAGCTGTTACGCGGGGGGAACGGCCGTGCAGGGCCGTGACGGCGTTATCGCTGCAGAGGGCCGGTCCTCAGAGAGGGGCTCGATATGGAAGGCGGAGAGGTCGTAGTGAGCGGCGGCGGCGGCATGATTGCCGGGCTCGTCATGCTGGTGATCATGGTCGCTGTATACATCTTCTACTGCTACTGCGCCAAGCTGATCTGCGAGAAGGTGGGCAAGGAGCCGGGCGTTCTCATCTGGATCCCGATCGTGCAGATACTGCCACTGCTCGAGGCGGCTGGGATGGAGAAGTGGATGATAATCCTCTTCTTCGTTCCCTTCGTCAACATCCTCGCGGCGCTCTACATGGCCTACAAGCTGGTGCTGGCCAGGGGCAAGCCGCCGGTGCTGGTGGTCATGGCGGTCATCCCGATCGTGAGCCTCGCCTTCTTCCCGTACCTGGCCTTCTCCGAGTAGGCCGGAGGCACGGGACCGAAACGCGTCCGGGGGCCCTGCGGGCCCCCGGACGGCACATGATCCGGCCCGTCGCCGGGGCCGTTAGCTCTCGAGCTCAACCAGAAACGTCCTTATCCCGAAGGGCGCGTAGTCGAACGTGAGCGCGCCCGCCTCCACGTCGAGCTCCGCGACCTCCTCCTCCATGCCGTTCGATTCCCACGCGCGCGCGACCGCTCGGAAGCACTGCAGGCTCGCCGACCCGCGCGAGCCGTGGGCCTCGTATAGTCTGACGACCAGCCGGTCCGAATCGTCGGCGCGCTTGACGGCCGAGATCACGATATCGGGCGAGTCGACCCGGGCTATCGAGCCTTCGGGAGGCAGCGGCCCGGCCGAGCTCCCGACCATGTCGGCACGCAGCGGCACGTTCAGAGCGCCCGCCGCGCGGAGCACGCCCCCCTCGCGGTGGTCGCCAGCGTGCGGCATGAGGGCGTAGGTGAACTCGTGCCGGCCGCGATCCGCCGTCTCGTCGGGGCTCGTCGGCGCGCGGAGCAGCGTGATGCGCATGCGGCTGCCGACGACGTCGTGGCCGTACTTGCAGTCGTTCATGAGGGCGACGCCGTAGCCCGGCTCGGCGAGGTCGATCCACCGCTGCGCGGCGACCTCGAAGCGGGCCTTGTCCCACGACGTGTTCCGGTGCGTCGGGCGCCGGACGAGGCCGTACTGGACCTCGAATGCCGCCTCGGGCGAGAGGACCTCGACGGGGAAGGCGACTTTGAGCATCCGCTCGGACTCATTCCAGTCGACGCGGGTGCGGAACTCGATCACTGGAGATGCTGCGCTGACGGAGATCTCCTGAACGAGCTCGGAGGCCTCGCCGACCTTGCGGACTTGCCGCACCGTCGCGCGAAGCGGCCCGGACTCGACGAGCTCGGCCGAGACTAGCTCGCAGGCCATCGGCGGGTTGTCGTAGTACCAGCGGTCGATATCCCAGGCGTCCCAGTTGTTCGGCTTGTCCTCGAAGAGCTCGATCACGTTCGCCCGCTCGCCCTCCGGCACCACCTCGCGGCCCGAGCGCAGATCCGTCACCGACGCGATCTCGCCCCGGTCATCCAGCACGACGTCGATCAGCCGGTTCGCGAGGTGGCCCGTGCTCGCCTCGATGCCCGGGCCGGGGTCCTGGTGCGGGGGCTTCTCGAGCAGCTGCAGCGTCCGCCAGCCGCACGACGGCACCGGCGGCGCCTGCACGAGCGTGGCGCCGGAGTCCAGCACCTGCACGCGGAGCGGCCGGCCCGTCTCGTCGTGGAGATGCTGCCCCTCGGGCAGCTCGCCCGCCGCGAGTTCGACCAGCCCGCCGCGCTCCCACGGCAGCGCGTTAGTCACGAGGCACGCGGTATCCGCGGGCCCGGCCGAGGTGTCGACCGCCTCCGCTAGCGCGCCGAGCGCCGCCGAGCGCACGGCGGCGGTCTTCTCCCTGACTTCGTCATAGTGCGCGGCGTTGTCCTGGTAGACCTCCTTGATGGAGCTCCCCGGGATGACGTCGTGGAACTGGTTAAGCAGCACGAGCCGCCACGCGCGGTGGAGCTCGCCCGCGGGGTACTCGGCGCCGAGCTCCGCCGCGGCCGCGGCGAGCATCTCGGCCTCGAAGAGGGCTTCCTCGCTTCTTCTATTGTCGCGCTTGGTCCGCGCCTGCGTCGTGTAGGTGCCGCGGTGGAGTTCGAGATAGAGCTCGCCCCGCCAGACGGGCAGGTCCTCGCTCTCGGCCTCCGCGCGGCGGAAGAACTCGTCCGCGCCGCACATCGTCACGCGGGCTACTCCATCGATGTTCTTCATGCGCACGGCGCGCTCGATCATCTCGCGCGTGGGCCCCCCGCCGCCGTCGCCGAAGCCGAACGGGTAGACGGCGCCGGGCGAGCGGTCCTTCTGGGCGAAGCCGCGCTCCGTCGTGTGAATCTGCTGGACGCGCATCGTGCCGTTGTAGGTCTTCGCCGGGGGGAAGTGCGCGAGCACCTCCGAGCCGTCGATGCCGAACCAGCGGAAGGTGTCGTGCGGGAACTCGTTTATCTGGTTCCAGTCGATCTTCGTCGTGAGGAAGTACTTCACGCCGCAGTGGCGGAGTATCCCCGGCAGCGCCGCCGCGTAGCCGAAGACGTCCGGCAGCCAGAGGATGTCGGTGTCGGTGCCGAGATCCTCGCGGAAGTAGCGCCTGCCGTGGACGAGCTGGCGGACGAGGCTCTCACCCGAGGGGATGTTGCAGTCGGCCTCGACCCACATCGCGCCGGAGGGGTCCCACTGGCCGGATGCGACCTTCTCCTTAAGCCGCGCGTAGAGCGACGGGTAGTCCTCGCGGCAGAACTCGTAGAGCTGCTGCTGGCTCTGCGTGAAGTGGTAGTCGGGGTAGCGGTCCATGTAGTGGAGCGCCGTGGAGAAAGTCCGGCCGACCTTGCGATGCGTCTCCCAGAGCGGCCAGAGCCACGCCACGTCGATGTGCGCATGGCCGCACGCGAACACCTCGCCGGAGCTCGGGCCCGCGGGCGACTCCAGATGCGGCCGGAGCACCTCGCGCGCCGCGAGCGCCAGAGCCGCCATCCCGTCGGGGCCGGTCTCCCGCACGCCGAAGACCTCGACGGCCGAGTCGAGCGCGCGGATGATCTCCCCGCGGCGGCGCGACTCGTCTGTCAGCCGGTCGGCGATGTCCCAGAGGACGAGCCCGTCGTAGTAGAGGGCCTCCAGCTCCGTGTTGTAGACGGCGAGCTCGGCGCGCGCCAGCTTCGGCCGCTCGCCGTACTTGCCGAAGGCGCTCATGGCGACGGACTCGACCAGCACCTCGAACTTCTCGCCGGCCTTGGCCTTGTCCGTGAGCAGCAGGTCGTTCCGGTTGCGATCGAGGCCCTGCACCGGCTCGCCGCCCACGAAGGCCAGCGATTCGCCCTGGGTCTCGATCAGCGCGGCGACCGCGCGGCCGGCGAACTCCTTCGGGGCTTTGGCGCGGAAGCGGAACCAGCCCGTTATCCACCGCTCGCCCCACTCGTCGCCGAGGGCCACTTCCTTGTAGCCCTTGGCCTTCGCGGCGGTCTTGACGTCGGGGCGCTCGTGGGTCTGGTAGAGCTCGATGTCGGCGATGGGGGCGCGGGGGTGGTGGATCAGCTCCTTCATGCGCCCAAGGCGCTTCCAGATCTTGCTGAGGTACATGTCTGAGTCGGATTCGATTCCCATCGGTGATATCTCCAAGCATTGGTGCCGGCGCTTCGGCGGAGGTTCTAACCCAAAGCGCGGAGGCGGTCAAGTGGGCGAGGCAGGCGGCTTCCCTCTCCCCTTGTCAAGGGGAGAGGGCGGGTGGATGGTGCCCCCCCGTTGACTCCCGTCCTCCCGCCGGGTATCATCCTCCGGAGGAAGGAGCCCCGCATGAACGGCACCGAGGAGAGCCCCCTGACGGCGCTCGTGGTGGGCGTCGTGATGCTCGCCCTGGGCATCGGCATGTTCGTCTGGCGGAACGAGGTAGGCTCGTGGACGGGGTACTGGGTGCGCTTCCACCGGGTCGACAAGCCCACCCCCGGCTGCATGCTGATCCCCTTCGCGATCGTCCTCGCGCTCCTGGGAGTGGCGATGCTGGTGATCTCGATCAAGGAGCTGATCTTCGGGTAGGGGGCGCGAAGCGCCCGCCGCTTGTGGGGGCCCGGGCTAGGAGGCGCTACCCGCCGACGACGGCCGGGCATTAGGCATGCGACGACGAGCTCGCCACGGATGGCGAGCGAGGCGCGCCCATGATGCGGGCCTTGCAACCGTTGACCCGCCCCCATATGCGTCGTATGATGCATCCGGAGGACGGGGCATGGGTGAGCCGGCCAGACCTGAGGCGGGGCCGAGGCAGGCGGCGGTGTCGGCGGCGGTCTTCGGGCTGCTGCTCTTCCTCTGGGTCGGGTGCTTCCTCGTCGAGCTCGGAGAGCTCGCCCACAATGCAGAGACCATGAGCTTCCGCCCCCGGCTGAACCACACCTGGGCATACTATGGGAACCCCGTCCGACTCGCCGGCCACTGGGCTGTGTTGGGAGCATTGGCCTGCTATGCCCTCTGGCAGAGGACAGGCAGCTTCGGCGCGGCCCTCTCGAGAGTGCTCGGCTACTGCTATCTTGCAGCCTTCGTTCTTCTCATGTCGCAGCTCTACTGCTGGTACGTGGACCCCCAAGGGCATTACCTGGACGACCCGCACAGGGCAGTCCATCTCATTACCCTCTCGGCCCTCGGGTGTTCCCTCTTCGGTGTCATCCTCTACTCGCTCACGAGGTCGTCCGTAGGCGTCTGGCTCAGCTTGCTCATGCCGCTCTGCCATATGCTCGTCGCCGTGACATTCTTCGGGTGGGGGCTCGTGGAGGAACACGATCTGGCGGGTGGCGTTGTCTCGTATTACCCGACATGGCCCGTTGTCATCGGCCACATGGCTTCTGTGGCCGTGCTCGCGGTCGTCCTCGCGGCGACCTCGAAGGCATGCCGCATTCCTCCGGGCGCCTTGAGCGCGCTGCTGTTGGCAGGGCTTGCCGGGCTTGCGATCATGCACGCCGTCCTCTGGCAACTCATCTACGTCTACCATCTCCTGATAGAGTCGCTGGAGTGGGGACAGGAGCCACGGTGGGCTGCCATCTTCATCCCCGCCGACGCCCTCTTCATCTACCTCATCTGGCGCCATCGCCGCCGCGAGGGGGCCGCTGGAGGGCCCCCATAGGCGGCGGGCACCTCGCGGCCGACCATAATCGGCGATTGCGCGCAGGTCCGTCGTGCGGCTTCGCCGCCCCGACGACCTCGGCGCGCGCAATCGCACTCAGACCCCCCAACATCCAGCCCCGCCCCTTGACTGACACGCCATATGATGTATAATCGGCCGCGTCGCAGCCCCCGCCATTCGGCTCAAGCCCAGGCGCCCTGCGGCCGATAATAATCCGTAGCATCCTCGCTACGCGGCTACGCCAATGCGCCGCTACGTCGTAGTACCGACACATCCGGAGGAAGCGTTGATGGCGAAGGCCCGCACCAAGAAGAAGCCCGCCAAGAAGGCGCCGAGGAAGACTCGCGCCGCCAAGGGAAAGAAGAAGGCTGCCAAGCCCCGGGCGAAGTCGCGCGCGAAGAAGGGCGCCAAGAAGGCCGCCGCCCCCGCGCGCTCGCGCGCCTTCATCCACAGGTCGAAACCAAAGAACGGCAACGGCAAGCATGCCGACGGCAACGGCAAGGTGCTGACGAACGGCAAGGACCGCGCCCGCCGCACCGCCACCGAGATGGCCAAGCAGCAGCGGGCGATCTCGGTCTCGGAGTTCTTCAGCAAGAACCGCCACCTCCTCGGCTTCGACAACCCGACGAAGGCGCTGCTTACCACCGTCAAGGAGGCCGTCGACAACTCGCTCGACGCCTGCGAGGAGGCGGGCGTCCTCCCCGACGTCTTCGTCGAGATACAGGCGGTCAAGGACAAGGCCGACCGCTACCGCGTCACCGTCCGCGACAACGGCCCCGGCATCGTCGCCAAGCAGATACCGCAGATATTCGGCAAGCTGCTGTACGGGTCGAAGTTCCACCGCCTGAAGATGTCGCGGGGCCAGCAGGGGATAGGCATCTCGGCCGCGGGGATGTACGGGCTCCTCACGACGGGCAAGCCCATCCGCGTCACCAGCCGACCCGGCGAGGGCAAGCGCGCCCGGTATTACGAGATCCACATCGATACGCGGCGCAACGAGCCGGTCGTCGGCAAGGAGGAGTTCGTCGAGTGGCAGAAGGGCTCGGGCACCGAGGTCCGCATCGAGCTGGTCGCGCGGTACCTGCGCGGCAAACGCTCGGTCGACGAATACCTCGAGGCGACGGCGATCGCGAATCCGCACGTCCGCCTCGAGTACACCGACCCCGACAAGCGGAAGTTCGTCTTCCAGCGCGCGACCAAGGAGCTGCCCGCCGAGCCGCGCGAGATCAAGCCGCACCCGTACGGCGTCGAGCTCGGCGTGATGATGCGCATGCTTCGCGAGACGCGCTCGCACACGCTCGCCGGCTTCCTCAAGTCGGACTTCTGCCGCGTCTCCGACCGCGTGGCGCGCCAGATCTGCGAGGAGGCGAAGCTCTACGTCCGCGCGCGCCCCAAGCGGATCGCCCGCCAGGAGGTCGACAACCTCTACCGCGCCGTGAACGCCACGAAGATCATGAACCCCCCCACCGACTGTCTCGCGCCGATCGGCGAGGAGGGGATCATCGCCGGGATGAAGAAGCAGCTCGGCGCCGAGTTCTACACCGCCGTGACGCGCCGGCCGGCGGTCTACCGCGGCAACCCGTTCCTGGTGGAGGTCGGCGTCGCCTACGGGGGGGAGCTCCCCGAGGAGGGGCTCGTCCGCGTGATACGCTTCGCCAACCGGGTGCCGCTGCTCTACCAGGCGGGATCGTGCGCCATCAACGAGAGCATCGTCGGCACGGACTGGCGGAGCTACCGCCTCTCTCAGAACCGCGGGGCGCTGCCCGCCGGGCCCGCCGTCATAACCGTCCACTTCGCCTCCGTCTGGGTCCCCTTCACGAGCGAGTCGAAGGAGGCCGTCGCCCACTACCCCGAGATCATCAAGGAGATCAAGCTCGGCCTCCAGGAGTGCGGCCGCCGCCTCTCGCAGTTCATCGGCCGCCGCCGCCGCGCCGCCGAGCGCGAGCGCAAGCTCACGCACATCAGCCAGTACGTGCCGCACATCGCGAGGGGGCTGCGCGAGATACTCGGCTTCTCCGAGAAGCACGAGAAGTCGGTCGTAAGGAAGATCAGGGACATGCTCGAGAGGAGCCGCACCTGATGGCAAAGAAGCGCTCGAAGAAGAGCCCCCTCATAAACGGCGTGGGCACCAAGGTCCTGAAGGCGATCACGGGCGAGGCCGAGCGCCTGCACGGGCAGATCAGGCGCGGCACCAAGCCTCACATGACCTACCCCGTGCGCTCTCTCTCGAACGTCAAGTACGACCCCAGGAGGGGGCACTTCAAGATCGGCCGGTCCACGTCGCACCGCGACCTCAGCTATACAACCGCGAAGACCTTCGCCCAGTCGGTGAGGCTGATGTCGCTCTCGAAGGACCTCGTCGAGACCGACGACATCGCCACCAAGCGGGACGCGTACTACATGTCGAAGAACTGGGCCGAGGCGGCCTTCGACTCGCAGCCCGACTCCGACACGATGATGGACGACATCGAGGCGATGCTGGGCATGAACCGCGAGCAGCTCGGCTTCGTGCCCGAGGAGCACGGCGGCGGCGTGGCGGGGGCGCTCATCGTCATCGACCGCGACGCGGTGACCGGCAAGAAGCTGGAGATCGACTGCGCGAAGCAGGGCTCGGGGGCCTGGTCGGTGCCGAGCTGCGTCGAGCACCTGAAGTTCCGAACCGACGCCAAGTTCCTGCTCGCCATCGAGACGACGGGCATGTTCCAGCGCCTGGTGAAACACGCCTACTGGAAGAAGACCAACTCCATCCTCGTCGCCATGGGGGGCGTGCCCTCGCGCGCGTGCCGGCGCTTCATCCGCAAGCTCTCGGACGAGCGGAAGCTGCCCGTCTACGTCTTCACCGACGGTGACCCCTACGGATACACGAACATCTACCGCACGCTGAAGGTCGGCTCCGGCAACGCCGCCCACCTGAACGAGTACTTCTGCGTGCCGCGCGCCCGCTTCCTCGGCGTCACGCCGGACGACATCGAGAAGTACGACCTCCCGACGCACCCGCTGAAGGAGGTCGACATCAAGCGCGCCCGCGACGCCCTCAAGAACGACCCGTTCATCAGGCACCACAAGGAGTGGCAGAAGGCGCTGCAGAAGCTGGTCTCTATGGGCGTCCGCGCCGAGCAGCAGGCCTTCGCCGCGCACGGGCTCAATAACGTCATCGAGAAGTACCTGCCGGCGAAGCTCCGCAGGGGCGGCATGAAGACGTTCCTGCCGTAGCGCGCCCAGAGCGCGATTGCGCGCGCCTTGCTCTGCGGGGCGAGCCAGCCGCAGGCGGGGAGCACGCGGGAGCAGCAGGCAATCGCCAATGATCCGCGCCCGCCCCCGCTCAGTCGCGGCTCTTCATCTGCCACTCGAGCAGGTGTGGGTTGAAGTAGAAGTCGGGCCAGCCGAGCGCCCGCCTGTTTCTCGCCTCGCCGCAGCGCGCGCGGAAGAGCCTGCCCGGATCGGCCGCCTTCGTGAACCACGGGAACGAGTACTTCTCGCGCTCCCAGGCGAAGTAGTTGCCGATGGCGACGGCCTCTTTCGGGTGGAAGTAGCAGAAGCGGTTCTTCGCCTGGCGGTGGGCGATGTTGGCCGACCGCGCTTCATCGCAGTCGGCGGGGAAAGGCCCCGTGGGGCGCACATCGGCGACGCTGGCCGCGGGCTGCCTCTCGAAGAGCGTCGGGTCCTGCACCAGGTCCCACGTCGAGGCGGGGCCGCCGTCGTCGCGGTAGCAGTAGCACCCCTGCATGGGGTCGATCCACCACCACCGGCCGTCCACCTCCGCCTCGGCCATCATGTGCCCCGAGATGTGAGCGCACATGAGCCGCGCGCGCAGCCCGGCCACCTGGCACAGGCAGGCGAAGACGCGCGATATCTCGTTGCACTGGATCGCCCCCATCCGGAGGAGGTCCTCCTCCGAGCCGCCGTTGAACCTACGGCGGCCGGAGCCCGAAAGGCCGCGGTCGCGGTTATCGCGGCAGCGGCGCATGATGGCCAGGGCCTTCTCCTCGTCCGACATGCCGTCCGTGACGACCTCGGCGACGACCTCCTCCAGCATCGGCCGCGAGCCCGCCACGTAGGCGATCTCCCTCGGCGTGAAGTCGCCCTCGTAGATGTACTCTCGCGTCTTCGGCACCAGCAGCAGCTGCTCCTCGATCACCTGTACGTCGACGCCCCCCGGGGCCGGGTCGTCGGCAGAGCCGCCGTAGAAGCCGAGGACGCGCTCGAGCCAGAGCCCGATGCCCTTCGCAGTGAGGGGGTCCTCGGCGAGCGCCGCCTGGTTGAAACCCGACTCGTTCTCGAACACTGTCGCCTCCCTGGGTGTCAGCCGGCCAGCGCGCTCTCGACGTCCGCGACCGTCACAACCTTGGCGAACCAGCCGGCGAGGGTGCGCAGGCTGGCGACGTGCATCTCCTCGGTGAGCGTGGCCGTGGCGTCGGCCGTGAAGAAGACGCGGTAGTCGTGCATGAAGGCCGTGCGCGCCGTCGTCTCGGGGCAGACGTTTGTGATGACGCCGCAGATCACGAGATCCTCGGCCTTCATGACACGGAGCGTGAGGTCGAGGTCGGTGCCGTGGAAGCCGCCGTAGCGGCGCTTGGGAATGACCTTCTCATCGGGCCGCGGAGCGAGGTCGGGGTGTATCTCCACCTCGGGCGTGCCCTCGAGGGGCGCGTCGGGCCAGAACTCGCAGAGCTGCTCCGAGCGGTCGACCCCGGGGCCCTTGTGCATGTTCTGGAGGAAGATGACGGGCCGGCCGGCGGAGCGGAAGGCGTCCAGCAAGCGCCTCACGCGCGGGATGACGACTCGGGAGTTCTCACAGGCGAGTGGCTGGTCTTCGTCCAGAAAAAAGCGCTGCATGTCGACGACTACCAGCGCCGCCCTGTCGGGACGCAGCTCGCGCTCGCGGAAGTTGCAGTCGGCGATGGCGTCCATCCACTCGCAGCACTTCTGGTCGAGGGTGGAGGGGGTGATGTAGGTTTCTTTCCGCAAGACGCCTCCCTACAGATACGCCCTGTAATCAATCTCACCGAATATGTTGTCGCGGCTCTCGAGCTCGGCTATCCACGGCTCCTCGAGCCGGTCCTCGGTGAGCTGCAGGTAGATGCCGTTGAAGCGGTGGATGTGGTCGCGGGTGCGTTTCTCGGCGTAGGCCAAGTCGGTGCCCGTCGTCATGATAAACGCCCAGTCGGAGGACTGGGCGAGCAGCAGCTCGCGCGCCGCCTGATTGAGCGCGCGCAGCACGAGCCCGGAGGCCGAGCGGTTGGCGCGGGCGAGTTCCAGCATGCGCTCCTCGGCCTTGTGCAGGTGGCGGTATATCCAGTCGTTGGCCCCGTTAAGCCAGACCTCCATGTAGCCCTTGTCGCCCCAGCTGGACGTCGACGGGCGTATCACCTGCAAGGTCTCGTTCTCGGCCAGGTACTCAGACGGCGTCACGAGGCGTATCTCGTCCTGATCGTAGTGCAGCTTGCGGAGCAGGAACTCGATGAACTCGGGCCCCTCGTACCACCAGTGGCCGAAGAGCTCGGCGTCGTAGGGCGAGACGAGCAGGGGCTCGGTGCCGAGCAGCCCGCGCAGGTGGCGCATCTGCTGCTGCCGGTTGAACATGAAGTTGCCGGCGTGCTCGGCGGCGCGTTCGCGCGCGATGCGCGGGCGATAGGGCCCCTTGTCGTGGAGATCCACCTCGCCCGTGATCCGGTGGTACTTGATGCCGATGGAGCGGCGCACTCCGTCGGAGTGCAGCGCCGGCCTCACGCTCTCGTACTCGCCGTCGTAGCCGAGGTCGCGGTAGAACTCGCGGTACTCGTAGTCGCCGGGGTATCCTTCCTTCGAGGACCAGACCTGGCGCGAGCTCTCGACGTCGCGCCCGAAGACCGCCACTCCCGACGGCGTGAAGACGGGGCGGAAGACGCCGTACTTCGGCCGCGGCGAGCCGAAGACGACGCCGTGGGTGTCGAGGAAGAAGAAGCGGATGTCGGACTCGGCCAGGTGCTCCTCGACGCCCGGGGCGTAGGCGCACTCCGCCAGCCAGATGCCGCGCGGGCCGCGCCCGAAGTGCTTGCGGTAATTGGCGGCGGCGACGCGTATCTGGGCGCGCTGTGCCTCGCGAGTCGCCATGAGCGGCAGAAAGCCGTGCGTCGCCCCGCAGGTGACCACCTCGAGGAAACCGGCCTCCTGTAGCTCGCGGAAGGCGTGGACGAGGTTGCGGTTGTGCCGGCCGGCGAACTCCTCGCGCGCGCAGTGCAGCCGCTCGCGGTACATCCAGGCCGCCTCCTCGAAGTCGGTGCCCGAGAGGCGGCCGGTCTCGCGCTCGACGAGCTCGATGAGGCGGCCGAGGTGCCCCAGATAGCGCTCCTGCAGGAGCGGGTCGGCCATCATCTCGCACAGCGGCGGCGTCAGCGACATCGTGACGCGGAAGTTGACGCCGTCGGACGCCAGGCGCTCGAACGCCTGCACGAGCGGCAGGTACGTTTCGGTCATCGCCTCGAAGAACCAGTCCTCCTCGAGGAAATCCGGATGCTCCGGGTGGCGCACGTAGGGCAGGTGCGCGTGGAGCACTATTACCCAGCTGCCGACCGGCATGCGGCTCCTCTCCGGGACGTTCTCCGACTAGCGCCTGCCTCCGCGGCTCGAGATGCCGCGGCTCGATATCGCACCGCTGAAGCGCGCGAGCTCCTTCGGGAACTCGAACCGCTTGCCGAGCGCGCTGCCCGGCACGCCCATCTGCACGCCGCCCATCGCCTCGATCAGCCTGTCGAGATCGGCGCGGACGAGCATCCACTGCTCGTCGACCTCGTCGGAGACCCCCTCCGGGGGCGTCTCGACCTCGGCGCTCGAGGCCACCGCCAGGAACTCCCCGCCGGGCGAGACGACGCCGATCTCGAAGCGGTAGCGGCTTTCGGGTTCCACCTTCAGGTACCAGTTCCCGGCGCCGGCGTCGACGGGCGCGTCTGTCGAAGAGCCCGCCGTCAGGTTGTGCTCGCGGACGACCCAGGCGGCGGAGCTCAGGAAATCGCTGCCGCGCTCGTCGATGATCCTCTGGCACGCGCCGCCCTCGAGCTCCCAATAGCAGAAGACCCAGCGCGGGTCGCGGACGAGCGCCATGAGCTTGTCCTCGCCGTATGTGTCCGGTATGGGCGCGCCGCGCTCGACGTAGGGCCCGGCCTCGGGCGCACTCGGGGGAGGAGGCGCGGGCGCGGCAGCCGGGGCACCGGCGCTCGTGGCGGCGTCGGCGCCCGCCGGTGCCGAGGTCACCCCCGGCACCCCCGTGACCGCCGCCTCGACCGGCCCGGCGGAGCCGAGGCCCAGTGCCTCGTAGAGCGCGGCCTTGCCCATCGAGCCGCGGCCCTTGATCGCCTTCTTCTTCGCGAGTTCGTAGAGCTCCCGCTTCGTCCAGTCACCAACGGACCTCTTCTCACCGTCCGCCATTGTGCACCTTCGCTTTCCGTCGCCCGGAGCGGCTCACCCCGTAGTGAAGCGCTCGGGCGGCATCTCCTTCTGGACCGCTACTATTCCCGACTCGGTGACCACGAAGCGGGCGAGGTCCGCCTCGCGGTCCCCCCCGATCTTCGCGCCCGCGGGGATCTTCACGCCCTTGTCGACGATCGCGCCGTGCACCTCCGCGCCGCGGCCGACCTCGACGCCGTCCATGAGTATGGAGCCCGTGACCTTCGAGTACGACTTGACCTTCACCTGCGGCGACAGGATGGACCCCTCGACGTGGCCGCCGGAGATTATGCACCCGCTGCAGACGAGGGAGTTCACCGCTTCGCCGCGCCGGTCCTCGGCGTCGTGGACGGTCTTGGCCGGGGGCATCTGCTCGTGGTAGCTCCGGATGGGCCAGGCCGGGTCGTAGAGATCGAGCTCGGGCTCGATCGACACGAGGTCCATGTTCGCCTCGTAGTAGGCGTCGAGCAGCCCGATGTCGCGCCAGTAGGGCGCCCCCCCGCAACCGTCGGCGAAGCTGTAGCCGAAGACGCGCCTGGAACGGATCATTGACGGGATGATGTCCCTGCCGAAGTCGTGCGCGCTCTCCGAGCGCGCGTCGCGGCTGACCTCCCTCGCCAAGACGCCGGTGCCGAAGAGGTAGACCCCCATGGAGGCGAGCGAGCGCCCCTCGTCGCCCGGCATGCACTTCGGCTCGGCTGGCTTCTCCTCGAAGCCGACGATGCGCCCGTCGGAGTCGACCTCCACCACGCCGAGGTGCGATGCCCGCTCGCGCGGAACGGGGATGCACGAGACCGTGAGGTCCGCCTCCTTCTCGAGGTGATACTCGAGCATCCTGGCGTAGTCCATCTTGTAGACGTGGTCGCCCGAGAGGATGAAGGTGAGCTCGGGCCGCTCGCGCTCGAGCGTGTAGATGTTCTGGTAAATGGCGTCGGCGGTGCCGCGGTACCAGCGGCTGACGGTTCTCTGCTGGGGCGGGATGACGTTGACGTACTCGCCGAGCTCGGGATTGAAGACGTTCCAGCAGAGGCGGATGTGGCGGTCGAGGCTGATGGACTTGTACTGGGTGAGGACGTTGATCTTCCGGAGCCCGGAGTTCAGGCAGTTTGAGAGCGTGAAGTCGACTATGCGGTAGAGCCCGCCAAAAGGCACCGCAGGCTTGGCCCGGTCCCGCGTCAGCGGGTAGAGCCTCTCGCCCTGTCCGCCGGCGAGGATCATCGCCAGGACGTTCTCCTGAAACGCAGCCATCTCGCCTTGCTCCCGGCCTCCCCGTTCAGTATCGCTCCCGGCGCGCCTTCGGTGCTCTCGGCCAGGCGAACGCGCGGCGCAAGTGGGCGCTTGCGGCCACTTCTGCGCCCCGCGTTGCCTCAGCCGGCCGTGAGCACACTCGATGGTCCGTCGTGCGGCTCCCCCGCCCCGACGACCTGGTCGCGCCGGGTCGCTGCCTCGTTACTCCGCCGGCTTCTTGCCCTCGAGGATTTCGGTGATCTTGTCCTTGAGCTCCGTGAGATCCGACGACTTCACGACGTAGGCGTCGGCGCTCCACGTCATGAAGTTGTCCTTGTAGCTCGAGTAGGCCGTGTTGAGTATAACGGGGATATCCCGCTCGCGCCCGAGAATCTTGCCGAGCGTCTCGATCCCGTCCATGCCGGGCATCGAGATGTCGAGCACCACGATGTCGGGCGTGACCTCGTTGAGCTTCTCCAGAGCCTGGCGGCCGCCCTCAGCGAGGATCACCTCATGCCCCTCCTCGCCGAGCTCCTGCTCGTAGAGGATCCTCTGGTTCCTGTCGTCCTCAACGACCATCACCGTTGCCATCGTTTCCTCCTCTTTCCGGCGCTTCCGGCCGGCCGCCGGCACGCCGCACGTCAGGACTCGCTACGACGCCTGCGGCTTGCCGAGCCTGTCCCGTCCGGGCCCACTCATTGTTCGGCTCGCCCACCGGCGTTCGGGCCGGGAACCACCGACTTGTCCACCGGCAGCCAGACCGTGAAGACGGTGCCCGTCCCCACCGCGCTGGCGACCTCGATACGACCGCCGTGGTCCTCGACGATCTTCTGGGTGACGGCCAGACCGAGGCCCGTACCCTCCGTCTTCGTGGTGAAGAAGGGGCTGAAAAGCCTCGGGATGATTTCGTCGGGGATACCAAGGCCCGTGTCGCGGATCTTAACGCGGACCCAGTCCTCTTCGTGCTCCGACGTCACCACGAGAGAGCCGCCCTCCGGCATCGACTCGACGGCGTTGTTGACCAAGTTCAGCAGCACCTGGTGCATCTGCTTCTCGTCGGCAACCACCTGCGGTGGCTCGGGGTCAAGCTCGGTCTCGATGGAGACGCGTCGCTCGGAGAGCATCTCCTCGCACGAGTCGAGCGTCGTGGCGACGACGTAGTTCATGATGAGCGGTATGAGCGTCGGCTTCGCGGGCTTGGTGAAATCCATCACGCCCGCGAGCATCTCTTCGAGGCGGGTGACCTCCTCGGCAATGATCCAGGCGTTTGAGCGGCTGCGCTCGACGCGCTCGGGGTGCCTGTAGATCGCGCGGGCGAAGCCGCCGATCGTCACGAGGGGGTTCCGGATCTCGTGCGCCACGTGGGCCGCCATGCGGCCGATGGTGGCCAGCTTCTCGGAGCGAACGATCTGCTCGGCCTGCTCGCGGATAGTGGCGATCTTCTCCTGGAGCTCCTGGTAGGCGGCGACGCTGTCGATGACCATGGCTGCCTGCTGCGCGAACATCATGAGCAGCTCGACGTGCGAGTCGGTCACAGGCCTGCCGCTGTAGATATTGTCAGCGAGGATGACGCCTATGATCTCGTCCTTGGCAAGCATCGGCACGACGGCGAACTCCTTCGCCTCAAAAGCGGCGCGGAACTCCGCCGAGACGCGCGGGTCCGCCGCGGCGTCGGTCACGAGGACAGGCTCGCGCTCGAGGACGGTCCTCACGAGGATCTCGTCCTCCGCATCGAGCGGGTACGACTTCGAGCGTGCGAGATCAGTGAGCTTACCCGTCGCGGGCGGCGCGTCGGAGCTGCCGTACTGCTCGATCACGTCGCCGAGGGTGTAGCCGGAATCCGAGAGCTCCGACCAGACGCGATAGGCCTCCTCACGAGTCGCCGGCCCCACCCCCGTTCGGCCCTCAAGCGTCCCGGCCTCGTCGTCGACGAGAAAGAGGAACGCCCGGTTGAACTCCAGCGCGTGACCGGCGGTGACGCACGTGAGGATAAGTGAAAGCACCCTGTCGAGATCCCGGGCGCCCTGTATCACCCACCCGAGACGGCGGAGCAGCGTCAGCTGCTCGACCCGGCTCGCCACCTCGGTGATGTCGAGCGTCAGGACCAGCACCTCGAAGACCCGGCCGCGTTCATCCCTGATGGGTGCGAAGGTGCTCTCGAAGTGCCGCTTGGAGCCGTCCGGCCCCATCCGGGTCATTCTCACCTTGCCGAAGCACTGCGTCTCGAAGCACTCGCCAAGGATCAGCTTCGCCTCCTGGCCCTCGGTCGAGCCGAAGACCTCCATCAGCCGCCTCTCGCCCGGATCACCGAACCATTCGCGGAACGTGTTGTTGGTCCAGAGGAACTCGCCGCGCTGGTTGACCCGCGAGAGCCCTGCGCCTACGGCGTCGACCACGTCCTGCAGCCGCTCGGCCTCGACCCTGATGGTCTCCTGGGCGTGCCACCTGTCGGTGACGTCGTCGAAGACCATCAGCGTGTGGGTCGTGCCGCCGTAGGCGACCGCGCGCACGCGCACGTCCACAACGCTGTCTTCGCCGCCCGCGCGGCCGAGGTGAACGCCCGTCGCGCCCAGCCTCTCGCCCGACTCGAGCGCCTTGGCGGCCAGCTCCCGCAGCCCGGCCCGGGATAGGAACTCGTCGCCCGCGATCTCGGCGAGATCCGAGCCCGTGCACTCGACGCCCTCGCGGTCGAATATCCTCCGGAACGACTCGTTCACGAAGAGCACACTGAGATCCGAGTCCACGACCACGACGCCGCTGGCGAGGCTCGCGACGACGCCCTCGGCGAAGCGCCGCATCTCGTCGAGTTCGGTGGTGCGCCTGGAGGCGAGCCGCTCGGCCGAGACCGCCCTGTCCGCGAGGTCGCGGCCCTTGCGCCCGAGGCGGAGCAGGGCCTTCACGCGGATCACGAACTCCTGGACGCGGAAAGGCTTCAGCGAGAACTCGTCCGCCCCGGCCTCGACCAGCTCGGTCACCTCCTCCGCCTCGACCTCCCCCGTCACAAACATCACGGGGATGGAACTCAGGCTCCGGTCGGACTTGATGTCGCGGCAGAGGGACAGCCCGCTCGAGCCGTCGAGCGCCACGTCGAGCAGCACGAGCGAGACGTCCGGCTCGCCGCGGAGTATCCCCAGGGCCTCCTCGGCGCTGGTCGCCGTGCAGACGTCGACGCCGTGGTCCTCGAGGACCTCGGCCTCGAACCGGAGGAAGGCTTCGTCGTCATCGACGGCCAGCACCTTCTCTCGCGTAGGCGCGACCCCGGACATCTCAGATATCCTCGACACGAAGGATCATCCTGATCACTCGCTCTGCACCCGCCTCCAGCCTCACCCCGAAGAGCGGCGTCACCGCCGACGACTGGTAGACTAGCTCGAAGCCGCCCTCCGACTGGCTCACCGTCCGCACCGGGTAGACGGCGACCGTCGCCGCCTCGCCGACCGACAGCGTCACGCGCAACCGCTCCCACTCGTCGACGACGGCGACAGAGTCCACGCCGTCGAAGCTCGCCACCGTCGAGAGATTGCCCGCGTTAGCCGAGGCACTCGTGGCGTAGTAACGGTCCGGCGCCTCGCCCGCGAGCATGGCGAAGTTGAACTCGATCCCCAGCACGAACTCGACCGGTTCGGTCTCGACCGCTCCGGTCGCGGCCGCCAGGCGGTACGTCGCCTCCAGGCGCGGGCCCGACTTCGGCAGGCTCAGCTCTTTCTCGATAGCCACGCGCCCGCCGCCCGGGACGGCCCCCTCGCGCGTCATCACGACTCCCGCGCCCCGAACCGAAGTCCGGAACCCGTACGCTCCCGAGAGCCACTCCTCCACGCCTGACCTGCCGCCGAGAAGCTCCGCGGCCGAGGGAGGCCCGCCAGCCAGCAGCAGGTGATCGACGAGCGATACGCGCTCGTACGAGTCGCAGGCCAAGTGCTCCTCGAGACCCTCCTGCTTCGCGCGCACGATCTCGTGGATGGTCTCGACGTCTCCCTCGCCCCCAGCTCGATCGGCGAGCCGCAGCACCTTCTCGTGGTAAGCCTCGTAGCGCCGCCCGAAGGTGTCGAGCAGGTTCAACCGCTTCGGGCGGTAGTCGAGCTCGTAGAGGTGGCCCCCGCGCGACGGAGCCACGAACGCGAAGACGTCGCGGTTCTCCAGCAGCACCTCGTCACGCCCGTCGAAGTCGAAGTCGCGGACGCCGGCTGTGGCGTAGCCGGCGCCCTTCGTTGCCGACTTCGCAGCGATGTCGTCCGCCTCGATCAGGTTCCGGTAGACGGCGCTCCTCAGGTGCGGCAGGTAGAGCCCCCCGAAAACGCCGTGCCAGTAGGCGCAGTTGCACTCGCCGCGGTAGAGGGCGCGCGTCGCCGCCTGCTTGGCCCTGGACGGCCGGCCGCGCCCGCCCATGGCGCCCACGCGCTCGGAGGCCAGCATCATCCGCGAGTACATCCTCGCGGCCTCGCGGTATTTGGCCTTGAAGCCCCGCCACGTGCCGCCGCGGACGAAGCGGCGAACCGTCTCGAATCGCTCGTCCCCCTTGAGCCCGGCGGCAGCCGCCTCGTACTCCGCGAGCGCCTTCGCCGGGAGCGCCCACTCCGTCATCTCGCGATAGCTCGAGTCCGGCAGGTAGACGCGCCCCCGCGACGGGAGCTCGGCGGCCTCCGCCGCCGTCACCACGTTGATCCAGTCGCGGTTGGCCTCCACGGCCTCGAGGAACCGCCTCAGCCAGCCCTCGGTGTAGACGTGCTTGTGGGTCTCGGGCCACATGCCGAACTTCTCGCCGTCGTCGGCGTAGACGACAAGCGAATCGCCCGGCAGCTCGGCCACCTCGTGGAGGTAGTCGATGCAGTCGTCGACGGTCCCGAAGGGGATGAGGTACCGGAGGCGCTCCGAGCCGGGGAACACCTTCAGCGTGCGGCCGCGGTCCTCCGCCAGGAAGTAGCCGAAGAGATCGTCGGCGGACACTCCGGCGTTGAGAAAATGGTGATCGTCCACCGCCAGGTACTCGACGCCGGCATCCGCGAGCTCCGAGACCAGGTACTGCTCCCAGACGCGCTCCGGCAGCCAGATGCCCCGCGGCCGCTGCCCGAAGCGGCTCTCCACGTAGGCAGCCATCATCCTGAGCTGCCCGGACAGGTCCTTCCCGGTGAGCATCGTGAAGATCGGCTCGTACATCCCGCCGCCGAGCATCTCGAGCCGGCCCTCCGCGGCGAGCCGCCGCATCCTGTCGAAGAGCTCCGGGCGGCGTTCCTCGATCCACTCGAGAAGAGGGCCGCTGGTGTGGAGCGAGACGGGGAAGGTGCACGCCGACTCGAAGGTCTCAAGCAGCGGCTCGTAGCAGTCGCGGCAGCCCGCCTCGAAGACGTGGTCGAAGTTCCCCACCGGCTGGTGGTTGTGAAGTATGATGCAGAGGTCGAGCCCGCTCATCACATCCCTGCCATTGACTCATAGAGCGCCGAGTACTTCTTCGCGCTCGCCGACCACGACCAGTCCTGCCTCATGCCGTTCAGCGTGACGATCTTCCAGAGCGTCTCGTCGTGATAGGCCTTGACGGCGCGGCGGATCGTCGCGAGGAGCGCCTTGCCCGAATATTCCTCGAAGCTGAAGCCGTTGGCGGTGCCCGCGGAGACCGTCGCGTCGTTGGTGTCGGTGATCGTGTCGGCCAGGCCCCCCGTGGCGCGCACCAGGGGCACCGTACCGTAGGCCAGCGAGTAGAGCTGGTTCAGCCCGCAGGGCTCGTAGCGGCTCGGCATCAGGAATATGTCGCTGCCGGCCTCTATCTGGTGGGCGAGCTGGTTATCGAACCTGACATGGATGCCCGTCTTCTCGGGGTATTTCCGCGCGACCCCCTCCAGGATCTCGTGGTACTTCTTCTGCCCGGTGCCCAGGATGACGAGCTGCACCTTCATCTTCATGAACTTGGGCATGATCTTGACGAGGAGGTCCAGCCCCTTCTGGTCGGCAAGGCGGCTGACCATGCCGATGACTGGGATGCCGGGGTCCTGCGGGAGCGAGCAGAGCTTCTGGAGCTCGGCCTTGCACGTCGCCTTGCCGGAGAGGTCGTCGGCCGAGTAGTTCGTAAATATGAGCTCGTCGGTCTTCGGGTTCCACTGCGCGTAGTCGATACCGTTGACGATGCCCGTCAGGTCCTTGGCGCGGCCGGCCAGTATCCCCTCGTGACCGCAGCCGTACTCCTCGGTCTGGATCTCCTGAGCGTAGCGCTCGCTCACGGTGCTGATCTTGTCGGAGTAGAGGATGCCGCCCTTGAGGAGGTCTATCTTGCCGTAGTACTCCAGTCCGTCGATGTTGAAGTACTTCCAGCCGAGGCCCGTGACAGGCATGAGCGTGTGGGGGAAGAGGCCCTGGTAGGCCAGGTTGTGGATCGTGAGGAGGGTCCTCGCCTTCGCGACGCTCTCCATCCCCGAGTAAAGCGTCGACAGGTAGACGGGGACGAGAGCCGACTGCCAGTCATTGACGTGGAAGACGTCCGGCTTGAGACCCAGCTTGTCGGCGGCCTGCAGCACGGCACGGCTGAAGAAGACGAAGCGCTCGCAGTTGTCCTCGTAGTCTCCGGTGCTCGTGCCGTAGAGCTCCGGCCGGTCGAAGAACCGCTCGCACTCGATGAAGTAGACGGGGACATCCGTTCCAAGGAGCTCGGCCTTCGCCACCTCGCCCGGCACCCTCTTCTCGCCGACCGGCACGGACAGCTTCACGCCCATGTCGTGAGGATCGAATCCGGCCTCCCGGACCTTGCGGTACAGGGGCATGATGACGCTGACCTCGTGCCCGAGCTCGGCGAGAGGCCCCGGCAGGGCGCCCGCCACGTCCGCCAGCCCCCCCGTCTTGGCGAAGGGCACGGCCTCCGGTGATACTAGAACTATGCGCACTATTTCTCCTCTCCGTGCAGCTTCACGCCGCCGTCGAGCTCCTGGTCCCGCAGGAACTCGGCCGCGTTCTCCGGCGGAACCGGATTGATGTAGAAGCCTGTGCCCCACTCGAAGCCGGCGACCTTGGTGAGGCGCGGGATGATCTCGACGTGCCAGTGATAGTGCTCTATATCCCCCTTGTCGAGAGGGCTCGTGTGGACTATGAAGTTGTACGGGCCGCCGGCGATCGCGGTCTCGATCCTGAGAAGCGTCTCCTTCAGCACGCCGGCGAAGTGGCCGACCTCGTCGGGGGTTATCTTCTCGAAGTGGCTCTCATGCCGCTTCGGGACGATCCACGTCTCGAAGGGGAAGCGCGACGCGTAGGGGCAGAAGGCGACGAAATCATCGCGGTCGAGAACCACGCGGCTTTCGGAGAGCTCCTGCTCGACTATGTCGCAGAAGAGGCATCTGCCGCGGTAATCGTAGAAGCGCTCGCAGCCCGACATCTCCTGCATAACCGTCCGCGGCAGGACCGGTGTCACGATGATCTGCGAGTGGGTGTGCTCGAGGCTCGCGCCCGCGGCCTTGCCCACGTTCTTGAAGACCATGGCGTAGACCATCCGCCTGTCGCGCTGGAGGTCCAGCAGCCTGGCCTGATAGGCGCGGACGATGTCGGCCACGTGGTCGTCCGGAAGCGGCGTGAAGGAGGTCTCATGCTCCGGCGTCTCGATCACCACCTCATGCGCGCCGATACCGTTCATCATGTCGTAAATGCCGTGGCCCTTCTTGCCGAGATCCCCCTCGATGCCGAGCACCGGGAACTTGTTGGGCACCACGCGGACACGCCAGCCCGGCGTGTCGGGAGCGGTGCCCGCCTCGCGGAAGGCGAACGTCTCGGGCGGGGTCTTCGACTCGTTGCCCTCGCAGAACGGGCAGAAGTCCGGGGGCGGGGCGGGCGGCTCGGGCTTGAAGTCGCTGGGGCGCCGCGCCCTCTCGATGGCGATGATGACCCACCTCCCGAGGACGGGATCGCGTCTCAGTTCCGGCATGCGGATCTCCTTGTGATGGGCATCGCAGGGACAGGCGCCCCCGTCCCTCCCCCCCGTCCGTTCAGTATCGCTCCCGGCGCAGCTCCCGCGTGTTCCCCGCCTGCGGCGGGCTCGCCCCGCGGAGCTCGGCGCGCCGGATCGCTGCCTCAAACCTGCCAGTGGCTCTTCTCGAAGTCCTCCGAGGGAACCTCCAACGGAATTGTACCCGATTCGGGGAGCGATTCAACAACGTCACCCTCCGAAACGAGCTCCACCTTGAAGCGCAGAACGTCGCCGGCCGAGACGCCAATATCCGCGAACGGCACGTAGAGCTCGACGCACCGGTCGGCCGCCGCCATGCCGGCCCCCGAGCGCCTCCCGCCGCCCTCGAAGGACAAATCCACCCCCGCCTGCTCGCCGCGGGCCGCCCGGGGGATTTCTATCGTCACAGTGTGAGGCTCGATGACGACCGCGCGGAGCCCCTCGCCCGGCCCGGGCATCCGGTCGCCGGCGAGGTCCACCCTCAGGAACAGCCTCTCCAGATCGAACCCGTACCACACGTCCTCGATCCGCGCCGCCTCGGCCCGGCTCATGGAGCCCGCCCCCACCGACGACGCCCGCCCCGCGGCGATCCACTCGAAGTAGTGGGTGGGGCGGCCGTCTATCTCCACTGCGAGGAAGGCCCTGGGCTCGGACCCGGGGGCCGCCGCCTGCACGCGCAGCACCGGCTCCTCGAGGAAGTCGGGCGCCTCGTGCCCCGCGAGGCGATAGACGTTCGCGAGATGAGCACGGAAGAGGCGGTCGAACTCGTCGTCCATGCCCGACGAGTGGTCGTCGCCGAACCACCAGAACCAGTCCGAGCCCTCGGCCGCATACATCGACCGCAGGGCGGCGTCGAGCTTTTCGGGATCGAGCTCGCCCGCAACGGAGCCCAGCCACTCGCGCACGCGGTAGAGCATCTCCCATGCCCTCACGTCCTCGCGGGAGCCGATCCAGATGTAGAAGTCGCGGTTGATCCACGAGCCGGAGAAGACCCTGGGCAACCGCTCCGACGGCGGATGCCGGTCGACGTAGTCGGCGACGGTCGTCGTTCGGATGTCCTTCGCCTTCGCCAGAGCGCCGTAGGCGCCCCGCAGGAACTCGAGGCCCTGGTCCGGGTAGTGCTCCCAGCAGTTCTCGCCGTCGAGGATGACGGGCACCAGAGCGTCGCCCGTCGCGCGCCCGCCCGCCTCCCGCACCTGCGCGACGAAGTCGTCCGCCGCCTTCTTCGGATCCCAGTTCTGGTAGCGGAAGCCGATCGCGTCGCTCAGCCGGTGATCGCGGAAGACCATGGCCACCGACGCCGTGCCGGCCTCGGCACGCCACGGCCGATAGAGCTCGCCCGAGGCCCGGCCCGACCCGTCGCGCACGGCCCGGCCGAGCGAGGCCGAGAGTATCTCCTCGTCGGTGGCGAGCCAGTCGATCCCGGCCCCGGCGGCGAGCTCGACGGTCTCGGGCGAGACCGAGCCCTCCGACGGCCACATGCCGCGCGGCGCCGAGCCGAAGCGCCGCTCGTGAGACTCGACGGCCAGGCGAACGTGCTCGCGCGCGTCCTCCGTCAGAGACCTCCTGCGCTCGGGCAGCCGCACGCCGGGCATCGCCTCGCGGGCGCGCTCCATGTCGCACAGAAGCGGCAGGATGGGGTGGTAGTGCGGCGTCGTCGAGATCTCGAGCTGCGAGCGCTCCGAGAGCTCCCGGTGGAGCGGGATGACGCGAGCGAGGAGCTCACGCTCGGCGGCTGCCAGATCCCGCTTGTCCTCCTCGGTGTAGCCGCGGCCCTTCGCGGCGAGCCCTTTCAGCCTGTCGTCACGCTCGATGGCGAGCGGGTGAAACCAGACGAGGCCCGAGAGGACTTGCAGGTCGCGGATCTCGTCGGACGAGAAGCGCAGGGCCGCCCGGCCGGCCTCCAGGCGGCCGAAGGCCCGCTTGTCGAGGAGCTCGCCGTAACGCGCGACCGGCCGGATCATCCTGTCCCAGCTCGCCATGAAGAACTTGTCGAGGATGAACTCGCGCCCGGCGGCGTCCAGGTCCGCGGCCGGCACGTCGCGGCACGCCATCCACGGGTCGGAGAGGCGGCCTTCGGCGTAGGCCTCCAGCTGGTCGAGCATCCCCGGCACCAGGTTCACGGTGAGGCGCACCTCGGGGAACTCCTCCGCCACGGCGGCCATGCCGTAGTAGTCCTTGATCGCGTGCAGGCGGACCCACGGCAGGGCGGAGGTGCCCTCGAGAAGATCGACGTAGCAGGGCTGGTGCTGGTGCCAGAGGATCGCCAGATGGACCATCGTCATGGGAACGGGCCGCTCCCCCGGCCGAGGAAGCCGGATCGTATTGCCCCCCGCCGGGGCTGTCAAGGCGCGAAAGGCATGGGGCCCCGCTACGCAGTGGGGACCCACACCCTCATTGCGCCGGGGCGGCGGTTGGCCCATGCGAAGTAGGGCACCGCGGTGAGCTTCACCTTCTTGGATCGGCCACCGGCCTTCTTCCGCACTGCGAAGAGGCCCGGCACAGCCGGCCTCGAGAAGCCGCCGGCCGTGACCACCACGACGCCGCCGAGCAGCCTCGGGCGGAACTCGGCCTCGGGATCCGCCTTCTCGGGCAGCGCGAGGCCGAAGAGGTCGGCGCGACCGTGATCGGCGGACTCGATGCAGTAGACGATCGGGCCCCGCTGGAGCGCCGCGCAGCCGGCGTTCGAACTCACCCGAGGGTGCGAGACGAGCCGCTCCACCGGCATCGGCATATCCAGAACGACACGGTCGCCGGGAGCCCACGTGCGCGCGATCTTGAGGTACGAGCCCGGAACGGGTCTCGCCCCCGCCTTCCTGCCGTTTACCTTGACGCGCGCGGAGCGCGCCCAGCCGGGGATTCTCAGCATGAGGGCGAAGCGCGCCTTCTTCTCGGGGCTCACCGTCACCTCGACCCGGCCGTCCCACGGGTAGTCCGTCTTCTGCGTCACCTCGACCGCGGTGCCGCCCGTCTCGACACGGGCGGAGCTGCCGACGTAGAGATGCACGTAGAGCGCCGAGTCGGTCCTGCCGTAGACGAGCCCCCCCACCGACGCGATCGTCCTCGCCACGTTCGGCGGGCAGCACGGCACGTGGTCCCAGTGCTTCGAGGTCCTGCGGTTGGAGCCGCGGTTGCCGGCGAGGGCATCGCCGCCGTCGTGCTCGAGGGGGTTGGTGTAGAAATACGTCCTCCCGTCGAGCGAGACGGAGGCGAGCACCGTGTTGTAGAGCGCGCGCTCCATGGCGTCGGCGTAGCGCGCGTCGCCCGTCACCAGCAGCATCCGCCAGTTCCACTGGGCGGAGGCGATGGCGGCGCAGCTCTCGGAGTAGGCGGTGCGGTTGGGGAGCTCGTAGTCGACGCCGAAGGCCTCGCCCTCGTAGCGCGCGCCGGCGCCCCCCGTGACGTACATCCTCCTCGTCGTGAAGCTCTCCCACATCTTCTCCATCGCCGCGAGGAGCGAGGTGTCGCCGGTCTCGGCGTATAGGTCGGTCACGCCCGAGCACAGGTACAGCTGCCTGACCGCGTGGCCCGTCGGCGTGATCTGCTCCCGGATGGGCAGATGGTCCTGCAGATAGGGGCTGCCGTTCAGGACCGGCGGCGTGTTGCCTCTCTCCTCCACGAAGAAGCTGCAGAGCTCGAGGTAGCTCCGGTCCCCCGTCTCGCGGTAGAGCTCGACGAGCGCCATCTCCACCTCGGGGTGGCCGCCCGTGCCGGGCCTCCCGCCGGGGCCGAATATGCCGCCCACGTAGTCGGCCCACCTGCGGACGACGCCGAGCAGACGGTCGTCGCCCGTGGCGCGGCGGCAGGCGACGGCCGCCTGGATCAGGTGTCCGCCGCAGTAGAGCTCGTGGCCGTGGTCGAGGTTGGTCCACCAGCGCTCGGGCTGGAGCTGGAAGCTCGTGTCGAGGTACCCGCACCGGTCCTGCGCGGCGGCGATCAGGCCTATTACCTCGTCGAGCTCAGCCGCCACCGGCGACTCCGGCTCGGCGTTCAGATCGTACGCCGCCGCCTCGATCCACTTGGCCACGTCGGAGTCGGGCGCCAGGTGCTTTGTGATCTCCCCCGCCTTGCGGCCGGCCGCCACGCGGAAGTTGTCGATCCGGCCCGTCCGGACGCACTCGGACCACTGGTGCGGCAGGCTGCGGCGCCGGTTCACCTTCACCTTCGGGGCCCAGAAGCCGTCGTCGACGGTGACGTCCGAGAGGGGCACGGAATCGAGCTTCGCGTGGGGCGACGAGGAGGTATCCACGATCCTTGACATACGATCTCTCCGTTGCGCGGTGAAAACGGCCCGGCCCGTGCCCTCACCAGCGCAGGATATCGCTGAAGGTGACGAAGATCACGAGCGCCAGGATGAGGACCAGCCCGACCACCTGAGCGTACTCGAGGAACCTGCGGTTGAGCGGCCGGCCGCGAAGGCCCTCCGCGGCGATGAAGACAAAATGGCCGCCGTCGAGGACGGGAATGGGCAGCATGTTGATTACGGCCAGGTTGGAGCTGATGAGCGCCACGAACCAGAAGTAGTAGCCGATGCCGGGCTCGGTGGCGAAGTAGGTTAGGCGTACGATCGAGAGGGGCCCCGAGAGTGCCCCCATACCAAGGCGACCCGTCACGAGCATGTAGAGCACCACCAGCGTCTCGCGGACGATGGAGAAGACCTCGCGGGCCGCCTGGCCGAGGCTCGCACCGAAGGAGAGCGGCGTGGCGACGCGCAGCTCGGTCCTCGCCAGCATGACGGGGCCCTCACCCTCGGGCAGCTGGGTGACAATCGCCGGCCCCATCTCCGTGCCGCCGCGCAGCCAGGTGATCTCGACCCTCTTGTCCCGGCGGATCGTCATCGACTTGATGACGTCCCCCTCGGCTATGCCGGCGCGGGCGGCCGGAGAGCCTCTCTGCACCTCGCCGAAGCGGGACCGGGCATCCAGATCGATGCCGATGCGCGGCACCTTCTTGCCCTTTATCTCCACGGTCCGGGGCGTCATCTCGATCTCGACCTTCTCGCCGCCGCGGTCGAGCACCAGCCTCACGGGCGAGGTGGGGTTCTCCGCGACGGCAACGAGAAGCTCTCTCGCGTTCTCGAGCTTCTCGCCGTTCACCTCGACGATCACGTCCCCGGCCTTGACGCCCGCCTCCTCGGCGGGGGAGCCCTCGACGGCCCCGAGGGCGAAGACCTGCTCGCCGGCGAGCTCGCAGCCGATCCTGACGGGCTCCCTCGGATAGCTGACCCCGTTGAGCCCCAGCACCCGCTTCTCCGGCGCCCTCAGGTACGGCACCTGGAAGGTGAGGGGCCCGTCCTCGCCCCGGCGCCTCACCACCACCTCGACCGTGTTCTCGATGCCGACGCCGATCCGCGGCGCCCGCTGGCCGTCGGCCTCGACGATGGCCGGGGTCACCTCGGCAACGAGCCGCTCGCCGCCGCGGAAGAAGACGAACTCCATCGGCCGGGCCCCGGCCGCGGTCACGGCGGAGATGAGCTCCTGCGTGCTGCCCACCTCCTCGCCGTCGGCCTCGCGGATGAAGTCGCCGGACCGGATGCCCGCGGCCTGTGCAGGCGAGCCCTCGAGCACCTCCATCACAGTCACGTCCCCCGGGCGGAAGGCGATGGCCCGCGCGACGTCGTTGAAGCGCCTGGTCTTCATGCCGGCGACCGACAGGATCGCGTCCCCCTCGCGGAGCCCCGCCCTGTAGGCCCCCGTGTCGGTCGATAGCTCTCCGACCAGCGGCGGGATGAACTCGATCCCCACCATGAAGCCGACAATCAGGATGACGTAGGCGAAGATCAGGTTCATCACCACGCCCGCGACGATGATGGCCGCGCGGGCGAGGGGCGGCTTCGAGGTGTACTCGTCCGGCGCGCCCGTCGACCCCTGGTCCGGCTGGAAATCGCGCTGCCCGGCCATCTTGACGTAGCCGCCCAGGGGCACCCAGCAGACGCCGTAGACCGTATTGCCCCGCCGGAGGCTCAGGATCTTCGGCCCGAAACCCAGGCAGAACTCCTCGACGCGCACGCCCACGAGCTTGGCGACTATGAAGTGGCCGAGCTCGTGCACGAATATCAGCAGGCCGAAAGCTATGCCGACCTGCAGTATCGCCACCGGGTTGGAAAGCAGGGCGCCCACTTCTACTCCGTGCCTGCGCCGGCCCGCTCGCGGGCCCACGCGTCCGCTTCAAGTATATCATCCAGATCCGGGCTCTGCACCAGCTTGTGCGCCCCCATCGCCTCGGCGACCGTCCCGGCGATATCGGTGAAGCCGATCCGCTCGGCGAGGAAGCAGCTGACGGCCACCTCGTTGGCCGCGTTCAGGACCGCCCCCATCGTGCCGCCCGCGGCGGCCGCCTCGTGGCCGAGCTCCACCGCGGGGAACCGCTCGGGGTCCGTGCGCCCGAAGCTGAGCTCGCCGATCTGCCCGACCTCGCATCCGCCCAGGCCCCCGTCGACACGCTCCGGGTAGGTCAGCGCGTACTGGATCGGCAGGCGCATGTCCGGCAGCCCCATCTGCGCGACCATCGAGCCGTCGATGAACTCCACGATGGAGTGCACGATCGACTGCGGGTGCACCCAGACCTCAATCGCGTCCGGCTCGACGCCGAAGAGCCACCTGGCCTCGACGACCTCGAGGCCCTTGTTCATCATCGTGGCCGAGTCGACCGTTATCTTCGGGCCCATCGACCAGGTCGGGTGGGCGAGCGCCTGCTCGGGCGTGACCTTCTCGAGCTGCTCGCAGGGCGTCTCGCGGAAGGGCCCGCCGCTGGCCGTGAGTATGAGGCGGCGCACCTCGGAGGGCTCGCCCGACCTCATCGCCTGGAAGATGGCCGAGTGCTCGGAATCGACGGGCAGCATCATGCCCCCGCCCTCGCGGGCGGCCCTCACCATGAGCTCCCCCGCGGCCACGAGGGGCTCCTTGTTGGCGATGGCCAGCGTGTGGCCCGAGGCCAGGGCCTCCAGCGCCGGGCGCAGCCCCGCCGCGCCGACGACGGCCGAGACGATGATGTCAGCCGCACCGTCGCGGGCGAGCTCGACCAGACCCTCTTCGCCCGCCAGTATCTCGACGCCGTCCCCTTCGGGTCCAAGCATCGAGGCGAGCTCCCTGGCCGCCGACTCCTCGACCATCGCCACGCGCTCGGGACGGAACTCCCGCACCTGCTCGGCCATCTCCGTTGCGCTCTTGCGCGCCGCGAGCGACCTCACGCGCAAGCGCCCGTCGAGAGCACGCACCACGTCGAGGGAGCTCTTTCCGATGGAGCCGGTCGAGCCGAGTATGCACAGGGACTTCACCGCTCGCCGCCCTCCGCCCCGGGGGGCTCCTCCGCAATGATGCGGTCGATCTCCTTGATGAGGGCGTCCACCGCCTCCGCCTCCCCGACGCGCCGGACGCGCTCGCCGGCGCGGAAGATGACGGCGGTGCCGGGGCCGGCCGCGAGGCCGACGTCGGCCTCCGCCGCCTCGCCGGGACCGTTGACAACGCATCCCATGACGGCGACCGTGATTCCGGGCGGGTAGCTCTCGATGCGGCGGCGCACCTCCTCGACCATGCTGAAGAGGTCCACCTTGCACCGGCCGCAGGTGGGGCAGCTGATGATCTGGGGCGAGCGCCGGCGTATCTCCAGCGCCTCGAGTATCGCGTAGCCGGCGCGCACCTCCTCGACGGGGTCGCCGGTGTAGCTGACGCGCAAGGTGTCGCCGATGCCGTCGAGCAGCAGCGCGCCGATGCCGATGGCGCTCTTGGCGGCCGCGGCCCCGGGAGGGCCCGCCGCGGTCACCCCGACGTGGAGCGGGTAGTCGGTCTCGGCGGCCACGGTCCTGTAGGCCGCGACGGTCGTCGCCACGTCAGCCGCCTTCATCGAGACGACGATGTCGGAGAGCCCGCCGTCCTCGAGCATGCGGCAGCCTTCGAGAGCCGTCTCGACCAGCGCGTCGAGAAGCGGCCGCAAGTCCGAACCCGCCTCCTTGCCCCGGGGCCTCACAGAGCCGGAGTTGACACCCACTCGCACCGGCACGGCACGCGAGGCGGCCTCGCGGGCGATCTCGGCGATCTCGCTCGACGTGCAGTCCATGTTGCCGGGATTGACGCGCAGCTTGTGGACGCCGGCCTCGAGCGCCTCGAAGGCGAGCCGCCAGTCGAAGTGGACGTCGGCGACGACAGGCAGCCGGGAGCCCTTGGCGACCTCGGCGAGTGCGCCGGCGTCGTCGTGGCGCTCGAAGGCGACCCGGACGATCTCGCAGCCCGCGTCGGCGAGGCGCTCGATCTCGTGGAGCGTGCCGTTCGGGTCCCGGAGATCGGTGGTCGTCATCGACTGCACAGTGATGGGGGAGCCGCCGCCGATGGCAATGCCGCCCACGGTGACGCTTCTCGTCGATCTTCTCTCGGGCGGGTCCATGGCGGAAGAGGGGTCTCCGTAGTCAAATGCGGGAACGGCCGCACCGCAGCGCGTCTGCCGGCCCGGCCGTCATCGGCCCCCGAGCGGCTTCTACCCACCCCCGGGCTTGAGGCTGTCAAAGAGCGATCGCGGCCTGTCCTCCTCGGGGACCTCGGGCTCCTTGGGCTGCTCCTGGATGGCGGCGTCCCGGGCACGCTTGATGGCGTCGCGCTGGCTCTCGGCGTCCGGAGCCGGCCCGCGGTCCCTGCGGGTGAGCTCCTCCCTGTTCTGCATGATGATGAAGATGACGACGAGGGCCGTTACGATAAAGACCGCCGCCACTATCAGCCCGATGGTGGTCGTGCTGTCGCCCCGGCGCACCGGGCCCCGGCGACGGTCGTCCTCGTCGTCGTATTCGTCGTCTCTGCGGCCACGGCCGCGCGAGGAGCGACTCCGGCGTCCGCGGTCGTCGTCGTAGTCGTCGTCCCGTCCGCGCCCGCTGCCGCCGCGGGAGCCGGCGGGTACGCGCCGCCTGCGCTTCCGCGACTTCCTGGGCTTCACCGGGAGCTGCTCGGGCAGCTGCGAGCGGACCATCTGCCGTATATCGTCCTGGCTGGGCCCGAAGCCCTCGGGCACCGCCTCGGCGGCGGGGTAGGCGAGGGCCGCCGTCCTGGGCTCGAGGGGTACCCCGGCCGGTGCCAGCGGCTCGGCGAAGTCGCGCGCGGCGGCGGGGCTCGCCGCCGGCACAACGACCGTCGGGACGATATCGGGCGAGGGCACGGGCGGCGGCGCCGGAGCCGGCGGGGCCGCGGGAGCGGGGGGGGCCAGCAGCCCGTCGAGATCGCCGATCAGCGCCTCCACCGACTGGTAGCGGTCCCTCGGCTCGGGAGACATCATCTTCATTATGACGTTGCTGAGTGAAAGGGGCACGCTGGAGTTCGCCGCGTGCGGCGGCGTCAGCTCCTCCTCGGTGAGCCTCATCATCACCTCGAGCGAGGAGTTCCCCGAGTACGGAGGGGCGCCCGTCACCATGTGGTAGAGAACCGCCCCCAGGGAGTAGATGTCGGTTCGCGAGTCCGACCGGGGCTCTGTGATCGCCTGCTCGGGGGCCAGGTAGAAGGGCGTCACGCCGTACGTGCGGGTCAGCATCTCGATGTTGGCCATCGGGTCCCGCAGGAGGCCGAAGCCCGACAGCTTCACTGTGCCGTCAGGGGTCACGAGGATGTTGGAAGGCTTGAGTTCCCCGTGGATGATGCCCTGGCTGTGGCCGTGCCTGAGGGCCTCGGCCACGGAGCGGACGATCTTCACGGCCACCCTCGGCGAGAGGCGCCCGTCGCTCTCGAGTATTTTCCTGACCGACTTCCCCTCGGCGAACTCCGACGCGTAGTAGAGCCGTCCCTTGTCACGGCCGGCGGTGACGATTCGCTTCACGTTCTGGTGCCTGAGCGCGGCGGCTCGCTTGGCCTGCTCGGCGAAGGCCTCGTAGTAGCCGGGCTCCCGGGTGTGGGTCTCGTCGATGATGCGGAGCGCTACGACCGTGCCCTTGCCTATGTGCTCGGCCCGGCAGAGGATGCCCTGCGCGTCGGCGCCGATCTTGGCCACGATGCGGTAGCCGCCGATTTCGTTGAGCTGCTCCGGCGGAGGCGGAGGCGGCGTGGGAGCCGTCACCGGGATCGCGGCCTCCTGGACCGCGGCGTTCAGCTCCGGCACCTCCTCGGCGACCGGCTCGGCCTGGAGCCGCTCGGCCTTCACGGCCTCCACCATCGTCGTGTCGTCGTGGGGAGAGCGCGGCGGGGCCTCCTCAGCGGCGCCGATCTCCTCGAGATCCTCTTCCTCCTCGTACTCCTCATATTCCTCGTCGCGCTCTTCGTCCTCGCTTCCGAAGTCTATCGGCGGGGGGCCCTCCGGGGTCAGCAGCTCGCCCCCGCAGGCCGAGCACTTCCTGACGTCGACCGGAGCGCCCGCGGCGATGTTGTAGTGCAGGTCGCACTCGGGGCACCAGACGACCTCGACCCCCTGCGCCTCGAGCACCGCGGATATCTGGTGCGCCTGCAGGTGGCCGCGCTTTGCCAGGATCATCCCGAGCCGCGGGGCCGCGCCCGACTTCTCCATCTCGCGCTGCTCGTTCAAACACTCCTTGACCTGATCGAGGCCCGCGAACTGCATCTGCACGCAGATTTCGCCGAAGCGCTTGCCCGGCGGACCGAACTTGCCCTGCAGGACGGCCTTGACCTGCTCAGGAGAGAGGTACTGCTTGGAGGCGAGTATCTCGCCGAGCTTCGGCACAGGCTTGCCCGACGAGCGGTACTTCTCCTGCAGCGCGAGGCACTCGTCGACCTGCTCCTCAACGACTAGCCCCGCTCGGATCGCGAGCTGGCCGAACAGGTTGCTTCTTATATCGTTCATCCCGCCCCCAAGAGGAACGCGGTTAGCGCAAGCTCGCGCGGCGCACCCACCATCCGCCCCCATTCCCTTCAGCATTATACGCCCTGCGCCGACCCCGGTCAAGGAGACCGGCTGCGGCTACTGCTCAGCCGGCCCGTTCCCGGCGCCCTCGTCGATCCTGCGGAAGCTCTCCATCAGAATGGCGGAGGTGGAGCTGTCGACGTTGGGCTCGGCCTCGAACTCCTGCCCCTCGAACTTGAACCAGCCCGCCCCCACCAGCAGCATCGAGTAGACGGCCTTCTCTCCCTCCTCGCTGCCGAACTGCGCTGCGACAACCTGGCCGTCTCGGAGGTAGATGTCGCCCTTCTCCTCGTCGGTGGTCAGCGAGAGGCGGCCGGTCTTGCGGTTGAGCTCTATCGTCTGGAGCAGCTCGGCCAAGCCGAAGTCGGAGAGCGAGCCAGCCAGCCCGTGGCTCGGCACCAGCTTCGAGATCTCGATCGCCTGTGTCTTGCCGCGCTCCTGCAGGGCTTGGGCCCGCTTGACCAGCCCGTCGACCGTCGTCTCGGACCGGACCATGAAGGTGAAGATGCGCCCGCCGATGCCGATCTTGTCGTCGTCCTTGAGCGGTGCCTCCTGGACGCGCCTGCGGTTGAGGTAGGTGCCGTTGGAAGCCCCGAGGTCCTTCAGCACGAACTGGACGCCGTCCCACGTGATCAGGGCGTGCTTGCGCGAGACCTCCTGCTCGGGCAGCGCGATCGTGTTTGCCTCGTCGCGACCGATCGAGTAGACGCGCCCGGGCTCAAGCTGGATCGGCTTGGCCGGGAAGCAGGCCAGGAAGTACTGCAGCTTCTTTCGCTTTTCCTTGGACATCTCTCGCGCTTCCCGGCGACCACCGGCCGCCGGCGTGCCGGACCTCGACGCGAGCGCCGCAGGGCGCCCTCACTCGTTGTCCAGCCCCGCCGCCGCCCGGGCCCCAAGCCTCACCTCGAGCTCCATCGCCTTCCCGCCGCGGACGAACCCCACCTTCGCCTTGACACCTGCCTTGCGCTTCCGGACCGCGGCGGTAAGCTCCGCCGCGTTCTTGACGCGCTCGCCGTCCAGCTCGACTATGACGTCGCCCGCCTTGAATCCGGCCCTCGCGGCCGGGCTCTCGGCCACCACGTCAGCGACGCCGGCCCCCTCCTGCGCCCCGGCGTCCATGAGATAGACGCCGAGGTACGCCGGGCCCTCCAGCCCCTCCGCCGCCCTCTCGATGCGCCGCCGCCGCTCCTCGGGGAGGTCCTTGTCAGCAGCAACGCGCCCGAGCGCCTCCGACGCCGCCGGCCCCAGATGACGCAACAGGCGGAGCGCCCGCCAGAAAACCTCCGGATCCTGGCTCCGGAGCCCCTCCTCGAGCGCCTTGACGGCTGCGGCACCCATCTCAGCGAGCTTAGAGCTCGCCCTCTCGCGCTCCGGCCACGACTCGGAGCCGAGCTGCTTCACCAGCTCAACGGCCGGATGCTCCCCGGGGTGCCCCCCCTCAGCGGCCCGCGCCGCCGGCGCCGCTGCGATCAGGGAGCCGATCACCGCCGGAAGGAGCCTCCGGGCGGCGACATGGCCCTCTGCGGTCACGGCCGAGACCCTCCACCGGGAGAATATAACGCTGGGGCCTCAGCAGAGTCAAGGGCCTTTGGGCAACCGGGCGGTTCGGGAAAACCCCTTGCATTCACGCCGCCGGGGCATATAATTCTAGAGGAATTGCGGGGTTCCCCCCGCTGGTGGTCATTCCTCGCCCCGAGGGCGAGGCGGAGGACTTAATGATGAAGAGGGCGCTCTTTGCCGGGTTGTCGCTGGTGCTCATTCTGGCAGTGGTGGGGTTCTCCGCCGCGTTCGCCGGGCCGGGCGTCGGTAAGGACCCGGACGTCGAGGTTTTCGTAAATCCGCCCAAGCCCAAGCCCGTCGAGGAGAAGACCGAGACGCAACCGGGCACGGAGGAGCCGGAGGCCGGCGAGGAGGAAGAGGAGGAGATCGTCAGAATCCTCGATCCCGAGCAGCTCCTCCCGCTCGATTGCCCCCTCTTCGCATCGGTGCCGAGGATCGCGCGGCTCATCGACGGGCTCGAGCAGACGGCAATGTCGAAGCTCCTCGCCGAGCGCGAGCTGGCTGACTTCTGGGGCAAGATCGCCAAGAAGAAGCCCGGGGGGGCCGGGCGTGAGGCCGGCGAGGCGGGCCTCCAGAGGGTGATGGAGCGCGCCGGCTTCGGCCTCGACAAGATCAAGAACATCTTCGCCAAGAAGGCCGTCTTCGCCGTGCTGCCGGGCGCCGGCAATTTCAGGGCCTGCGCCGTCTTCGCGGTGGACGACGAGGTGGAGCGAGCCCAAGAGCTCGTCAGCCGCCTCATGAGCGAGTTGAAGCGCGCCTATCCGACCACCGTCGAGGACTCGTACTGGGACGGCGACATCGAGGTCAGGACGCTCGACACGCAGTGGGGCATGATATCGGTGCTCTTCGCCGACAATCTCCTCGCCATCGGCTACGGCGACGATGCCCTCGACACCGCGGTGGAGAACTGCAGCACCGAGGACGCGAAGAGCTTCGCCGACAGCCCCGACTACAAGAAGCTCTACGCCCAGATCGGCAAGGGGGCCGAGTTCTACTTCCAGGCGAACATGCCGGCGCTCATGAAGAAGCTCGAGGCCGCAGTGGCAAGCGACGAGGTCAAGCTCGGCCCCGAGATGCTGAGCGGTGTGGGCCTTATCGCCGGGGCTTCCAAGATCGACGGCGGCGGCATCCGCGACACGATGGTCTTCCTCCCCGCTCCGGACGCCGCGGAGTTCATGCCCCAGGCGTCGAGGGATAAGGCCGATTTCACCCGGGCGGCCAGTTACATCCCCCTCAATGCAATCCTCTTCATCGCCCAGCAGCAGGACTTCTCCAAGATCGCCGAGACGGTCCGGAAGCAAACGGAGACGATGACCAAGCTTGAGGCCGCGCAGTTCATGGCGGGCCTCGACTTCGTCAAAGAGCAGACGAAGGTCGACATCCTGAAGGATCTCCACCCGGCCTTCGGCGGCCAGACGGTGGTGGCTGCGCTGAGGACCCCGGGCCAGATGGCGCCGGAGTTCGTGATGGTGATCGGCGTCAACGACGTGCGCGCCGCCAAGAACACCGTCCAGAAACTCGCCGACGCCACCAAGAAGAAGTTCCAGGAGGTGGACAACTACTACGACCACAAGATCCGCTACCTCGAGCTCGAGGAGACCACGGACTCCGCCAAGCCGGGCCAGCGCGGCATGAAGTTCTCGCCGGCCTACGCCTTCAGCCCGGACTTCCTTATCGTGGCATCCTCGCTCGAGACCATCAAGAAGGCGATCCGCCAGAAGCGCTTCGGCCGGATCAGCGTGATGCAGAAGGACGACTTCAAGCGGGTGACCGAGGGCTTCGACGTTCAGAAGTCGGCGATCGGTTACCTCGACCTCGGCCAGACCGTCGAGCTCATCTACTCAGCGGTGATGCCCTTCGTCGCAATGGCGGCCCAGAGCGGGCAGCTCGGGTTCACCACGGCAGATGTCCCGTCGGCGGAGACCATTACCAAGCATCTATTCGGCATCGCCTACTGCATGAAGGTCGACGACGACAAGGCCGAATTCCAGTCCTACGGGCCGGTGGGAATCGTCTCGGCGGTCGGCCTCGGCGCCAGCTTCGGCGTCCCGATGCTGATGCGGCACCAGGCGGAGAAGGCCCGCGAGGAGTCCAAGAACAAGCTCAGGGTGGTCGGAATGGGGCTGCACCTCTTCGCGAGCGACAACGGCCGCTTTCCGCAGAGCCTCTCCGAGCTCTTCCCGATGTACGTGCAGAAGCTCAGCGTCTTCGAACCCTCACGGGGCTCCACGATCGAGAGCGTCGACGACATCGAGTCGAAGGGCGCGTACGTCTACGTGCCGGGGCGCAGACGCAACGACCTGTCCGAGTCGGTGCTCGTCTTCGAGAAGCCGGACGTGAGCTCCGGCGGGCGCCACGTGCTGCGCCTCGACATGAACGTGAGGTTCTACGAGACAAAGGCCTTCGAGCGGCTCTTCAAGGATCTCGTCAAGAGAGAGCGCGGCGACACCGAGTAAAGGGCAAGGACAACCAGGGACCGCCAACCCGGCGCATTGACGACCCGAGCAGCCCCGGAGGCACGCCTTGCCAAGCGGCAGCACAGACGATCTCCGCAGAACCATCGTCGCGATGAGCGAGCTTGTCGAGCAGAACGTCGACACGGCCATCATGGCGCTCATCGACCGCTCCGACCACCTCGCCAACCAGGTGGTGACCTTCGAGCGGGCCGTCAACGAGGTCGACCTCGAGATCGGCGAGATGGCTGCCTACATCCTCCGCCACGTCAAGGAATCGGACGACGAGTTCCGCTTCACCGTCACCGCTATGAGGATATCTTCTCTCCTCGAGCGTATCAGCAACCTCTCCTCGAACATCGCGGCCGCCGCTCTGTTCCTGAACACGCGGCGGGGGATACTCTCCAGCGTCGAGGACATGGGCGACATGCTGGAGAACACGGCCGGCATGGTGCGCGATTCGGTCTACAGCCTCATCTCGAGCGACTCCGAGATGGCCTGGGACGTCTGCCTGCGGGACGACGTGGTCGACGAGTGCTTCAACCGGATCGTCGCCGAGGTCGCCGAGACGATCCGCAAGGACCCCTCGGTCACCGACCGGGCCGTACGGATCGCCTTCGCCGCCTCCGACCTCGAACACATCGCCAACCACGCCTGCGGCATCGCCCAGGAGGTGATATTCCTCCTCGAGGGCAAGATCCTCCGCTATCACCTCGCCGAGCACCAGCGCATCCGGAAGGAAGAGATCGCGTCGGGGAAGAGGCCGGCCCCGGGCTCCCGCAGCGGGCCGGGCCGCGGCCAGTCGCGCCCCGCCGACGCCTGAGCATCCCTGCGCTTGACGGCAGCTCGCAGCCGCGCAAGAATTCCTCCGCACCCGTCCCCGCACTGAGGAGCCCACATGCGCATCGACTGCCACGTCCACGGTGACCCGGCCAAGTTCGAAGGCGATCCCGCGGCCTACGTCGAGGAGTGCCGCGCCGGCGGCATCGACCGCGTTGTGCTCATCATGGACCGCGAGATCTGCGAGGCCGCCCTCGAGCGCTTCGGCGACTTCGTCATCCCGGTCGCCCGCGTGCCGATGGACGACTGCTCGTCGCGCGAGGTCGAGGCCGCCATCGAGGCGGGCATGAAGGGCATCAAGTTCATCCGGCCCCGCGCGCCCTACGGCGACGAGCGCTACTGGCCGCTCTACGAGAAGATCGAGGAGCTCGGCTCCGTCGCCGTCTACCACACCGGATACTTGGGCTTCCGCAAACGCGAGGAGAAGCCGGCCTCGATGGAGCACATGCGCGCCGCGCAGGTCGAGATCGTCTCGAGGCGCTTCCCCGACATGAAGATACTCATGTCGCACTTCGGCAACCCGTGGTGGGAGGAGGCGTGGAAGGTCATGTGGTCGAAAGCCAACGTCTACGCCGACCTCTGCGGCGGCACGGCCATCAACCGCTCGAAGAGGATGTGGGCCGAGACCTTCGCTCCCGACGGCGAGCTCGACGAGAAGTCCATATCGAAGCTTCTCTTCGGCACCGACGTCCGCTACCTTCACAACGAGGAGCACGGCTACGCCCCGTACATCGAGTTCCACGAGAAGCTCTTCGACATGATCGGCCTCACCGACGAGCAGCGCGAGGCCGTGAACTCGGGAACGGCCGTCAAGCTCTTCGGGCTGGGGGAGTAGCCCGAGCAGCGGCCGCCATCCCTCCTAACCTCTGCGCGCCGGGCCCCGTACTACATACGGGAGCCGGAATGGACCTGGTGCGAAGAGCCCTGCTCGCCGCCGCGGCGGCCCTGGCCGCAACGGCCTGCTCCGCCGCCAAGCCGGCGGAGAAACGCACGCCGCCCCGCTTCAGAGTCGCGACTTTCAACATCAACTGGGGCAACGTGGACCTGAGCAAGACCGTCAGGACGATCCGCGACTCCAAGGCCGATCTCGTCGCCCTGCAGGAGACGAACGCCGAGTCGGAGCGCCACATCCGAACCAAGCTCCGCGGCGACTACGCGACCATCTTCTTCAGGGGCCACGACGGGCGCTACGAGGCCGAGCGCTTCGGCCTGCTGGTCAAATCTCCTGTGAAGGAGCTGAAGTTCGTGCCGCCCAAGGGCGGGATATTCGGGGCCCTGATACTCCGCACCTGGCTCGGCGGGCGGGAGGTGCAGATCGCTAATCTCCACCTGATGCCCTGGGCGCGGGGGGGCGGGGAATTGATCGCAATGGCCAAGGAGATGGCAAGGATGGAGGGGACTCACGCGACCGAGATCACCAACATCCATGCAGCTCTCTGGGGAAAGGTGCCAACCATCGTCCTCGGCGATTTCAACAGCCACTCCGGGATGAACGCCCCCGTCTTCCTGAAGAAACAGGGCTTCGTCGACAGCTTCGCATCGGTGACCGAGCACCCGGAGCGCCACCCCACCTGGCGGTGGAAGCACGGCGGCGTCGTCTGGACCTTCCGGCTGGACCACATCTTCCACTCGGGAGAGATGCGCACCGTCAGCAGCCGCATCGTCAAGTGCGACTCGTCCGATCACGACCTCGTGACGAGCGTCCTCGAATGGCAGCCCCAGAAGGCCGGCGCGGCGCCCGATCGGGCCCCCGCCGCCGAGGACGATCGGGGGCAGTAGGCCGCCCCCTCCACCTCACACCTCCTCGTAGACCGGCCTCACCACCTCGCCCGTTCCGGCCGAGCGCTCGATAGCCTCGTAGAGCACCATCGACCTGTAGGACTCGAAGATGCTCGATCGCGTCGAGCGGCCCTCCGCGACCGCGCCGACGAAATCGACCAGCTCGGCCAGGTGCCCCGTGTCGTGGCCGTCGTCGCCCGCAGACGTGAACGTCGGCGGCTCGCGCCACTCGGTGCACTTCCCGTCCTCGGCGATCCGCCAGCGGGCGGAGTTGTGGACCGACATGAAGTTGCCGCCGCGCAGCGTGATCTCCACCTCCTCGGTGGGGATGCCGAAGCTCCGCCCGTCGTTAAGGCACATCGAGCCCACCGCTCCGCAGGCGAACCTGAGCGAGACGGCGTAGGCGTGCGGGCCCTTCGCGAAGGCGAATACCTCCTCCGCGTCGCCGAAGAGGTGCCCGACCAGGTCGATCATGTGTATGGCGAAGTCGAGCAGGAACCGGCCGCTCTCGTACTCGGCCGAGCAGTAGTCGACCGACAGGGCCAGCCTCTCGTCGGGCCCGAAGCCGTCTATGAACTCCTTCGCCCGCGAGTAGGCCCTGTTGTAGCGCTTCTTGAAGGCCGTCGTGCAGAGGACCCCCGTCTCCTTCGAGACGCGGGCGACTTCGAGCGCTGCGGCGGCGGTCGCGGCCGGGGGCTTCTCGGTGTAGACGGGTATGCCCTTTCGCATGACGACGGGGGCGAGCTCCGCGTGCGCCTCGGGACCGATGCAGATGATGACGCCGTCGGGCTTCTCGGAGTCGATCATCTCCTCCATGTCGGCGTAGACGGCGCCGCCCCAGCGGCGCGCGTTGCGTTCGGCCTTCTCGGCGTCGAGGTCGCAGACGCCGACGAGCTGGGCCCCGGCGGCGCCGACGTTCGGGTATATCCTCTTCGTCGAGAGGCTCCCCGCGCCGACGATGCAGATCCTCGGCTCGCTCATGTCATCAGCTCCTTCAGGTACTCCAGCGCCTCGCCCAGGTACCTCAGGCGGTTCTCCCGGTCCTCGGTCTCCATCTCGACGACGACGTCGCCCGCGTAGCCGTCCGCGGCGAGCCGCGAGAAGAGGCCCGGCAGGTCGATCTCGCCCGTGCCGAAGGGCACCGACTGCCGCCCGACCTGATCCTTCACGTGAACGAGGGCGATCCGGCCCCGGAGGAGTTCGTACCCCTCGGGCCACTCGACCCCGGCCGAGTGGAAGTGGCCGACCTCGAGCAGCGCCTTCATGCGGCCGTCGTCGATGCGGCCCAGCACCTCGCGGAAGTCGTCCGTCGACGACACCGGAGTGCCGAAGTGGTTCTGCACGACGGGCGTGACGGCGATGCCCTCGGTGCGCTCGAGGAACTCGGCGGCGGCGGCCACGTACGTCTCGCGCGAGTCGGCCTTGTAGAGGACCACATTCGCGCCGATCGCCTCCGCGAACTCCGCCGCCCGGACGGCGCGGTCGAGTGTCGCGGCCGTGTCGTCGCCCCTGACGGGCGGCAGGTGCATCGAGACGAATTCCATCCCGTGCCGCCGGCCGGCCGCGAGGTAGTCCCCGGGGTCGGCGTCTATATCGAAAGCGGAGCCCGCCCAGCTCGTGAACACCTCGAACTTACCGAAACCCAGCCCGGCGTAGGCGGCGAGCGCCTCTTCCAGGCTCATCTCCGGGTTCGAGCACGGGCTCGCCGCGAGGCGCGAGAGCAGACCGTCCGGCTGCCGCATGACTGTGTCCCTTCCCGAAGCGCTCACGGCCTCTCGCAGAAGACGGCGAGGTAGCTCACCTCCTTCGAGACGGGCTCGAGGTCGTGCTCCTCCTCCGCGTCGAAATAGAGGCTGTCGCCGACCGAGAGCATGTACTCCACCCGTCCGACCCGGTACTTCATCTTACCGTCGAGGACGTAGACGAACTCCTCGCCCCGGTGGCTGAGGGGGCCGGGCTTCACCTTGCCCTTCTTCGCCGTGAAGCGATACGGCTGCATCAGCTTGTCGGGCCGGCCCGCGGCGAAGGCGTGGAAGGAGTAGCCCTTCTCCGTCTTCACGAGGCCGTCGCCGGCCTGGCTCTCCGCGGGCGTGTGGACCGTCGCCGCCCCGTCGGCCTCCTCCATGAAGGCCGAGGGCCTAACGCCGAGCGCCCCGGCTATCTTCATCAGCGTGGCGACGGGCGGACTCGTCCGGCCGGTCTCGATCTTCGAGAGCAGGCTCCGCGAGAAGCCGCACCGCCCGGCGATCTCCTGCAGCGTGCGGCCCTGGCGCCTGCGTATCTTGCGCATCCTCTCGCCTATCGTCATCTGCGCCTCCGTGAAGGGACTGTGCCCTTGTATTCAACTGTGTTGCATCATAGTACATTCGCGTGAGCCCGTCAAGGTGTTTTCCCTCCCGATATGGCCCGGGGATCATATGGGCGTTCAGCTCGGCTTGATCGATTGCATGCTTCTGTCGGCCATGAGCAGGTCGAGCAACGCCAGCGCCGTGTAGTTCTCGGCCACCGGCCAGATGCGTCCCGCGATGGTCGCGTCGCGCCGGGTGATGGCCTCGAGCGGCTTGTTCTCGAGCGTGTACTTGTCGATCGTGTGCTGCTCGCGGTCTATGGTGGGCGTCGGCTTGACCGCTAGGCGCACGACGAGCGGCGCGCCGCTGGAGAGCCCGCCCGTCACCCCGCCCGCGTTGTTCGAGTCGAATACGACCTTGCCGTCCTCGGCGTGCATCTGGTCGTTGTTCTCGAAGCCGGTCATGTCCTTGACGCCGAAGCCCGCGCCGATCTCGACGCCCTTCACCGCACCGATGCCGAGCATCCGGCCGAGCTCGGCGTCGAGCTTGGCGAATACGGGCTCGCCCAGGCCCGGAGGCAGGCCCGTCGCGACGACCTCGACGACCCCGCCCGCCGAGTCGCCTCCCGCGGAGATGGCGTTGCACGCCTCGACCATCGCCTGCGCGGCGTCGATGTCGGGGCAGTTGACGATGTAATGCACGCCGTACTTCTCGCGGATGGGCTCGGCCTTCATCTCGGGGGTCTTCGCGCGTATCTCCTCGATCTCGCCCTCGACCTCGGTGAGCACCTTCATTTTCTCGAGGAAGCGCATCTCGGGAGTGATGCGTCCCTTGACGTAGATCTCCTGGTAGAACGGGTCGTGGTCGTGGCGCATCTTCTTGTAGGCGTCGGTCGACTCGAAGACGGTCTCCGCCTCGAAATCGCCGCACCCGACGCCCGCGATCTCCCTGATGAAGGAGGCCACGCGGATGCCCTGGTCGGCGAGTATCCGCTTGGCCACGTAGCCGGCGGCGACGATCGTCGAGGTGTAGCGCCCGCTGAACATCCCCGCGCCGATGGCGTCGTCGTCGGGCCCGTACTTCATGAAGCTGGCGTAGGAGGCGTGGCCCGGCCGCGGTGTGCGGTTTGTGTCCTGGTACTGCTCGATGTGGATGAAGTGGCGGTCGAGGTTCGGGATGAGGATCGTCAGGGGCGTGCCGTTGGTGTGGTTGCGGTTGCCCGCGCCCTTGACGGTGTCGGCCGAGTTGACGCCCGAGTAGATGACCGGCAGGTCGGGCTCCTTGCGGGGGCTCGAGAGCTCGTCCGCGCCGGGCTTGCGGAGCAGCAGGTCGCCGTATATCTCCTGCTCGCTGAAAACGTACCCCGGCGGAACGCCCAGGACAGTCGCCGCCATCCCGTCCTGGTAGGATCCCCCCGCCACGGTTACCTGAAAGATGCGCCCCAGGTGACAGCCTATCATCGGCTACTCCTCCATCCCAATGCTCGCACCGATGCCCCGCATGATACCGGCAAAGGTCGGGAATGTCACCGCCATAGCCTCGGCGGTCTCGATAACCGTCTCGCCAGCCGCGACGAGCCCCGCCACCGCCAGCGCCATGACCATCCTGTGATCGCCGCGGCCGGAGACCCGGGCTCCCCTAAGAGCGCCACTCCCCCCGCCGCGCACGACGAGGCCGTCGGGGAGCTCCTCGCACGAGACGCCCATCTTTGCCAGCTCCTCGTGCAGGGCCGCGATGCGGTCGACCTCCTTGATGCGCGCCTGCGGAACGTTCACGAAGCGCGTCTCGCCCTCGGCCACGGCCGCGCAGACGGCCAGCGCCGGCAGCGCGTCCGGGATGTCGTTCAGGTCGAACTCGCCCCCGGCGAGGTCGCCGCCCGTCACTCGCACCGACTCCTCGCCGCGCTCGACCCCCGCCCCCATCTCGGCGAGCACGTCCGCAACGCGACGGTCGCCCTGCGGGTCGTCCTGGCGCAGCCCCGTCAGCTCCACCGTGCCCCCCGCCACCGCGGCCGCCGCCATCACGAGCGTCGCCGACGACCAGTCGCCGGGGATCTCGCGCCGGAAGCCCTCGTAGCTCTGGCCGCCGGGGATGGTGAACCGCTCGTGGCCATCGCGCTCGCAGCGTATGCCGCAGGCGTCCAGCCACCAGAGCGTCATGTCCACGTACGGCGCCTCGTTCAGCTCGGTGACGGCTATCGTGCTGTCCCCGGGCGCGAGCGGCGTCGAGACCAGCAGGCTCGAGAGGTACTGGCTGGTGGGGCAGGCGACCTGCGTCTCGCCCCCGCGCATGGGGCCGGTCACTTCGCACGGGGCGCAGCCGTTGCCGCCGAGGCTCTTCGCGGGCGCGCCCAGGTCGGTGAGCGCCTGCAGCAGGGGCCCGAGCGGCCGGCGCCGGATCTGCTCGTCGCCGGTGAACTCCGTCCGCCCCTTGGCGAGCGCCGCCGCCGAGAGCATCATGCGGAGCGTGACCCCCGAGTTGCCGACGTCGACTACGCCTCCAGCTGAAGAGGGCCTGCCGCCGACGCCCGTCACGCGCCACTCGCCCTCGGCGAACTCGACCCGGGCGCCCAGCGCCCCGGCGGCGCGCGCGCCCGAGCGCGCGTCCAGCGACTCCAGCGGGTTGAGAATGGTGCTCTCACCCTCGGCGAGCGTCGCTATGGTCAGCGCCCGGAGCGTGTGCGACTTCGAGGCCGGTATCGCCGCGGCGCCTTCGACACGGGAGGGCCCGACGACGAGGCGCATCAGGCGCCCTCCGTGTTGTCGTCCGAGAATACGGACCGCGCCGCCACGAAGTAGTCGATGCCGCTGCCGAGGGATATCACGACGACTATGCCTGTGAGCGGCGTGGCGACGAGCCTGGCGAAGTCGGCCGCCGGCACGCCTTCCCCGAAGAGAACGGCGAGCGAGAGTGTCATGATCAGCGCGACCGCCTGCGAGATGGCCTTGAACTTGCCGCTGTACCTGGCGGCGAAGGCGATCCCCTTCCGCATGGCGAAGGTCCGGATGACGCCGGTGAGGACGTCCCTGTAGAAAAGCAGCACCGGCATCCACACCGGTATCCACCCGCCGCGCGCATTCGCGGCGAAGCAGAAGAAGACGGTCAGCCGGAAGACGGAGTCGGCGTACGGATCGATGAGCTTGCCGAAGACGCTGACGGTCTTGTCGCGCCGCGCGAAGTAGCCGTCGAGGCCGTCCGATATCTCCGAGAGCGACGCCAGCACCAGGCAGGCTATCAGCCCCCCCAGCCCCGGCACCACGTGCCAGACCACGAGGAAGACCGGCGCGGTCACTACCCTCCAGAGCGTCAGCACGTTCGCCTTCGTCAGCTTCACGGCGAAAACCCCATCTCTTTGTCTGAGGCCCCCGGCCCGGTCGCGGCAATATACAGGGCCCAAGTGGGCCGTTCAAGGCTTTTTTCCCGCGCGGTGAGGTTGCCCCGGAGCGGCGACCGTGTATCATGGGCCGGGGCACGCACGCGGGAGCCACCCGGTGCCGGCAGAGCGCTACGAAGAGGTCGAGGTGATGATCGGTCCGGCCGAGGCCGGCGTCCGCCTCGACCGCACGCTCAGGAAGCTCCTGCCGAAGCTGCCGCTCTCGGCGCTCCACAGGATGCTCCGCAAGGGCGCCGTGAAGCTCGCGGGGGTGCGCGCGAAGCCGTCCGACCGCCCGAGCGAGGGTGCCGCGCTCGTGCTCCGCCTCGCGAGCGCCGACGCGGCCGCGCTCCGCTCGCGCCTCTCCGGAGAGGGAGGGGGCCGCCGCTCGCGACCGCGCGCCGTCACCATCCCCGTCATTTACGAGGACGTCGACGTGGTCGCATTCGACAAGCCCGCCGGGGTCGCCGTGCAGCCCGGGAGCGGCCACCCGATGCCCACGACCGTCCTCGGGGCGCTGAGGGAGATCGCGGGCGAGGGAAGCCCGACCTTCCGCCCGGCGCTCGTCGGCCGCCTCGACCGTGACGCGTCGGGCGTGCAGCTCGGCGGCAGGACCCCCGCCGGAGTTCGCGGCCTGGAAGAACTCTCGCGCGCGGGGCGAATAGACAAGGAATACATCGTGCTCGTGCGAGGCGAGGATTTGCCTCCGGCCGGCCGGATCGACGAGCCGCTCCTCGACCGCGGCAGCGGCCGCAGGCGCATGGCGGTCGCGAGCGGCGAGCAGGCAGCGCTCGACGCTCTCACGGAGTTCACCGTCGCGGGCCTCGGGCGGGGGGCGTCGCTCGTCCGGGTTACGCTCGGCACGGGCAGGCGCCACCAGATACGCGCGCATCTGGCATCGCGCGGCTGGCCGGTGGCGGGCGACGTGCGCTACGGGCTCGCGAGGTGGAACAGGGAGCTCGCCCGCGCCTGCGGCCTCGGGCGGCTCTTTCTGCACTGCGCCGCGGCCGAATTCCGCCACCCGGTGAGCGGCCGGCGGGTGAGCGCGCGCTCGCCCCTGCCGGAGGAGCTCGCCCGCGTGCTCCCGGCCCTCGGCATCGCAAGTGGCCTTGACTGAGCCTCCGCGTCGACGTACAGTAGACGCCGGACGAAGCGTTCGGGGGATACTCTCATGAGACTGAAGGGGCTGCTCGCCGGAGTGCTGCTCGCCTGCGCCGTGGCCGGCCCGGCCCAGTCGGCGGAAAGGAAGGCCAATCCAGTGGTGATAATGGAGACGTCGCTCGGCACGATGAAGATCGAGCTCTGGGCAGACAAGGCGCCCGAATCGGTCAAGAACTTCCTCGCCTACGTGGACGACAAGCACTACGACGGCACGATCTTCCACCGGGTGATCTCGAACTTCATGATCCAGGGCGGCGGCTTCACCCCCGACATGGAGCAGAAGGACACGAAGCCCCCGGTCAAGAACGAGGCCAGGTCCGACGTCAAGAACGACAAGGGCACGCTCGCGATGGCCCGGACCTCCGACGTCAACAGCGCCACGGCCCAGTTCTTCATCAACGTGAAGGACAACGACTTCCTCAACCACCGCGACGAGACGGCGCGGGGCTTCGGCTACTGCGTCTTCGGCAAGGTGATCGAGGGGATGGACGTCGTCGACAAGATCAAGAACGTCCGGACGGGCACCAAGGGCCACTACAGCGACGTGCCCGTCGAGCCCGTCGTCATCAAGAGCGTGAAGCGCGCCGACGCGAAATAGGCGCGGCCACCGCGCGCCGCGCGCCGCCGAATCCGCTGGCGTTCCCGCTCCGTTTCGTCTATGATCGCGGTCGGGGGGGGAAAGTTGCACGGGCCATACCTCGTCGACCTCGATCTCGTCCGCGTGCTCGGGCTGAACCCCGATGTGCTCGTCATCGGCTCCGGCGTGGCCGGCCTGTCGGCGGCGCTCGAGGCCGCGAAGTCGCAGAGCGTCCTCGTCCTCACCAAGAAGCTCGCCGCCGACTCCGGCACGCGCGACGCCCAGGGCGGCATCGCCGCCGCGCTCACCGAGGACGACTCGCCGGAGGACCACTTCCGCGACACCATGGAGGCCGGGGTCGGCCTCTGCGATGAGACCGCCGTCCGCAAGCTCGTCACCGAGGGGGTCGAGCGCGTCCGCGAGATCATCGCCCTCGGCGCCAACTTCGACGTCGAGGAGAACGGCAACTACGACCTCACGCGCGAGGGGGCCCACTCGCGGCGGCGGATACTCCACGCCTCGGGCGACGCGACTGGGCGCGAGCTCGAGCAGGTCCTCATCGCGGCCGTGCAGGCGGATCCCAACATCGTCGTCATGGAGAACCGCCCCGTCGTCGATCTCCTCCACCACGAGGGCACCTGCTACGGCGCCGTCGCCCTCGACGCCGAGAACCGTTCTTTCATCAAGGTCAACGCCAAGGCGACGGTCCTCTCCACGGGCGGCACCGGGCAGCTCTACCGCGAGACTACGAATCCCGAGGTCATCACCGGCGACGGCATCGCCATGGCCTTCCGCGCCGGGATGGAGATCGCCGACGCCGAGTTCGTCCAGTTCCACCCCACGACGCTCTACATCGCGGGCGCGAAGCGATTCCTCATCTCGGAGTCGGTCCGCGGCGAGGGGGCTCAGCTCGTCGACTCCGACGGCGTGCGCTTCATGCCCGATATCCACCCGCAGGCCGAGCTCGCCCCGCGCGACGTCGTTTCGCAGGCCATCATCGACCGCATGCGCGAGACGCAGAGCCCCAGCGTCTTCCTCGACCTGCGCCACCTCGACCCCGAGTACGTCTTCGGACGCTTCCCCAACGTGGCCTCCATCTGCGACCAGTACCAGATCGACATCGCCCGCGAGCTCATCCCCGTGCGCCCCAGCGCCCACTACATGATGGGCGGCGTGCTCACCGACCTCGACGGCCGCACGAACGTCGCGAGGCTGCTCGCCTGCGGCGAGGTGGCCTGCACGGGCGTCCACGGGGCGAACCGCCTGGCATCTAACTCGCTCCTCGAGGGGCTCGTCTTCGGCCGCTCGGCGGGCGAGGCCGCGGGAGAAACAGCGGCCGGCGCGAACGGGGCCTTCCCGCTCCGCACGATCGCGTCCGGTGTCGAGCGCCGCAACGTTCCCATCGACATCGACGACATGGCAATGAGCCTCAAGTCTGTGATGTGGCGCTCGGCGGGCATCTTCCGCAGCGGGGACGACCTGGCCGAAACGCTGAGAGAGCTCGCGTACTGGGGCAAGTACGTCTTGAGCGAGAGCTTCGACCGCCCCGACGGCCTCGTCCTGCAGAACATGCTCACCGTCGCCCAGCTGATCGTCCGCGGGGCGCTGCTCCGGCGCGAGAGCCGCGGCGCCCACCACCGGTCCGACTTCCCCGAGCGCGACGACGAGGGCTTCGCCCGCCGCATCGTCCAGACGATCGGCGACTTCGGCGACGCCGGGGCGGAGCCGGCGAGCGCGGCCGGAGATGAAGACAGCCCCTGAATCCGCCACCTCCCTTCACACCTCGAGGTCCACGACCACGGGGAAGTGATCGCTCGGGTACACCGGCGGCTCGGCGTCTCGGATCACCACGGCGCGCGACGCCCGCATGGCGGGCGCGCCAGCCAGCATCATGATCCAGTCGATGCGCCGGTGGGCCGCCGACGGCTCGCCCGTGAAGGCGTGGAAGGTCCACGACGCGGGGTCCCCGGGCGCGGCTCCCCCCGCGGTCTCGAACAGATCGACGTACCCCGCCTCGGCGAACGCACCCACCGGCGCCGAGCCCGGGGCGCAGTTGAAGTCCCCCGCGACGACGACCGTCTCGCCGGGCCGGCGGAGCTCCGCGAGGCGAGCCGCGACCAGCCTCGCGCCCTCCAGGCGCGCCGTTTCGCCGCGGTGGTCGAGGTGGGTGTTGCAGAAGACGCCCGTCGGCGCGTCCGCCACCGTCCCCGCGCCGCGGAAGCGGACCCAGTTCGCCGAGCGCACGCACGCGGCGTCCCAGCCGAAGCCGAGCTCGTCCGGCGTCTCCGAGAGCCAGAAGCCCCCCGCCTCCACCTTCTCGAGCGTCTCGTCGCGCCACGCGATCACATTGTACGAATAAGGCTCTTCGTTGTTGTAGGCGGGCCCGGGCTCGACGGAGTACCCGGCGAGCCCCTCTCGGTAGACCTCCAGGTGCGCGCCCTGCGCCTCCTGGAAGCCGACGACGTCCGGCGCGTGAGCGAGGATCGTCGCCACGTTCAGCGCCGAGCGCCCGGCCCAGGCGTTGACGCCGTCGTCGTAGTCGCCGCGGACGTTGAATGTCATGATGCGCACGCCGTCGCTCCTCTCTCAGACCGCTCCCACCGCACTCAGCCAGGCCTCCGCCATCATCGCGTGCCCGGGGGGCGTCGGGTGGACGCCGTCGGGGGCCCACCACGCCGGCTTCTCGCGGCAGCACTCCGCCGCGAAGAGGCCGTCGAACGGGACGTAGACCGCGTCGAAGTCGCGGGCGAGCTCGCGGCAGACACTGATCTTCCCGTCGAGGTCGGAGCGCGCCGTGTCGAACCCATCGGCGTCGGCCGGCAGCAGGAAGGGCTCGCAGATGACGAAGCGGCACCCGAGCTTCTCCCGCGTCCCGGTGAGCGTCTCGCGGTAGATGCGCGCGTAGGTGGCGGTGTCGACGTCCTCGCCCTCCCCGCCGACCCAGCGCCACGCGTCGTTGATGCCGATCAGCACCGAGACCCAGTCGGGCGCGAGGTCCAGGGCGTCCGGCTTCCAGCGCGCGGCCATCTGGGCCGCCGTGTTGCCGCTGATGCCCCGGTTCAGGCACCGGATCTTTCGCTCGGGGTAGAGCGACATGAGCCGCGACGCCGCGATCATGGCGTAGCCCCGGCCGAGGTCGCCGCCCTCTTCGCGGACGCGCCCCGCGTCGGTTATCGAATCGCCCTGGAAGAGAACCGTGGCGCCTTCTTCGATCAGCAGTGACATGGCAGTTGCCTCCTCGTCCTGGTGGATGCCCCGCAGCCGCGACGCGGCCCGGGGGCACGAGAGTATGCTCCCCGACCGCGCTCCAGTCAAGCCGCCCCCCCGACGCCCGGCGCCCTTCCGGGCGCGTCCCCTCACGGTCCCATGTCGTCACCTCCTCGCACGCGTGCCCACGCTCCTGCCAGTGCTTCCCATAGTGATGTGCCGGGGTCTTTTTTCTCAACTTGAGAACCGGCACTGCTTGGGTACTGACGGGGGCGAGCTCAGGCCTTCGCCGTCCGGACTGCCTAGAGCATCCGGCCTTCGCTCCCGCGTTCCCCTTCA